>Ga0310690_10012054_pt1 | contig 10646 bp, 8 predicted proteins | sample AusTroGonzalo_MG_2_FD_207661 | JGI IMG/M metagenome (GOLD analysis project Ga0310690, IMG submission 207661) | Bovine rumen microbial communities from tropical cattle in Woodstock, Queensland, Australia - Gonzalo_04 (v2) (version 2) | ecosystem: Host-associated > Mammals > Digestive system >...
CACCCACTTCAAGATTGGGACACAGCGTTTCACGACCTGTGTCCTTAAATCCGCATTTTTCCATTACGCGGCCCGATGCGGGATTCTCGGGGAAATAATCTCCCCACAGGACAGTGAACCCTTTTACTTTGAAGCAATAGTCAATTACCAGCTTCATAGCCTCTGTACATATACCTTTACCCCAATAGGGATGGCCTATCCAATAACCAACCTCACACTGGTCACTGGGTATGTTCAGGTTGGAGTTTGAAGCAGGCAGATAACCGGCACAGCCTATAGCTTCACCCGTTGCCTTTAGTTCTACCGCCCACATCGTGTCAGTATTGAAAACTGTCTTTATAATCTGAAGGCTCTCCTCAACGCTTTTGTGGGGAGGCCAGCCTGCGCGCGGTCCAACATCGGGATCGGATGCATATTTGAAAAGGGACTTGGCATCACTTTCACGCCAAGGTCTTAAAAGTATTCTATCTGTTTCCATCATAGTTTTCCTTTCTGTATTCGGTTGCGGACGCAGTTGACGGCGGGCTTGAAGAACTCCGGCTCCATGGATTCAAGCGTTGCCTTGAACTCGGCCAGGAGCTCAGGATAGAACTTGCACATTCGGTATGCCAGTTTCATGCTGATAGACTGGATGCCGGGCAGTTCATCGGCATCGGCCATATGCTCCAGACAGAAATCCAGAAAGTCTGTGCGCAGATCATCCTCCTCCATCTTGAGCCGTTCAATGATATTGAGTGAAAGCCTACGGACCGATGAACTCGTGGTGTTCAAAGCAAGCTCCATAAGATCATTTAGGATAGGCTGCAACTGCGAAAGCTCCTGGTCCGTAGCCTTAGTCAAAATCCAAAAAGCATTCCGCGCTACCCGTTCATCATCACTATGCATGAACTGGTGAGTAAAGCCCAGGAAATCACCAGTCTGCTTTACCTCCCTGTAAACGGCCTGCGCATCAAGCTCGCCCTTTACCGCCCTTATGTTTTCTGCGCTTATCTCCATCGTTTGAGCATCGGGAAGAAGCCGTACATCATCTGCTTGTATTCCTCCTTGGTCATGGGTTTGGGCATGTTCTTGTTTACCTCATCAACAAACTGGGCGCAGTGCTCAATCATCTGGTCCATTGTCATATCCTGCAGGAAATGGCCGTCCTTATAGCAGTACTGGCAATAGTCAAAGTTGGTGCTACCGTCGGCATTGGTTCCGCAATCCTCTACACGGGTAAGCGGCATTCCGCAACTCTGGCAGAACTGGGGCAGCTGTCCCTCACGAAAAGCCTTTTCCTTCTTAGGAAATGTTGCATCATAAGCCTCAAACGCATCCGGGTTGGCATCGGCCACAAAGTAACCCTGCGGAGGACAATATGTTGCCTCTATACCGCCAAGCCAGCCGGGTATCAATTCCTGAGCCAGGAAGTAAGGAACCTCAGCATCCTTAGGCTCCGAATGATAATGGATGCCCAACTTGCAGGCCAGCCCGAACCCCGCATGCTTGTAGAACTCAATGTTACCCTCCATGCAGATAAAGCCCACACCCATTTGGCGAGCCTTATCCAGAGCATAATTCAGAAGCTTAAGCCCATACCCCTTGCGCTTGTAATCCGGATGAATGCTGATAGGCCCGAAAGTCCACGATAGCTTGCGTGAACCATCGGCCAATACAAGTTCCGCCTTTGAGAACATCACGTGTCCGATAATCCGTCCATCCTCTTCCATCACAAAGTCAAGTTCCGGAATAAAGTCAGGATTGTTCCTGTACTGATTCAGCACATAATGCTCCACGCATCCTGGCTTATAAACATTCCAAAACGCCTCACGGGTAAGTTCCTCAACCGCCCGATAGTCCTCAGGCCTCTCTAATCTTATATTCATGATTGTCTATATTTATCCACAAATATAATCATTTTCTTCTGTACCCCCTCACCTTAGGGAACTGTAGCGCAGGTACGAAACATTTCATCCCTAAGGTGCACAATAAATACGCTATATCGCGGGCCACCCCCTGACCTTAGGGAACCACAACGCACGTAAAACCATTTTTATTCCTAAGGTGACCGGAAAATACGCTATTTCGCGGGCTACCCCCTCACCTTAGGGAACCACAACGCACGTAGAGCCATTTTCATCCCTAAGGTGACCGGAAAATACGCTATTTCGCGGGCTACCCCCTCACCTTAGGGAACTGTAACGCACGTAGAACCATTTTCATCCCTAAGGTGAGCTGAAACCTTACATTATTTCACTCTTCAGGTTTGAAAGAGCCTGTTTGTTGTTTGACGTAATCATTGCCAACTTAGAACAGCCCTCCATTTCACCACAAGCACCGCAGGTCTCAAACCTCTTTCCTTTAGCACACTTGCGTATAGGACAGAGCGAGTCGCAGAACGGAGTCTTAGCCCCTTCAACACGGCATCCGGTACAATTTATCATTTCCGGAGTAATCTCAACCTTATTAAGTTCCGACCACTCCCGAGCCACCTTCTTGCGCAGTTCATCATCACTATTGACAGTAGCCAAACGTGCCTGACAACTCTCACAATCCAGTCCACAAAACGCAATAAACTGTTTCATATGCATACTTTAAAATTAGTCACGATACTCCAAAATATCACCGGGCTGGCAGTCCAGCGCCTTGCAGATTGCATCCAAGGTGCTGAACCGGATAGCCTTTGCCTTTCCTGTCTTCAGGATTGAGAGGTTGGCCTGGGTTATGCCTATCTTATCGGCCAGTTCGCCCGATGACATCTTGCGTTTGGCCATCATAACGTCAACATTAACTATTATGCTCATACTACCGATGCTTTAGATTGTCAGTTCCTGCTCCTCTTTAAGGTCTCTACCCATAAGAATGACCTGTGATATTATCATAAGTGCCAAACCAGTGATCAGAAACATGAAATTTGCAGTATTCTTGAATATCACCTCCATTTCGGCCAGGACAACATGATTGATGAAATACTGGGCAATGAGATAACCTGATATGAACTGCAGCAGGTATATAGCCGACAGGATGATGCCTGTTATTTCCAGATATCGGGCCATTTTGGAAACAAATATCTCTCCCTTGCGGATGCTGCCAATCATCTTGAATGCCAGAATCAGTACCCAGAGTATTAAAACTAAATATACGACACCAGACACTATGGTTGAAATAAGCGGCATATTTGAAAGCTGCCCTATAGGTACGTTTAGTTTGGCGGAATTCACTTGAATGCTATACACCTGACCGTCGGCTCTTGAAATAAGTTCCCTTCCTGCCGAAGTGTGATGTCTTACAAACACATCCATTGTTATTGCTTTTGACTGTTGCGTTACGTTCATGCCGCCTTCATGAAAAACGGTGTCATTTACGATATAAAACTCCGATGGCTTATTACCGAATTCCAGTACAGGAGATTCCGATGAAGATCCATATTGGAACCCTACAACGTGACATTTACTGATAAGCGCCAGTACCAGAACTACAACAAACAAAGAGCAGTAAAGTTTTAGTTTCTTGTTCATAATTGGAAAGCGTTTTATTGTTAAACGATAATTATTTTCGGCACAAAGATAAATGCACTTTTTTATTCCGCAAAGAAAAACGCAAAAATTTTATCGAAAAACAATAATTTCGCCTGGCTACACCTTAGGGAACCGTAACGTACGTAGAACCATTTTCATCCCTAAGGTGAGCAGAAAATACGCTTTCTCGCGGGCCACCCCCTCACCTTAGGGAGTTACAACGCAGGTGGAGCCATTTTCTTCCCTAAGGTGCACAGGAAATACGCTATATCGCGGGCGGAGCCCTCACCTTAGGGAACTGTAACGCACGTAGAAGCGATTTCATCCCTAACGTCAGTAGAAAAAACGCTATATCGCGGAGGGACCCCACACCTTAGGGAACTGTAACGCACGTAGAACCATTTTCATCCCTAACGTCAGCAGGAAATACGCTATATCGCGGGAGGACCCCACACCTTAGGGAACTGTAACGCACGTAGAAGCGATTTCATCCCTAACGTCAGTAGAAAAAACGCTATATCGCGGAGGGACCCCACACCTTAGGGAATTGTAACGCACGTAGAACCATTTTCATCCCTAAGGTGAGCAGGAAATACGCTATATCGCGGGTGGGCCCCTCACCTTAGGGAATTACAACGCAGGTGGAAGACATTTCTTCCCTAAGGTCAACTGAAAAATAACGGGGATGTCCTGCGGTGCATCCAAAAAGACAAACACTATAGTGTTTTTGCCTGAAAATATGTAATTTTGCGCACCAAAATATCCAAAGATGGAATACGATTTCAGAGCAATTGAAAAGAAATGGCAGGAAAAGTGGGCCAAGGAGGGCACTTACAGAGTTAAGGAGGATGCCTCAAAACCCAAGTATTACGTACTAAACATGTTCCCCTACCCGTCAGGCGCCGGCCTGCACGTAGGCCACCCGCTGGGTTACATTGCATCGGACATTTACGCCCGATACAAGCGCCAGTGCGGATTCAACGTCCTGAACCCCATGGGTTACGATGCATACGGCCTACCCGCCGAGCAGTACGCCATACAGACCGGCCAGCACCCCGCCATTACAACTGAAAAGAACATAAACCGCTACCGCGAGCAGCTGGACAAGATAGGATTCTCATTTGATTGGGACCGCGAGGTACGCACCTGTGAGCCCGGTTACTACCACTGGACCCAGTGGGCATTCCAAAAGATGTTCAACAGCTTCTACTGCAACAAGTGCCAGAGCGCACAGCCCATTGAGAAGCTGATTGAGCACTTTGAAAAAGAAGGAACCTCCAATCTCGATGTTGCCCAAAGCGAGGAACTTGAGTTCACCGCTGCAGAGTGGAAAGCAATGGACGAGAAGCAGAAATCCGATGTCCTGATGAACTACCGCATAGCCTACCTGGGTGAGACAATGGTAAACTGGTGCGCCGGACTGGGCACAGTGCTTGCCAACGATGAGGTAGTTGAGGGTGTTTCGGTTCGCGGCGGATTCCCCGTAGAGCAAAAAAAGATGCGCCAGTGGTGCCTGAGAGTATCAGCCTATGCACAGCGCCTGCTTGACGGCCTTGACAAGATAGACTGGTCTGACTCCATCAAGGAGACCCAGCGCAACTGGATAGGCCGCTCTGAGGGTACTGAGATGCAGTTCCACGTAAAGGACAGCGACATAGAATTCACCATATTCACCACCCGTGCCGATACAATATTCGGTGTAACCTTCATGGTACTGGCTCCTGAGAGCGAGCTTGTAGAAAAACTCACAACCGAAAAACAGAAAAAGGAGGTCGATGCATACGTAGCCGCCGTAAAGAAGCGCACCGAGCGCGAGCGCATAGCTGACCGCCGTGTTACCGGTGTATTCAGCGGCTCATACGCCATCAATCCGCTTACCGGTGAGGATGTACCCGTATGGATAAGTGACTACGTACTGGCCGGCTATGGTACAGGCGCCATCATGGCCGTACCTGCACATGACAGCCGTGACTATGCATTCGCCAAGCACTTTGGCCTTGAGATCCGTCCGCTCATTGAGGGTTGTGACGTATCAGAGGAGAGCTTTGATGCCAAGGAGGGCGTGATGATTAACTCACCCCGTCCCGACCAGATCCGCGAGGGCGGCCTCAACCTGAACGGACTCACAGTTAAGGAGGCCATTGCAGCCACCAAGAAATATGTAAAGGAGAACAAACTGGGCCGTATCAAGGTCAACTACCGTCTACGTGACGCCATTTTCAGCCGCCAGCGCTACTGGGGCGAGCCGTTCCCTGTTTATTACAAGAACGGAATTCCCACAATGGTACCTGAGCAGTGCCTGCCGCTGGAACTCCCGGAGATCAGTGAGTACAAGCCCACTGAGACAGGCGAACCCCCTCTGGGTCACGCCAAGGTATGGGCCTTTGATGAGAAGAACAACAAGGTCGTTGACAAGTCACTCATAGACAACAAGACCGTATTCCCGCTCGAGCTCAACACCATGCCCGGATTTGCAGGCTCATCGGCCTACTATCTGCGTTATATGGACCCGCATAACGACAAGGCTCTTGTAAGCAAAGAAGCTGACAGCTACTGGAAATGCGTAGACCTCTATCTGGGAGGATCGGAGCACGCTACCGGTCACCTTATCTACTCCCGTTTCTGGAACAAGTTCCTCAAGGATCTGGGTGTAAGTGAGGTTGAGGAGCCGTTCAGCAAGCTAATCAACCAGGGTATGATACAGGGCCGCAGTAACTTTGTATACCGTATCAAGGACACCAACAAGTTCGTATCATACGGCCTCAAGGACCAGTATGACACAACCCCCATACACGTTGACGTAAACATTGTAAGTGCCGATGTCCTGGACGTTGAGGCATTCAAGGCATGGCGCCCTGAGTACAATAACGCCGAGTTTATTCTTGAAAACGGCAAGTACATCTGCGGATGGGCCGTTGAAAAGATGAGTAAGTCAATGTTCAACGTTGTCAATCCCGATGACATCATCGAGAAGTACGGTGCCGATACACTGCGTATGTATGAGATGTTCCTTGGACCGCTTGAGCAGTCCAAACCCTGGGATACCAACGGTATTGACGGCTGCCACCGCTTTATCCGTAAGATGTGGGCTCTCTACTTTGACCGTGAGGGCAATCTGGCTATAAGTGATGAGGCCGCCACAAAGGACGAACTCAAGTCAATCCACAAGCTCATAAAAAAGGTAACTGAGGATATTGAGAACTTCTCATTCAACACATCAGTAGCCGCATTCATGATATGCGTAAACGAGCTGTCAGGCCTTAAGTGCAACAAACGCGTCGTGCTGCAGGATCTGGCCAAGGTAATCGCTCCCTTTGCACCTCACACTGCAGAGGAACTCTGGAGTTCACTTGGAAATACCGGTTCTGTATGTGATGCAGAGTGGCCAAAGTTCAATGAGGATTACCTCAAGGAGGACAGCATAACATACTCCATCTCATTCAACGGCAAAACCAGATTCACGCTGGATTTCCCGGCCGAGGCAACACAGCAGGAGATACAGGATGCCGTTCTGGCAAATGAAAAGGCACAGGGCTACATTGACGGCAAACCTATCCGCAAAGTGATAGTTGTTCCGCGCAAGATCGTGAACATCGTACTCTGAAAGTATGGAACTGGTATTTGCCACAAATAACGCCCATAAGTTGGAGGAGGTTCGCCAGATACTTGGCGACCGCTTCAAGGTGCTCTCACTGAATGACATAAACTGCCACGATGATATCCCCGAGACAGCAGATACATTCCAGGGTAATGCCCTCCAAAAAGCCCGTTACGTCAAGGAGCATTACGGTTATGACTGTTTTGCCGATGATACCGGACTTGAGGTAAAAGCCCTTGGCGGAGCACCAGGAGTTCACTCCGCACGTTATGCCGGCAACCACGATTCAGAGGCAAATATGACTAAATTGCTGGCTGAATTGAAAGAAAAAACAGACCGTAGTGCACAATTTAGGACAGTTATTGCGTTATTACTTAACGGACAGGAAGTTCTGTTTGAAGGAATTGTAAAAGGAAAGATTGCAACCGAGCGTCATTATGGCGATGGAGGATTCGGATATGATCCGCTTTTCATACCAGACGGTTACACTGAAACATTCTCTCAAATGAGTTACGAAGGCAAGAACCTGATAAGTCACAGGGGACGTGCCGTTAGAAAACTGGCAGACTATTTGAAAAAATTATGATAGGAAAGTTCACAAAAGGAGCAGTTGCTGCATTGATTGCGGTAACGCTCCTTTTGCCTTTTTATACAATTAAGGCAGGAATACCGGTAGGTACCTGGAGATCACATCCGGCATATAATAATGCCACTCAGGTGGTAAAGGCATTCGGACTTATCTTTGTTCTGAGTGAAGGAGGAATATATTTCTTTGATCCTGCCGATGACGGACTCTATACCATTGACAAAACCGGCGGATTAAGTGATACTGAAATATCTGTCATAGGTCATTGCAAGAGTGAAAATGCTGTACTCCTTGTCTATTCTAACGGTAACATAGACATAATATACAGTAATGAGACCATCTATAACTTTACCGATATCAAGAACAACAATTCAGGTAATACCGTAATCAATGATCTCAAGTTTAAAAATAATCTGGCTTATATATCAACCAATTTTGGACTTGTTGTCTTTGATGTAAAGAGAAAGGAGATAAAAAACACCTATCGTTTTGATTCACCTGTAAATACCTCTGTTCTTATAAATGATTCACTTTTCTGCGGAACAAATGACGGTATATATCTTGGGTTAACATCAGATAACCTGCTTGACAATGCAAACTGGAAAATGTTCAAGAATGTAAAGTTTCTTGACCTTTATGTCTTTGACGGCAAGTTTTCAGGACGTTCCTTTGACAAAAGAATATGGACCATAAACCGTACTAACGGAAATATGACCAATGTCAGGAACAATGAAAAAGTTGAAAGTGTCACGTTTACCGGCAATAACCAGATGATACTTTTACAGGATACAATTGTTTCCATTTATGATTTCTACTCATATTATACAGATTATAAATTTGATTATCAAGTAAATGATATTATCATAGACGGTAAAGACTGGTGGTTGTGTCAAGGTTTCAAAGGATTATGCAGATATAATCTTACCGATGAAAAATTAATCCTTAAATCAACAAACATTAAACCTAACAGTCCGCGACGGAACTGGTTCCATTCAGTATCATGGCCACAAAAAGGGAGACTGCTTGCCATAGGCGGCTGCCATAATTACAATGAGATTTACTATCCTGGTACTGTAATGATTTATGAAAACAACCGATGGAATTCATTGGATGAGGACATTAAATCAAAGACAGGAGTTGACTATGTAAATCTTACTGAGGCTGCACAAGATCCAAATGATCCTAACCACATTTTTGTAGGTTCTACGGGACAAGGTCTTTATGAATTTAAAAATAACAATTTCTATAAACTACATACATGGAACAACAGCGGACTTACCAGTATTCTTAACAATACGGAATATGAAAAGAACAATTACGTTCGCGTAAGTGCGCTTCAGTATGATAAATATGGTAATCTCTGGATGGCAAACAATCAAACAGATACCATTATTAAGGTACTTGAACCTGACGGAAACTGGTTTGGACTCTATTATGATGAACTTATTACAGAAAACCATGTACCTTTACCTACACTAAAACAACTGAGATTTGATAATAAAGACAGAATCTGGATTAATTCATCAAGATATAAAGCCGGAATAATATGTATTGACACAAAGTCTACATTAAAGAATAATAAGGATGATATTATCAATTTCTCAGGCCCACATTTCAAAAACCAGGATGGTGGTACAGAAGAGATATATGATATATTCTTTTATGACTTTGACCTTAACGGTGAAATGTGGATAGGAACAAATACAGGTATATTTGTACTAAAGAATCCAGATAACTTTATTACAAACTCAAATCCTGTATTTGAAAGGATAAAAATACCACGCAATGACGGTTCTGGTCTTGCTGACTACCTTTTCAACGGAGTCATGACTACTGCTTTGTATATTGATCAGGGAAACCGTAAATGGATAGGTACTCTTAACGATGGAGTATTTCTTTTAAGTGCGGATGGAACTGAGACTCTTGAACACTTTACAACAAAAAACAGTCCATTACCTTCAAACTATATATTGAGCATTACAGAAAATGGCCTTGACGGCTCTTTATTCTTTGGTACAAGCCTTGGAATGGTTGAATATGGAGGTCAGGCCAGAGACCCTGAAGAAGATCTCTTAAAATCAAATATTTCAGTTTATCCTAATCCTGTAAAGCCTGACTTTGACGGATATGTAACAATAACCGGTCTTACAGAGCAGAGTACTATAAGAATTTTAAGTAATTCAGGCCGTCTTGTACATCAAGGAACTTCAAACGGTGGTTCATACAGTTGGAACCTTACTGATATGAACGGCAATAAGGTAAAATCAGGAGTTTATCACGGTGTTATCACCAATATTGAAAACAACAAGAGCGAAAGCGTATCAATCACGGTAATCAGATAAATAGAATACTTATGTTTTTCTTTTATTTTAAATGATTATTTGTTGTATTTAGGCTGTTGAAACTGTTGATATCTTTTCCTTATTTATTTCAATTTTATTTTTCTACTTGGAGTAACATATTGCAAACATATTTATTTACAACTTAAATATTTATATTTCAATAAATTATATAGTTATAAACAATATGTTCATAAACTTATCATCTTAATTAGTTTCATATAGTGATTTAATTGCATGTTGATTTCCGGTTTGAAAAATGGGATATAAAAATTGAGTTATGTACAGCATACATTTGATTATTTTTCCATACTCTACCAAATATTCAATATCCAAATTTTAAAGTTCTTTTTTTACCCATTTTTATCAACACTTATTTACTCTGTTTTGAACAGGTAAAATGATAAAATGAACTAATTTTACACAGCAAAACATATTCCTGTTATGAGAAAGCTGAATGTTACGGAATTAGGCAGAATAAATGCAGAACAGTTTAAAATCAGTACTAAATTACCTATTACTGTGATACTTGATGATGTACGCAGTCTATATAATGTAGGATCTGTATTCCGTACATCCGATGCTTTCAGGGTAGAAAGGATAATATTATGCGGAATAACCGCTAC
>Ga0310690_10012055_pt1 | contig 10646 bp, 10 predicted proteins | sample AusTroGonzalo_MG_2_FD_207661 | JGI IMG/M metagenome (GOLD analysis project Ga0310690, IMG submission 207661) | Bovine rumen microbial communities from tropical cattle in Woodstock, Queensland, Australia - Gonzalo_04 (v2) (version 2) | ecosystem: Host-associated > Mammals > Digestive system >...
CGTCTTTGGTGGCGGCGGTCAATCATAAGGCGTGAGATATGGTAAGAAGACTTGACGAATGGAATCGGATTGTCCTCTAAATAGGAATCGCGATCTCCGAAATAGCAAAGCAAGGCAAAACCGACGATCTTCTTCCCGAAATAAATAGCAAAGGGCCAAGTCGGAACATTCTCCGTGGTGTTGAGATAAGCATGGGCCAAACTAAGCGTATTGGTCGCGATGAAATTTCTTTGTTCTTTGCTCACTTGAAGGTGGATGACCCTCCAATAGTTATCCCATGTAACCTTTTCCAAATGGATTTTAGGGGTTTCTTGCGTTTTCATGCCTCATCATAAAAAGTTTTTTAGGACTTTAACAAGAAGAAATCAGGGTTTGAAAGCAAAAAGCCGCCATTCCTGACGACTTCTATTCAAACTGCCGGGGACGATCCGTTTTGTCCAACTTCGGATAAGTGACTTTGGACTACGACAAAAACAAATGTAGTTGGCCAAACCGATTTATCCTGTTTTGCACACGGTCGCCCATCGAAATTATGCCGCGCCGAGCCTGGTCCGCGAGCGCCCCAATGCGCCGGATCGACGGGACGTCTGGGACGCCGTTTCCCGCCTTGTCTAGCGATTGCCGGGGCCTGCCTGCCGAGTCGCCCCACGGCTGGTTTATGGGCTTCGGAGGGCGCGCCGGGCGGCGGTTCGGACCGAAAGAAAAGGACCTGGTCGATAGCCAGATCCGTTTATATGGTCGGTCGTCGGGCGGCTCGGTTCCGGATAATCGGGTTCGTGCGATTCCGGATAATCGGCTTTGGCCGACGACATCTGTCGTTGTCTAACTTGATCCATCCGCTTTTGTCTAAGTTCCTCTATCCGTAATCATGTCGTACAACCCGTCTCCCGCGGGCCCCTGAAACGCAAAAAGAAAACCGCCTGCACAATAGGGCAGACGGTCTTGCGTGATTGAAACTTATATTAGTCTTGGGCCAACTCGAAGAAGTACAGGCCAACCATGCCGTCCGAGGCTTCGTTGGGCTGGAAGACGAGATTGTCCTTTCTGACGTCCGGAGTGCCCTGAACCGGCTGGAATCCGGCAGCGGTGAGAGCTTGCTTGTACTCTCCGAGGAATTTCTTCGCCTGATCGTTATCGTCGAAATAGAAGATGCTGCGATAAGACTCCGTGCAGTCGAGCGAATTGTACAAACGCTCGAACTTCTTCGTTTCGCGGCAGTTGATCATCTTCGCGGTGGTGATGTCCACGGTCGGGAAGCCTACCCCTTCGGCAAAGGCCTTCATGTCGGCTGGATTCGCGAAGATTTCGCGATACAGGACGAGGGAGAGGTTGCCTTCCCGATCGTATTTGTAATGGAAGGTCGATTCGTATTCCGTGGCGTTCAGCGTCCAGGAGGTGCTATCGGCGCCGGTGCCACGGACGAAACCGAGTTCTTCCAAGGAAGCGCCATAGGCATCCAGGTAAGCGGTCGCGGCATCTTGATCGTTGTATTTCAACCGGACCGCGGCATAGACGGCATAGTTATAGAAGTAGTCCCAGTTCTCGATTTGGACAAGGACATCGTCTTCACCGAACCAGCTGTAGACGGCATCGGTTTCGGCGAATCCGGGGAAGTCGTGTTCGGCGATCAAGGCATTGAGCTCGTCCCGGGTATTGAACCGTCCAACATCATAGGTACGATAAACCTTGAGGCAGAAACCGTCGTCGTAATCAACGACGATGTTGACATAGCATCCCTTGTCTCCTTTCGCCCTCATGAGCTTGCGGTAGACGGCTTCCCCGCTTTCTTCGTGAAGGGTGTATTGCTTCCGAACCAAAAGATTTTTGTAGTCCTCGACGTTTTGGACGGTTCCGTGATAATCACGGATCATGCCATAACCGTCTTGGGACATCGTGTCTAGGTTGGTCCAGATGGCGTAGCTGGCGGAATCGAGGAAAGGAACCCATTCGTCCGCCTCCTGGATCGTGACGATCTTAAGCGTGCCGGTGACGACGAACAGACTCGAACCGTCCCATTCGCCTCCGGGGCCAAGGGGATCCGGCATCAGGCGATTCGGGTCGGCCAACCATTGTTCCGCGAGGGGGTTGCTCTGAGCGGAGCCCAAATTGATGTCGATTTCCACATCGACCATTTCCTTGGTGCGCGGGTCCACCATGTACCGCGCTTTCAGGATTGCTTTCGTGACATCCTCTTGGTCCAAATCCATCGTGATGTTCGTGATCGTGGAGACGGCTTGATCGGGGACGGCCGCGAATGCGGCAATGGAATTGCGAAGGGTCACGTCGTCTCCCTTTGGCTCGTAATGGAAAGGATCGCTCGGGCTGACATTGTGGAGGATATCCCAGATGTCCTTTCCCAGCTTGGCTTCGTCGAACCAGTAGTTCGGTAAAGAAGTCTCCGCGACCTCGATGGCATCTCCTTTATCGAGAAACTTAACGCCTTTGATGGTCTCCATGTCCACTCGGGTCTGGAAGGTTTCGCCCGCGACGGACATGTTCACGATGTCGTGATGCTCTTTATCGGACGCCGGGTAATCGAAGAAAACCAGGTCCCTGTTCACGACGTTGATGGTCAGTAGGGAGGAAGCAACGTTGTAATTGCCGTCGGCGATTTTGGTGGCAAGGTTCTTAATCGCCTCCTCGCTTTGCTCCGCGGGCGATTCGGAAGACGACTCAGAAGAGCTCGAGGCGGGCGATTCGGAAGACGACTCGGCAGAAGAGCTCGAGGCGGGCGGAAGGGATGAACTGCCTCCATTGCCGCAGGAGGCGACGCCCAGACCGCATAAAGCAAAGGCGGAAAGGGCTAATAGTTTTATAAGGGAACGACTCATGTCTTTCTCCTCCTTAATATAAAAATAATACAGCGTCGCATGGGTGCCCGAGAAAAAAAAAGAAAGGCCCCCAAGGGGCCCGTCTATCTGCAATACCATGGTGGAGCATAGCGGGCTCGAACCGCCGACCTCCTCGTTGCGAACGAGGCGCTCTCCCAACTGAGCTAATGCCCCACGGCTCGATAATTATACTCAACGGGAGGGTCGATTCAACATGGAAACGGCAACCGCCAAAGCATCATCGCGACACGGAAAAAGAAACGTTCGATGGGAAGGCGATTCCGCCCTTGACAAGGGTCGATCGTTGGAAACTGTATAAGAATTTCCGCGTCCTCGGGAAGCCATCGTACCAATTTGATTTTTGCCTCGCGAACATGCCATCGAACGCCTTTTTGGCAAGACTATTCTTGCATCTTTTTCTTCCTAGTATGGGAGCATGGAAAACGAGGTTTACGCCGTCATCGACCTGAAGAGTTTCTACGCCTCGTGCGAGTGCGTGTCCCGAGGTTTGGACATCTTTACCACGCCCCTGGTCGTGGCCGATCCTTCCCGCAGCGCCAACAGCATCGTCATGTCCGCGACGCCCTACATGAAGGAGCGATATGGCGTTCCCAATGTCTGCCGCATCGGTGACTTGCCGCGCTTCAAGGAGCTCATCTTCGCTACGCCGCGCATGGCCTATTACGTCGAAATGTCCGCAAAAATCGTTTCTTTGTTTCTGAATTACGTATCCGAAGAGGATTTGCACGTCTATTCGATCGACGAGAGTTTCCTTCGCTTGACCCCCTATTTGAAACTGAACGGATGCAGCGCGGAGCAACTGGTCGAACGCATCCAAAAGGACATCCGCGACCGTTACGGCCTCGTCGCCACCGCGGGCATGGGCCCCAACATGTTCTTGGCGAAGACCTGCCTGGACAACGAAGGAAAGAAGCGCCCGCCCTACCGCGCCTATTGGGGACCCGACGACGTCCGGACAAAGTTATGGAAGATCCATCCGATCACCAAGGTCTGGGGTATCGCCAAGGGTATCGGGAACCACCTGCATCGCCTGGGGATCCGCTCCCTCGAATCGCTGGCCAAGGCCGACCCGGAACTCTTGCATAAGGAATTCGGCGTCATCGGTTACGACCTCCACGACATGGCCTGGGGCATCGACCGTACCGACATCACCAAAAAATACGTGCCCAAGGACACCAGTTTCAGCCAGGGTCAGGTCTTGATGCGCGACTACCGACCCGAGGAGGCCATCCTCGTCGTGAAGGAGGTCATCGACGAACTCTGCACCCGCCTCCGTTTCCACGATTCGGTCACGTCGCTCGTAAGCATCTACATCGGTTATTCCTCGACGAGCCAAGGCGGCGGGTTCCACCACCAATGCGCGCTCGACGTGGCGACGGACGACAACGATACCCTCTTCGCCGCCGTGAAGCGCCTATACGACCGCTTCGTCGAACCGAAGATGATCCGCAACGTCGTCGTGTCGTTCTCGAAACTGCGCCCCTACCATGGCGCGCGGCAACTTACCTTCTTTTCCGACGGCGACGAACTCGAGGAAAAACGTTCCCTTAGGGTTGCGATCGACCAGATATCCTCGCGTTATGGCCGCAACGCGGTGCTCCGCGCCTCCAGTTTGCTCGCCCATTCGACGGTCATCGACCGCCACGGCCTCATCGGAGGTCACCGCGCATGAGCAACGTCGACCGCGGCATGGTCCGCTACGCCCCCTATCAATCCCTGGTGGAGCAATCGAGCGCTTTGGCACGCATGAGGGAGGAACGCTCCCGCGTCGAACGGAAGATCCTCTCCCCCGACGAAGCCGAAGCCATCAACGAAATCCTCACCCATTACGAAGGGGAGGAAGTACGGCTTAGCTATTGGAAGATGGGGCGCGTCTTCTTCGAAGAAGGAACGATGGACCAAATCGATGTCTTCGCGCGCGTTGTTTATATCAATGGTTTACGGATCAGCCTCGCCAGCTTGCAATCGTTGGAAAGAAAATGACCCCCGGCTTTCGTCGGAGGCCACTTCCGTGACAATACATTATTTACGGACGTCTTCGAACTTGTCCGCCGGGGCAAACGCGGCCATGCCAGCGGAATTGCTCATAGAAAGTTGAGCATAAACGCAAGCGGCATACGTGTTGGACTCGGTGTTATCGAAGTCGTCTTCGCGCTCGATGTATTGTTCTTCATCGTACAGATTGAACATTGTGCCAACCTCCTTTCGTTCGCCCTCATTTCTGAAGGCACCATAACTATAGAAAGTGGCAAAAAATAGGCAAATTTGTAAGCGTTTTCTGTAAGTGCTTACAGCAACGCATTTCCAAAAATGCCCATTTTATCGAATGTTTTTCGCTTTAATGTAAGCGGATACAGGTGTTTTCTTTAATCTATGAAAATATTTTCAAAGACTAAAAAGCCCATTCTCCGTGCTTGAAGATCTGGATTTCCCGCCCATCTTCGGTGGTGCCGACAATGTCCAGGTCCTCCGCGCCGATCATGAAATCGACGTGGCTCATGGACTCGTTGATGCCGAACCCGTGGAGCTCTTCTTCGCTATATTGGTCGAAGTTGGGATAGAGGTTGGTGAAACCGGCACCCAAGGCCAAATGGCAAGCGGCGTTCTCGTCGAAGAGGGTGTTATAGAAGAGGAGGCCGGTATTGTTGATTGGCGAATCGAACGGCACCAAGGCACATTCGCCCAAATAGGCAGAGCCTTCGTCGACGTGGAGGATGCTTTCCAACGCTTCCTGGCCCTGTTCGGCGTGGACCTCGACGGCCTTGCCACCCTCGAAACGGACCCAGAAGTCCTTGATCAGCACGCCGCCATAGGAGAGGGGTTTGGTCGCATAGACGATGCCTTCCGCTTCGCCGCGGCGGGGCGAGGTAAAGCATTCCTCGGAAGGAATATTGGGCTGGATATAGGCTCCTTCGAGCGTGGTTTCGCCCGCGCCGAGGAAGATGACGCCCGGGATGAGGCCGACGGTGAGGTCGGTGCCGTTGGAGGCGGTGTAATGGAGTTTCTTCAGGCGAAGCGAGTTCAGATAGGCGCAGCGCTTCTTCAGATCCTCGTCGTGCTTTTTCCAATTCTCGATGCCGTTACCATCCAACGCGCGCGAAGTAGTAAGGATGGCTTCCCAAAGTTTTTCGATGGCTTTTCCTTTGGGCAGATCGGGGAAGATCTTCTTCGCCCAGGCGGCGGAAGGAACGCCGGCGATACACCACTGGGTATGGTTTTCGCGGCGTTGGCGGTACGGATAGAGGACTTTCATGCGCGCCTGGCGGATGAGGGCCATCTTCTTCTGATCGAGGCCGGCCATGCCATCCGGGTCGTCGGAATCGAGCCAGAGGAAGCAGGGAAGTTCCTGACATTCCCATTCGGCGCGGGCGATCTCGTAAGGAAGGACCTCGGCGAGGGCCTCCTTCTTCCCTTTCTTGAACTGGATGCGGTTGCACGCTTCGCTGTTCCAGCGCACGATGACGTGCTTGGCGCCGGCGCGATAGCATTCCTCCACCACCATGGCCACGAAGGGCTCGATGTCGACGTTGGCGCCGATGACGACGCTCTGCCCTTTTTTCAGGGCGATGCCGGAGCGGACGAGCAGCTCGGCATATTTCTTCAAAAGTGTCTTTTTCATTAAATGAACTCCCTTAAAAGCATTTATACTATACCCGAATACGAAAGCGAGGATTCATCTATGGCAAAATCGGCCGCAAAAGAAAAGAAACTTACCAAGTTTTGGTTCATTTGGAACCTTGTCGAAACACTGATCCTGCTCGCGGGCGGCGTGCTCGCCATCGTCGCGGGCATCCAAAAGGGACAAAGCGGCGCGGCGGGCGAGAGCAACATCGAAAGCATCGTCGCCTACTTTATCGCGGGCTTCGTCCTGCTCGACGGTTTGCTCCGCATCATCATGTTCTTGGTCCGCTATGACGCGCAGAAGGACGTCACGCCCCTGTTCGTCTCCGGATTCGAAGTCGCAAGTGGCGTCTTGATGGTCCTGCTCGAAGCACAGAAACAGGTGTTCACCTTCGCCGTCGTCAACATGGTGGCCATCATCCTGATGATCGCCGGCTCGCTCCTGCTCACCCTGGCCATCTTCTTCATCGTCAAGAAGAAAACCACCATCTTCGTTCCGATCCTCGAGATCATCTTCGCCGCCATCCTCATCGGCGTCGGCGTCCTCATCGAGGTCCTCTACAACACCTCCGACCAGAAGGAAGTGCTCGTCCTCATCATGATCGGCATCATCGTCTCGCTGGCCGCGATCGCCCTGTTCGTTACCGCGCTCATCAACCACTCCAAGGCGAAGAAAGCCGATGCCAAGGCCGCGCAGGTCGAAGACCCCAACCTGCCCGTTCAGGCCGACACCCCCGCTCCCGTGAAGCCGCAAGGACCGGAAGTCATCGACGTGGAAGCCGCCGATGCCAAACCCGAACCGGAACAGCTCGAAGGCCCTCGCGCGATTGAACACAAAGACGGAAACGAAGACTAACGAAAATGCAGGAAGGCCGCAAAACCCTCCTGCATTTTTCTATTTCCGTTATTTTGCTTTGTGTTTTAGTTTGTATTCGGTGAAACGTAGGTCGAAGTCGACGACGAACGAAGTCCTCATCGGCTTGGCCAATTCGACATAGCCGACAAGCCCCGTCGGCTTGAGGATTTCGTAGGCCGTTTCGAAGGCGTTGGCTTCCGGGGTCTGGCCGGGGACGTCGATCTGGTTGGGCGAACCGATGATGATCATCTTGCAGGCGTTGCCGATGCGGGTGACCATCGTCTGGAGTTCGTCGAGGTTCATGTTCTGCGCCTCGTCGAGGATGATGAGGCAATCGTCGAAGGAGCGACCCCTCATGAATTCCGGCGCGAGCGGAATGATGTCGGAAGGAAGCTTCTCATAGTAGGCGGATTCGTAAATCTCGTCGTCCGCATCTTTCTTCGGCTTGTGTTTGAGTAAACGGACCCCGGCGACTTGTTCCTCCGAAGAAGCGTGCGCCATCAAGTGGTTGTAGTTATCCAAAAGCGGGCCGAGATAAGGTCCGTATTTTTCTTCCGCGGTACCTTTGAGATAACCAAGTCGATGGCCTATTTCGACCGGTTCGCGAACATAGAAGATGTTTTTATAACGCTTCTTGGAACCCTTGCCGCGAACGAGATTCAAGCAAGCCGCGAGGGTAGCGAACGTCTTGCCCGTACCCGCGGAACCCTTGCAAAAAACCACGGGCGTACGTTCGGGGTCGTCGTTGATCAGTCTTATGAGTTCCCTTTGTTCCGGATTCTGGGTGAAGTCGATGCCGAAGAGTAGATAAGCGGAGGGATTCGAAGCCATATTGATATTCCATATCCTAGACCAAAACGAGTTCCGTGGATATACCTCCAACGCGTCCGCCTACCACCTAAGAACGGTCTTTTCGCGATTCCGAACGCCGTTTGCCTCGCGTGGTAGCGCATTCCTTGAAAAAGGGATTGTGGATTTCGCGTTTCCTTCGGGATAATTTAGTCAGCCATTACATGGGAGGTATTTCTATGGAACGTAAAGGCAATATCCTATGGCTCATCTGGGGCTTCGTGCTGGCAGCCCTTTTCCTGGCCTTAGGCATCGTCATGTGCGCCTTTTCCGGAGACAACGATTTCCGCAAGGTCGTCATTCTTCTCGCCGGCATCTTCATCCTCGCGGACTCGGCATTCCGCCTGTTAACCCAAGTCGTCCACTTCGTTAAGATCGGAAACAAGGTGTTTGTCAAAGCCGACGTCGGCTCTGCCGTAGCCGTCGCTGCCGAAACCGCCATCGGCGTGTTGCTTTGCATCATGTACGGGGAAAACAACATCGCGTTGGAAGCCCTATTCCGTTACGCGGGATTCTTCCTTGGCATCTTCCTGATTGCCGTCGCCGTCATCTCCGCGGCATATACGATCCTCTTCGTCGCCCGCAAATTCCCATCCAAACTGCTCATTGGCAGCGCCTGCGGCCTCTTCGTGGTCGCCGCGGTCATTGGCATCGTCATCGTCTATTTCGCCGCGCAGGATGCCTCGGCATTGCTGGGCAGCCTCTTCATCTTCCTTGGTATCGTCTCGATCATCATCGGCGTCGGTACCGCGATCGTTGCTGGCTTGCTCCTGTATCTCAACATCGCCCAGCGCCGCGAAGCCGCCCGCAGCGGTGACGGAACCCAGGATCCCATCGCCGCCCAAACCGCAGAAGGCGCCATCGATGTCGAAGTGACGGACGTCAAACCGGAAGAACCGAGGCCGGAAGACGGACAAAAGCCCGACGAAACCAAGTAACGGAAATCGTCATTTAGGAAAAATAGGCTGGTTCTGCTGGCCTATTTTTCGTTTTGACACGCAATGATGAGGTTTTTGACCAGGGATAGTCTCGTTAGCAAACCCACGCCTCCGGGCACCGGAGTTTGCAATGCGACGGGAAGATCCGCGATGGCATCGCCCTTAAGCTTCCCTTCCTCGTTACGGTTGATGCCGACGTCGACGATGACCGCGCTTTTCTTATATTGAAACCGGTTGTCGAGGAACCCGAGCCTGCCAATCGCCACGACGATGAGGTCGGCATGGGCGATATAGAAGGCCTTGTCCTCTTCCGTGGTCTTCGAATGAAGAACGGTGACGTTGCAATTCTTGGAGAGCAACAACTTAGCCATCGGTTTGCCAACGATCTCGCTGCGGCCGAGGACGACCGCGTTCTTGCCCGTGAAATCGAAACCGACGTCGGTGAGATAGTCCACGATGCCCTTAGGCGTGCAGGGCACGAACGTCGTCAGGGGGTGGAACCCATCGACGTCCTTCTTCGGCGTGACGGCCAATTTGACCTTGGCCTCGGAAATCTGTTTGGGCAGGGGGAGTTGCACGATGATGCCGTCGATCGATTCGTCGGCGTTGTATTTCGCGATCACGTCCAATAGTTCCCCTTCGGATACCGTAGGCGGCAAAAGGCAAAGGTCCGCGCGAGCGCCCACTTCGTCGCAATCCTTGATCTTGCCGCGGACATAGGCATGGGAGGCCGGGTTGTCGTTGGCCTGGATAATGACGAGGTGCGGCTGGCGTGGGAACGTCTTGATGACGTCGGCCAAACGCAACTTCTCGGATGCGACGTATTCTTTGATGATCATGGGAAGAAGGATAGCACCCCACCGCGTAAAGGGAAGAAAAAAGCGGCTTATGCCGCTTATTGGTTTAGGACATCCTTACCCGAGGATCTGGGGAAGGATCATCGCCGCCTCTTCGGTTGCGTCCGGAGCAGGGGCGTTCTTGCTCGCGACGACCGAGATGATCAGGGCGAGGAAGAGGAACACGACCGCGAATCCGAACGTCAACCACGTGACGACCTTTTCCGAACCGCGCTCCTTCGTTTTGGCGAAGACGTTGAGTCCGCCGCCGGTGATGGCGCCGGAAGCGCCGCCGGTTTTGCCGCCTTGGAGCAGGGAAAGGATAATGATGATCAACGAGACAACGATGAAGATGATGTCATACCAATGCATCGATTTCCTCCTTTCTGCGCCAAATGCGCTCCATAAAGATACTCCAACCTCTTGTCTTTGACAACTCGCACCTTACGCGAGTAAATCCGTCAACGAATGGATTCGCTTTCCCATGAAGTCGGGGTGGACGTTTTCGCGGTCCAAGAGAATGCCGTCGATCCCCGCGTTGCGGCCGCATTCCTCGTCTTGAAGAGAGTCTCCGACATAGCAGGATTCACCATCCGCAGGCAATCCCAACATCGACAGGGCGGTCAGGATGGGTTCGGGATGCGGTTTGCCGTGGGTGAAGATGTCCGAACCGACGATGCAGGAGACGGGCATG
>Ga0310690_10012057_pt1 | contig 10645 bp, 6 predicted proteins | sample AusTroGonzalo_MG_2_FD_207661 | JGI IMG/M metagenome (GOLD analysis project Ga0310690, IMG submission 207661) | Bovine rumen microbial communities from tropical cattle in Woodstock, Queensland, Australia - Gonzalo_04 (v2) (version 2) | ecosystem: Host-associated > Mammals > Digestive system >...
GCGATGTTTCTGTAATCATTGGAGGCCCACCGTGTCAAGGCTTTTCCGTTGCGGGAAAACGTATTATTGACGACGACAGAAACAAACTCTATAAATCGTTCGTGCGTTTTGTAGAGTATTTCCAACCAAAAGCATTTGTAATGGAGAATGTGCCAAACATTCTTTCTATAGGCGGCGGTGCAATTAGAGAAGCAATCATTGAGGATTTCTCAAAATTAGGTTATCAAGTTTCGTATAAAGTTTTGATGGCGTCAGATTATGGCGTTCCACAAAATCGCCGTCGAGCAATTTTCGTGGGGCTAAAGGATGGTAAAACTTTTGATTTTCCCACTTCCAGTGTTGAAAATGCCGTAACGACATTTGAGGCCATTTCTGATTTACCAGAAGAATCTGTAGAAGATGGCGCGTTTTATCCACATGCACCAACTTCTGATTATCAAAAGATGATAAGAAAAGGCTCTGGCAAGTTATACAATCATCAAATTACGAATCATACAGCAGAGACACAACGGATTATTGGAATGGTGCCCGATGGTGGAAACTATAAGTGCCTGCCCGAAAAAATGTGGGGTTTACGCAAGGTTCATATCGCTTGGACTAGGATGAATAGTCAAAAACCGTGTTTTACTATCGACACGGGGCATTTCCATCATTTTCATTATAAATTCAATCGTGTTCCCACAGTTCGTGAAAGTGCGAGAATCCAATCATTTCCTGATACCTTTATATTCATAGGTGGAAAAGGAAGCCAACTTCGACAAGTAGGCAACGCCGTACCACCACTAATGGCAAGAGCAATAGCAACACAATTAAAGCAAGTAATATGATTTATACACCAGAGCATCAATATAGATGCACGATAATTCGTGGCAAGAGTCAGAACCATATGGAAGATATGCTTCCATTATATGCTGACATTGTACATAGAAATTGTCCTTGTACGAAGGACGAATTTGTAGAAAGATCCCGAAAAAGGTTATCAAAGACTTTATTTGGGACAGAAGCCTATGACATTCTTCCTGATTCTAACAAGAAAACGGTAGATAATCATTTAACTGAAATAGCTTGTACTCTATTAGGTCTTTATTATTATGCTTATGATGAAGATACAGGAAAAGAATTTGCCTATGAAACGGAGTCTTGTAAATATATTTTGGAAAAAGGCGATAATCCGACTTTTTTCAAAAATCTTTGTTTAAATTTTCAATTTCCAAATGCAGCAAAGTGGAAACAATTTGTACTTGAAGATATAAGTAATGGCATCCGTATAAAACCTTTTTGTTACGTTGTCTCTTTGCTGTATTACGCACAATCGCAGCCAGAGAAAGAATTGCTAACAAAGCAGGAGGTTGGCTATTATGTACTGAACAATCTTGATGTTTTGCAAGGACATATTTCTCCCGATGTTGTTTATAATCGCATTATGTCTGACAGAAGGAGCAAAATTAAAAGAGAAAGATTGAGCGGTTCTAAAGATTGGCAGCATATTAAAGAACAATTTAATCTGTTGGAACTTGCAAATATTATTGAAACTGACGCTACATACCTTTGGCTAAATAAAGAAGAAACGGCTGCAATAAAAATATTTTTGGAAGGTCTAAATTCCGAAATGTTTGATGTTTATTCTTATTCTGATATGATAGATACGCCAGAAGGATGGCGAATTCTTTTGAATGATTGGAGACAGTATTATGGAACTTTCAACAAAGAATTAGAGGGAATGCAAACCCAATTCAATTCAGAGATTGTAATATTAGGCCATGATGATCAAAAAGCACATAGTGGCGCAACAAAATCTTCCGTTGATATAGGCGATGACGGCGAAGCCCTCGTTTTCAGACTTGAACAGGAAAGAGTAAGGAATTATAAGGAAAGGCTCGCAAATAAAGTTTTGTTATTGGGCAAAACAAAGGGTCTTGGATATGACATTAGTTCAATTGAAGCAGATGAGAATCCAACACGTCCAGAATTTGCAAGATACATTGAAGTCAAATCAACGAAAAGAGTTACAGAACCATCATTCAACAAGGAATGGCTTGATTCTCTAAATATTACTGCAAAAGAGTGGGTGGCTGCAGAACAATATGGCGAGTATTATAATATATATCGTGTATATTTTACAAAATCTAAAACTATCATTGTGAGGATGCAAAACCCATACAAGAAATACCAAAACAATGAAATAGAAGTTTATCCCACCATCTATCAAATGAACTTTGGTGCTGATGTAATAGAAAAGCGTTATGAAGAATAGTATAAAAGTCGCTTCCCTATTCTGTGGTTGTGGCGGTTCAGATCTCGGTACAATCGGAGGATTCACATACCTTAATAAAGAGTATGCGCGACTTCCTTTTGATATTGTTTACGCTGTAGACTTTGACGCAAAGGCCGTAGAAACTTATAATTATAATTTCGAGCACCCAGCAGTCTGCGCTGATGTTTGTAATGTGGATTTTGAAAAAATTCCCGAAATTGACATTGTAATTGGCGGTTTTCCTTGCCAGTCATTTTCAACAGTCAATCCAACTAAAGACACCAATGACGATCGCGCAAATCTTTACAAACAGATAGTTCGCATATTGCACACAAAAAAACCAAAGGCGTTTATCTGTGAAAATGTAAAAGGCTTGCTACTACTGCAAAAAGGCGCAATCATCAAGCGCATTGCAAAAGAATTTGAAGAAGAAGGGTACAAAGTGCAATACCAACTCATTAAGGCAGTAGAGTTTGGTGTACCTCAAAAGCGTGAGCGTGTAATAATTGTAGGTATTCGCAAAGATGTAGATTTTAATTACATTTTTCCTACACCGCCCCTCAATGAGTCGGAGTATGTTCCACTCAAAAAAGTCATTGATAGGTTGGCTATAGAAAATCCTAAATATTATTTTTCTCAGCGAGCTGTTGAGGGTATGAAAAATGCAAAGAATAATATGAAGCGTGGCTTATGGCAAGACCTTAATGGCCCAAGTTTAACGATTACTTCTCATTTGGCAAAGACGAGTATTAATTCTCGTGACCCTGTGTTGCTTGTAGATTCGGAGAAGGAAATCTATCGCCGTTTTACTCCACGAGAGGCTGCGCGTATTCAATCTTTCCCTGACTCTTTTGAATTCCCTGTCAGCGATCCATATGCATATCGCCAAATAGGTAATGCCGTTCCACCTGTAATGATGTGGTACGTGGCAAATTCTGTTCTCGGTGCGTTTGGATGTGAATTCGCAAAAAAAGAAAAACTGCAAAAACAGTCAAGAGCCAATTCTGTTAGGCAACTTGACTTTTTGTCTGTACTAGAACAATATCCAAAAGAAATCGTAAAAAATTCTTTCGCAGTTAATGATTCTAAATTGGCAGTTAATGTTCCACCTATTGACAAGGCTAAGAATGTATTAGTAAGTTATGTTAAAAGCGACAATATAAAGCAATACATAGACCATTCTGCAAAAATCTATTATACAGGAAAAAGATTCCCTTCAACAGTAGCTTTGAACAAACTCTATTATTTTATGCCATATTTGAAGGGGAAAGGTATACGAGATTTGTATTTAATAAAAACAGCTCGAATTGGAACACGAAAAGAAGGCCAAGCAGATAATGATTCTAATGATTTACGTCTAGTATTTGAAATTGAGCTCGTAAAGCAATTATTCGAAGATTATAAACTCATTGAACTTAAAATTTGGAGAACATTTACAGATACTACACTTGTGAAGTTGATGGATACTGTTCTGAAAAAATAGATAATAATAACAGAATTTGTAATAGATTGATAAAAGCGTAGAAGTCCATTTGTCCGAGGTAATTTGAAAAATTCAAATTCCATCGGAAAAATGGACGGAAGGAGCTGTTTTGATGTCTTTGTCGGACTTTGATAAATATATTCAAGATATAAAATAAGTATGGATAAACTCTCTGCGGAACAGCGGCACGCGAATATGTCGGCGATTCGGTCGAAGGACACGAAGCCTGAATGGATTGTGCGGCGAGGGCTGTGGGGCAGGGGATTCCGCTATCGGCTGAACCACAAACGGCTGCCGGGGCATCCTGACTTGGTGTTGCGGAAATACAGGACGTGCATTTTCGTGAACGGTTGTTTTTGGCACGGACACGGTGTGGCGTTGCCACAAGTGAATAGTGAAAAACGAATAGTGAATAGTGCGTGCTGCAAGATTCCGAAGACGAATCGGGCATTTTGGGTGGCGAAAATCCGTCGGAATCAGGAGCGCGACCTACTGACGCAGCAGCAACTGGCGCGGATGGGATGGCACTGCATCACGGTTTGGGAGTGTGAACTGACCCCGAAACGACGCGAACAAACGCTCGACTCGTTGGCATTTACGCTGAACAGGATTTATCTGCAAGACCATTCGACACACAAACCTTATCCGACTTTGGAAAACGAGGCTTTCGAGATGGCTGCCGAGGAGGAAATTTCGCAGAAATCATCGTAAAAAATCAACTAATTTTATAGGAAATATGAAATAAGCGTAAAAAAGCGTTTTTTTGCGTTTAAAAGTTTTCGGGAATCAGATTTTTTTAGTAATTTTGTGCGCTTAAAAATCGGAGGAAATGGCTTAGAACAAAAATAAAGGGCATTCTGGGCGATTTTCCATAAAAATGAATCATTAAAAATTAACAATAAAAATAATGGACGAAAATCAGACTTTTGACGGTATGCAAACCGTTGACAATGACAGAATTATCAAAATCAACATCGAGGAGGAAATGAAATCCTCGTACATCGACTATTCGATGTCGGTGATTGTGGCCCGTGCGCTGCCCGACGTGCGCGACGGCTTCAAGCCTGTGCATCGCCGTATTCTCTACGGTATGGCAGGCATCGGAAACACGAGTGACAAACCCTACAAGAAATGCGCCCGCGTGGTGGGTGAGGTGCTTGGTAAGTACCATCCGCACGGCGACAGCAGCGTCTATGGCGCACTGGTTCGTATGGCGCAGGACTGGAATATGCGCTACACGCTGGTTGACGGACAGGGCAACTTCGGCTCGGTCGATGGCGACTCTGCTGCGGCGATGCGTTACACGGAGTGCCGCCTGTCGAAGATGGGTGAGCACATTATGGACGACTTGGAGAAGGACACCGTGGATATGGTGAACAACTTCGACGACTCGCTGACGGAACCAAGCGTGATGCCGACGAAGGTGCCGAACCTGCTGGTGAACGGAGGAAACGGTATTGCGGTGGGTATGGCAACGAATATGCCGACGCACAACCTGTGTGAGGTCATCGACGGCTGCTGTGCTTACATCGACAATCCCGACATCGACACCGAGGGCCTGATGCAGTATATTCCCGCACCCGACTTCCCCACAGGAGCGTATATCTACGGTATTCAGGGCGTGAAAGATGCCTACGAGACGGGTCGTGGCCGTATTATTATGCGTGCGAAGGCCGAAATCGAAAGCGACGACACACACGACAAAATCGTCATCACGGAGATTCCCTACGGCGTGAACAAGGCGCAACTGATTGAGTATATCGCCGACTTGGTGAAGGAAGGAAAAATTGAAGGAATTTCCAATGCCAACGACGAATCGGGTCGTCAGGGAATGCGCATCGTGGTCGATGTGAAGAGAGATGCAAACGCGAATGTCATCTTGAACAAACTCTTTAAGATGACGGCCCTACAGAGTTCATTCTCAGTGAATAACATCGCCCTTGTAAAAGGTCGTCCGCGTCTGCTTTCGTTGAAGGAATGTGTGAAATATTTCGTTGAGCATCGCCACGACGTGACAATTCGCCGCACAAAGTTCGATTTGAAAAAAGCACAGGAGCGTGCCCATATCCTCGAAGGACTGATTATCGCTGTGAACAACATCGACGAGGTCGTTCACATTATTAGAAACAGCAAGACCCCGACCGACGCACAGCGCAACCTTGAGAAGCGTTTCGACCTCGACGAATTGCAGTCGAAAGCCATCGTCGATATGCGTCTGGCACAACTCACGGGTCTGCGCGTCGATCAACTGCACCAGGAATTCGACGAGTTGATGCAACTCATCAAGGACTTGCAGGAAATCCTCGACAATCCCGAGCGTTGCAAGCAGGTGATGAAGGACGAATTGAACGAGGTGAAGGAGAAATACGGCGATGAGCGTCGCACGGAAATCATCCCAGACGAGCACGAATTCAACGCCGAGGACTTCTATCCTAACGACCCCGTGGTGATTACGATGAGCCACCTCGGATATATCAAGCGCACGCCGCTGTCGGACTTCCGCGAGCAGTCGCGTGGCGGCGTCGGCTCAAAGGGTGCGACAAGCCGCGACAAGGACTTCACGGAGTACATCTATCCCGCCACGATGCACCAGACGCTGCTCTTCTTCACGAGGAAAGGCCGCTGCTACTGGCTGAAGTGCTACGAGATTCCCGAAGGCGACCGCACCGCGAAGGGTCGCGCCATCCAGAATATGCTCAACATCGATCCCGACGACTCGGTGAACAACATCCTGCGCCTGCGTGGTCGCGGACTGGAAGACGAGGAATTTGTCAATTCGCACTACGTCGTGTTCTGCACGAAGAACGGAACTGTGAAAAAGACGCTGCTCGAAGCCTATTCGCGTCCGAGGACGAATGGTGTGAACGCCATTAACATCGTCGAGGGCGACGAGGTGGTCGATGTGCGCCTGACCAACGGCAAGAACGAGTTGATCATCGCCAACCGCAACGGTCGTGCCGTCCGCTTCCACGAGAGTGCCGTCCGCACGATGGGCCGCGTGGCAACGGGTGTTCGCGGAATGCGTCTCGACGAAGGCGACGATGCCGTCGTGGGAATGATTGTCGTGAACGATGCTGAGACCGAGACCGTGATGGTCGTCAGCGAAGGCGGCTATGGCAAGCGCTCGCAGGTCGAGGACTATCGCAAGACGAACCGCGGTGGAAAGGGCGTGAAGACGCTGAACATCACCGAGAAGACAGGCCGTCTGGTCGCCATCAAGAACGTGACCGACGAAAACGACCTGATGATTATCAACAAGAGCGGTATCGTGATTCGTCTGGCCGTGGCCGAGTGCCGCGTAATGGGTCGTGCCACGCAGGGCGTGCGCCTGATCAACCTCACCAAGAAGAACGACACGATTGCCAGCGTCTGCAAGGTGATGAGCGCAGAATTGGAAGCCGAAGTAAACGATTCGTCACTTCCTACGTCAAATGAATCAGAAACGGCAGAACCGCAGGTAGAAAACGGCGGAAATGCCATCGAATCGAGTGAAGAAACAACAGTATAAACCTTTTAATTAGAAATGAATCGTATGAAAAAAATCATGTTTGCGGCTCTGATGATGTTTACCACATCGACCGCATTTGCTGCTGACAGCGACGCTCTGAAGAGCATCCTGAAATCTAAGAACTACGCCGAGGCTGCGGCTATGCTGAAGTCCTCGCTCTCTCAACTCGCCAACGACGCCGAACGTGCGAAAGCCTACAACCACCTCGTGCAACTTTCGATGGAGAAATTCGACAAGGAAGCCGCCGTTGAAATCGAGAACATGACCCGCACGCAGATGGGCAAGGCCAACGAGGTGACGCCTTACGACACCGTCGGTTACTATGAAGCCGCCTACAACGGACTTATGGACGCTATCGAGTGTGACAAGTACGACTATATGCCCGACGCAAAGGGCAAGGTGAAGCCCAAGTTCCGCGAGGCCAACCTTCCGCGTATCGCCAATGCCCGCATCCAACTCGTGAACGCTGGACAGCGCGAGGCACAACTTGGCAACGACGAGGGCGTGCTGAAGTATTGGGGTGCTTTCCTCGACACCGAGGACAGCGAGTTCCTCAGTTCTATCGACAAGTCTAACGAGGCAGGTTTCTTCGGTCAGGTGGCTTATTTCACGGGTCTCTACGCCAATCAGGCTAAGCAGACCGACCGTGCCCTGAAGTATCTCGACATGGCAATGAAAGACCCCGAGCAGGCCAAAGACGCACAGGCTCAGAAGTTCGCCATCAGCCAGTCGAACCTGAAGACGCAGGCCGACAGCCTGAAATTCATCGACGAACTCAAGGCATTCTATGCCGAGAACCCCGACAACGAGGCCGCTTTCGGTACGCTCTGCAACCTCTATTCGAGCATGAACAAAAAGAGCGAAGTGATAGAACTCATCAACGACAAAATCGCCCGTACCCCCAACAACTACACCGCTTGGGCGCTGAAGGGCCAGACCGAGATGAACGACCAGAACTACACCGAGGCCATCGAGTCGTTCAAGAAGGCCATCGCCATCGACGACACGAACCCCATCGTTCTCACCTATCTCGGCTTCTGCATGAACAACCGCGCAGCCGAAATCGAGGGCGACATCCCCGCTCAGAAGGCTCTCTACAAGGAGTCGATGGTCTATCTCGAGAAGGCCAAGTCGATTGACCCCGACCGTCAGAAGGCCAACTGGGCTTATCCGCTCTACCAGTGCTACTACATCAACTACAGTGCCAACGATCCGCGCACGAAGGAGTTGGAAGAAATGTTGAAGTAAAATCAACTTTTCTGTTCAAAAATAAAAAATGTCCGAATCGTTTTTGGCGGTTCGGACTTTTTTTGTAACTTTGCTCTCTCAATGTTGCTGAATATGGAAGAACATTTTGCTATACAGCTATTCGAAGGGAAAAATATCCGCGTCGTGTGGGATGCCGAGGCAGAAAAGTATTATTTTTCGGTCGTGGACATTGTGCAGGTACTGACGGAAAGTGTGGATTACCAAACTGCACGCAAGTATTGGAAGGTACTGAAAGGCAGATTGTTGCGCGAAGGGAATGAAACGGTAACAAATTGTTACCAGTTGAAAATGCAAGCTGCAGATGGGAAGAAGCGACTCACGGATGTGGCTGATACCGAGCAAGTTTTGCGCCTCGTTCAGTCAATTCCCTCGAAAAAGGCAGAGCCGTTCAAACAATGGCTTGCCAAAGTTGGGCAAGAGCGTATCAATCAATTGCAAGACCCCGAACTTAGTATAGAGCAGGCCATCAAAGACTATCGTCGTTTAGGATATTCCGAAAATTGGATTAACCAACGTATAAAAACCATTGAGATTCGCAAAGGATTGACCGACGAGTGGAAACGTAGTGGCGTGGAAACAGACCTCGAATATGCTTCGCTCACGGATGTTATCTATAGAGCATGGTCGGGCATGACGACACGCGAGTACAAAAACTTGAAAGGTTTGCGCAAAGAGAGCCTACGCGATAATATGACCAATGTGGAACTCATGCTCAACGGTTTGGCAGAGGCGGCAGCAACGGAGATTTCACAAGAACGTAATCCTCAAGGTTATAGTGAAACGGCTGCTGTGGCGCAAGAGGGTGGTGAAGTGGCCGATGCCGCACGACAGAACCTTGAGCAGCGTATCGGTCGCAGTGTTATTTCGCCTCAACGCGCAGTACACTTCACCACGCCACCAGACGAACTGCCATTTATAAAACCAACTGACGAATTAGACCATCTGACCAGTCTGGAAAATGTTAAATCCTAAAATAGAGAAAGAAATGCCAAGAACGATTATCACCATATTGTTTTCACTCGTCCTTTTGACCCCGGCAACGGCTCAAAAAAAACATTCGACCTTGAAAAAAGACATCGCACAGGCGAAGGCTTATTTGAAGGCCGGCAACAACCTTGACAAGGCCGAACAGCTGATGCAGAAGCACCTCGCCGACTCTGCCAACCGTCGAAACGAACGCCTTTGGCTGATGATGTTTGATGCCGTCAGGAAGCAATATGAGCAGGGAAATATGAAACTCTATCTGAAACAAAAATACGACACAGCCGCCTTCTTCAATCTCACGAAACGGATGTTCACCGTTTTGCAGGCGTTCGATTCCATTGATGCCGAACCGAATCAGCAAGGAGAAATCAAACCGCAATACCGCAAAAAACACGGCGAATTTCTCGACAAACACCGCGCAAACCTTTTTAATGGCGGTGTTTATTTCGTCGGAAAGCAGAAATTTGCCGAGGCATACGACTTTTTCGACCGCTACATCGACTGCTCCCGACAACCGCTTTTCGAGCCCTTCGACTACAGCCAGACCGACGAGCGGATGCCCGAGGCATCGTATTGGGCGACCTACTGCGGCTACAAGACGCAGAACGCCGAGGCCACGCTGCGCCACATCGATTTGGCACTGCAAGACACGGCCCACTATCCGATGACGCTGCAATATCTCGCCGACACCTACAAACTCAAAAATGACACGACGAAATATGTCGAAACACTCGTCGAAGGCTTCCAGAAATATCCGCTGTTTTCCTATTTCTTTCCGCGACTGGTCGAGTATCAAACGAGCCACGCCGACTGGAACGAAGTGCTGAAAACAGCCGACTTCGCCATCGCTGCCGACACGACCAACACCGCCTTCCGCCTCGTGCGCACGACGGCCCTGCTCAACCTGCGGCAATACGACACCGTCATCCGTGAGTGTGAGCATCTCATCGCCGCCGACAGCACGCTTGCCGATGCGTGGTACAACCTCGGAATGGCCTATTTCTCGCAGGCGGTGAACATCGGGAAAAGCCCGAAAGTGACGGCCAAGCAGAAGCAGCAGATGACGAAGAAATACCAGTCAGCCCGTCAGTATATGGAGCATTTCCGTCAGTTGGCACCCGACCAGCGCAACCGTTGGGCCTTGCCG
>Ga0310690_10012058_pt1 | contig 10645 bp, 9 predicted proteins | sample AusTroGonzalo_MG_2_FD_207661 | JGI IMG/M metagenome (GOLD analysis project Ga0310690, IMG submission 207661) | Bovine rumen microbial communities from tropical cattle in Woodstock, Queensland, Australia - Gonzalo_04 (v2) (version 2) | ecosystem: Host-associated > Mammals > Digestive system >...
TACCCAGTAGAACTTGCGGCGGAAAAGGTTCACATCAAACGTGCGCTTGGTGTGACGCTTCGAGTGCGAAACGTTGCAGCCGCCCATGGCTTTCTTGCCTGTAATTTGACAAATTTTTGACATTGTATTATATATTTTATATTTTTTCCAAATTCAAGGCTTTTACCGCATATTTACACGAAAAAGCGTGCAAAGGTACTACATTTTTTTTAAATACACAAATTTTTTTGAAAGAAAATTCATTTTTTTTGAAAAAGGACAAAAAAAAGAAGGGAAAAGACCATGCAGGATTTCTACGTAATCCGTCACCCTTGGGTGTGAAGTCTTACAAGTATAAACAAAGAAAAATGCGCTTGAGAGTAAATTCTCAGACGCATTTTCTTGTTTATCCTTGTGATCCATGCAGGATTCAAACCTGCAACCCCCACATCCGTAGTGTGGTACTCTATTCAGTTGAGCTAATGGACCTCATCTTTTGAAAAGGAAACCAGCTTGCGCTGGTTGGCGCGACCAGCGTTTGCTGGTATTCGCGCGTTCTCGATAAACGAGAGCGGTGCGGACGAGACTCGAACTCGCGACCTACGGCGTGACAGGCCGGTATTCTAACCAACTGAACTACCGCACCAGTAGTATCCTTTTCAAAAGCGCTCAAGAAGCGATTTTTATCGGCACCGATGTGCCTTCGATTCAAAAGCGGGTGCAAAAGTACTGCTTTTTTTTGACATGACCAAATTTTTTTGAAAAAAAATGCAAAAAAAGTGCATTTTCTTACTTATGGACCGCTTTATGTGCCGATTTTTGCACAATTTTGCGTTGTTGTCTGGTCATTTGCTCATTCCTATACTTGTTTCTTCGCACATCTTTTGAGGTAATAATTTCGTACCACACACAGGCAGCTGTGTAACGTCCGTAGTCATGACTGAGGTGGTAACCGTCCCGGCAGAACGTATCGCCAAGCTTCGTATTCCGTGCATACTGGATCGCCGTTCCACACGGAATTATTTGTAATTGGTGATTGGTGATTTGCGATTTCACGCAGGCTTGAATGCTGTCGTACATCTCCTGCTGGTTGCAATGATACCTTGGAAAAGCAGGGTGTTTGGCGTCCCGACTGTATGCCCAGGTCTGCATCCAGCACAACTGCGCCTTGGGCTGATACGCGCGCACGGTATCTATAAGGAGTGACAACCAGGGTTCGTAGGTGGCACGGATGCCACTGTCATGACTGGCTTGCTGGAGCGAGATATAATCATATTCACCATCCCTCAACGCCTCGCGTAACGTGCACGTATCCTTTATTATACGCGGGCACGCGTTCGTACACACGCGATGCGAATAGGCGGCGGTATCCTTCATCAAGAACTCCGCATGTTGCTGCAACGAGCAACCGCCGTAATAGAGATTATGCACCTCGACCTGCACACCGGTGGCATCGCACAACGGTACGAGTTCGGTTTCCACCGCGTCCCACGAGAAACTATTCCCGATACACAGGATGCGGATAACTAATAAAAGATTAATGAGCTTCAAGCCAGTTTCCTCCTACGCCGCATTCGGCAATTAACGGTACCGATAAATGAACTGCATTCTGCATCTCGTTGACCACGATCTCACGTACGCGTTCGACCTCGTTCCGAGGCACGTTGAAATTGAGTTCGTCATGAACCTGCATGATCATCTGCGCCTTCAGGTGCTCCTCTTTCAGCCGTCTATGGATAGATACCATCGCCATCTTGATGATGTCTGCGGCCGTGCCCTGAATAGGCGCATTGACAGCATTGCGCTCAGCAAACGAACGCACGGTAGCGTTCTGCGAGTGAATATCCGGTAAGTAACGTTTGCGTCCGAAGAGCGTTTCTGCATAGCCACGTTGACGCGCCCGTTCTTTTTGATTCTCTATGTAACTGATCACCTGCGGGAATGCGGCAAAATAATCGTCTATCAGCTGCTTGGCCTCGGAGCGCGAGCAATCAAGTTGTTGTGCCAAGCCAAAAGCAGAGATGCCGTAGATGATACCGAAATTGGCGGTCTTGGCTTTGCGCCGCTGGTCCTTGGATATCTGCTCTATAGGCAAACCGTATATGCGTGCCGCAGTAGCCGCGTGGATGTCCTGGCCTTCACGGAAAGCCGCTAACATATGCTCATCCTGCGAGAAATGCGCCATAAGCCGCAGCTCTATCTGGCTGTAGTCAGCACTGAGGAACAAGCATCCGGCATCCGGTATCACCGCCTCGCGGATGAATCGTCCCCGTTCCGAACGGATAGGCAGGTTCTGCAGGTTAGGGTTGGAACTGGACAAACGCCCCGTCGCCGTGACGGTCTGGTTGTAGGTCGTATGGATCTTGCCGTCTTCGGCTATGTACCCCGGCAGGGCAGCGATATACGTCGTAACGAGTTTTTTCAGTTCGCGGTAATCCAGAATAGCCCCCACTATCTCATGACGATCCTTCAGGCCCATAAGCACCTCTTCGGAGGTGGAGTACTGACCGGTCTTGGATTTTTTGGCTTTGGTGTCCAGTTGGAGTTTGTCAAACAGCAGTTCACCTACCTGTTTCGGGCTATTGATATTAAAAGGTTCCCCGGACAGTGAATAGATGCGTTGTTCCAAGGCGTCCAGTTCCGCCGAGAGAACGGTCTCCGCTTCTTTGAGTTTATTGACATCCATCCGCACACCGGCTGCTTCCATCTCGCGCAAGACCTCTACCAGCGGCAGTTCAACTTCGTTATACAGATTCCACAAGTCGGCATCTGCTTTCAGAGCCGCCCAATCCGGTTCCTTATAGGGATTGAAAGCGACCTCGGGATTGAGGAGATACTGACACAGACGATTCTCTATAGTATCATGAGGCGGTTGTCCGGCGGTATCCGATTGATCCGACGGTTCCGAGAATTCCGAGAAGAGATCGAGTTGAGCGGGGTCGGCCGGCTTGGCTTTTTTCGGAGTCGCCGGAGTAATCGGAATATTCTGAATACCGGAGAGTCTCTTGAGCAGCGTATTGAACTCCAGTTCGCGGTACAACGCCGTAAGGGCTTCGATATTCGGGTCTTTCTTGGCGAGCAGGGCTTCGTCGAGCGCTATAGGCACATCGGTGCGGATGGTAGCCAGGAAGCGTGAGAACTTGATCTCTTCCACCTGACTCTCCACCTTGGTCCGCAACGCACCTTTGAGTTGGTCCGTATTCGCCAGAAGATTATCAATCGAGCCGAACTGCTGAAGAAGCTGCACGGCCGTCTTCTCCCCTACTCCTTTGCAGCCGGGAATATTATCGGAGGCATCGCCCATGAGGCCTAAAAGGTCTATGACTTGCCCCTTATTGGTCAGGCCGTATTTCTCGCACACTTCTTTCGGTCCCATCAACTCAAACCCACCTGTATGACGCGGACGGTACATAAACACATGGTCGGACACCAACTGACCGTAATCTTTGTCCGGCGTCGCCATATAGACCTCAAAGCCCGCCTGTTCGCCTTGTTTGGAGAGCGTACCGATCACATCATCCGCCTCAAAACCGGGCACTTCCATCACCGGGATATTCATCGCTTCCAACAACTGCTTGATCACCGGAACAGCCTTACGGATATCTTCCGGTGTCTCGGGGCGCTGCGCCTTGTACTGCTCGTATGCCTCATGACGGAAAGTGCCGCCGGCAGGATCGAAAGCCACGCCGATATGCGTAGGGTTCACTTTCTTAATCAAGTCCTCCAGCGTCACGCAGAAACCGAAGATAGCCGAGGTATTCTCTCCTTTGCTATTCATTCGCGGCGCACGAATGAAGGCATAATACGCGCGAAATATCATCGCGTAAGCATCGATAAGCAGCAGTTTTTTCTCTGCCACAAGGGCGCGATTAACTTCGTTTTTCATATCACCATTCTATCGGCTGTAAGCCGTTTTTAATCAAATAATTATTGGCTGCGCTGAAGTGGCCGCAACCGTCAAAACCGCGATAGACGGACAAAGGCGAGGGATGCGAGGTCTGGAGTACCAGATGCTTGCGTCGGTCGATGAACTGTCCCTTACGTTGCGCGTACGAGCCCCAGAGCATGAAGACGAGGTGCTCACGTTCTCTATTCAGCGCCTCTATCGCCGCGTCGGTCAGTTCTTCCCATCCCTTTCCTTGATGACTGCCGGCCTTATGTGCCTCCACGGTCAAGGTGGCATTGAGCAGCAGCACACCTTGTTGCGCCCAGCGGCGTAAGTCTCCGCTCTGCGGAACAGGTACGCCGAGGTCACGGTGGATCTCCTTGTATATATTGGCCAACGAAGGCGGGACAGCCACTCCATCAGGCACGGAGAAACTCAATCCCATGGCCTGTCCGGGCTCGTGGTAAGGGTCCTGACCGATGATGACCACGCGTACCTTATCAAACGGACAAGAGTCAAAGGCATTAAAAATCAGACCTGCCGGAGGGAAGCACCGATGGGTCTGATATTGTTGGCGCACATATTGGGTCAGGAGTTCGAAATAAGGCTTGTCAAACTCCGTCTGTAATACGCGTTGCCAAGATGGGTCTATGCGAACATTCATCCGTTCATCCTTTAATCCACGATTAACATCGCATCTCCGTAATCGCCGAAACGATATCCTTCTTCGACCGCCACTTCATATGCATGCATCGTGTTCTCAAAGCCTGCGAACGCTGCGACCATCAGCATCTGACTGGACTGCGGCATATAGAAATTGACAAAGAACGAATTGGCCACCGAGAACTGATACGGCGGGAAGATAAACTTATTGGTCCAACCGTCGTACGTCTTGAGCAGTCCGTTTGTGCCGGCTACGTGCTCCATGGCGCGCATGATCTCCGTACCTACCGCACAGACGCGTTTCTGCTCTTCGTGCGCCTTATTCACCGCATTAACCATCGGTTCAGGCAGGATGATCTGCTCACTCTCCATCTTGTTCTTCGTCAGGTCCTCCACATCAATATCCTTGAACACACCAAGCGATATATGACTGGTCATGAAGGTCACATCAATACCGTGGATCTCCATACGTTTGAGTAACTGCTTGGAGAAATGCAGGCCGGCAGCCGGTGCTGCCACCGCACCTATCTTATCGGCAAAGATCGTCTGGTAACGCTCAAAATCCATCTCACGAACCGGTTGGTCATGGTATATCTCCATATATTTCTCCAGTGTCTCCGGCTCCATCGGACGCTGTATATATTTCGGCAGCGGCGCGCTACCCAATGCATACAGACGCGGCACGAATTCATCGTTGTCATAATCCGTCAGGAAACGGAACGTACGACCGCGGCTCGTGGTGTTGTCAATGACTTCTGCTACGATAGACGGATCCTCCTCAAACGTAATCTTATTACCGATACGAATCTTACGCGCCGGCTCTACCAACACATCCCAGTAACGCGAACGATGGTTCAGTTCACGCAGCAGGAACACCTCAATCAAGGCATTCGTCTTCTCCTTATGCCCCCACAAACGGGCGGGGAACACTTTGGTGTCATTGAATACGAACAGGTCACCTTCGTCGAAATAATTCACCAACTCCGGCAGGGTCTTATGCTCAATCTCACCGGACTTACGATGCAGCACCATCATACGTGCCTCATCACGGTACGGCGCAGGGTATTGCGCAATCAGTTCTTCTGGCAGTCTAAACTTAAACTGACACAGTCTCATATCATTGGATTTGTACATAATCGTAGTTTTTGAGTTCGTCCAAAAATTGTTCTATCGTATAGCAGTCTTCCACTTTGGTATCGCCTACTCTGGTTCGCCTCAGGGCAATCAGATGAGCACCGGAGTTCAGTTTCTGACCGATATCCCGTGCAAGAGCACGGATGTATGTTCCTTTTGAGCACACCACGCGGATGGTCAGTTGCATCGTCTGCTCGTCAAATGCCATCACCTCTATCTCGTCGATAACGAGTAACTTGGGTTTGAGTTCCACCTCTTGTCCCTTGCGTGCAAACTCATAGGCCCGTTTGCCGTTGATCTGCACGGCGGAGAAGACAGGCGGCACTTGCCATTGTTCTCCCACAAAAAGCGGAATCGTCTGGTCTATCAGTTCTCGGGTAATATGCTCGGTCGGATAAGTGGCGTCTATCTCTTTCTCCAAGTCAAAACTGGGTGTCGTAGCGCCTAACTGCAAGGTAGCGATATACTCCTTCACATCGTATTGGAGCTGGTCTATCAGCTTCGTCTTCTTACCCGTACAGATAATCACCACGCCCGTTGCCAGAGGGTCCAAAGTACCCGTATGACCGACCTTCAGTTTCTTAGTACCTAACTTACGGCATAAGTTCCACCGTATCTTGGCTACCAAATCAAACGAGGTCCAATGGAGCGGTTTGTCAAACGCCAATATCTCCCCTTGCTCAAAATCCCACATATCAACAAAGGGTTGCGATGATAGTAGCCGTACCGACCACTGCGCAGTAGAGCGCGAACCAAACCAGCCGCTGGCGACGCACGATCTCTATCATGAAACGGCACGCGAAACAGCCGGTCACAAAAGCAGCCAGGAAGCCGACTACGGCCGGCACAATCCCCAGATTGCTCGTCATCTCGCCTTGCAGCAGGTCCAACATGTCCAGGAATGCCTCTCCCATGATCGGGATCAGTACCATCAGGAAGGAGAACTGCGCCACACTCTCTTTCTTCACCCCGCACAGCAGTCCGGTAGCAATCGTCGTACCCGAACGGCTCAAGCCCGGCAACACGGCACATGCTTGCGCAAGACCGATGATGATGGCATCCCTGTAAGTCACCTCGTGACCTGCGTTTTGCCGTTTCTTCTGCAACCATTCACTCAATGCCAACAAACAGGCCGTGATGAGCAGACAGATACCGACAAGCAACAGTCCGTTACCGAAGAACGACTCCACCTGGTCCTTAAAGAACATACCAACGATGAACACAGGGATCATGGAAACGAATATTTTCGCCACATAATCCTTCTCCGCATTCCAGCGCGGATTGGTAAAAGTACCCATAAAGAGCCGTCCTACTTCGCGCCACAGAATGACGAGCGTGGATAGTACCGTTGCCGCATGTACAATAATGGCAAAAGTCAGGTTTTCCTCTCCCGAGGTACCCAACAGCGCCTGACCAATCTCCAGATGACCGGACGACGACACAGGGAGAAACTCCGTCAGTCCCTGCACTATACCTAACAGTAATGCTTCAAACCAACTCATTTCTTCTTACCGCGGAATAAGATTGCAAAAAGCATAAACACGAATCCGAACAGCGAGATCATCGGGCCTACCGTGATACGGCGGAACGAGAAGATGTCCGGGTTATACACCTCACCCGACGGTTCACCGGCCATCAGTGCAAATCCAAGCACAATGATGACTACCGAGACAGCTATCAAAATGAGGTTTAGTTTGGGTAATGTATGTTTCATAGGAGAGTTATCAGATTTCATAGAGTGAATTATTATCCATGCGGATATATTTACCGGTGGCGATGAGGGACGCAAAAAGGGTGATCAGGAGTCCGCTGCAGAGTACCACCGCCGAAACAAAAGCAATATTCTGCCAGGTAAGCGGGAAAAGCATCAGCCCCAAACGGAACTCGACGTAATACACCACACCGCTCAATATAGCCAACGCTACGAGGGAAGACAGAACGCCCATGAGCATGTTTCTCAGCACGAACGGTCGACGCGTCACCCAGGAGGTCGCGCCCACCAGCGTCATCGTGTTGATAATAAAACGCTTGGCATATATATGCAGACGAATGGTATTGACGATCAGCACCATGGAGATAAGCAGCAGAGCCAACGCCACACCCAGTAGTATAAGCGAGAAATCCTGCACATTACGGCTCATCAGATCGGCTAGATCACGCGGATAGAGCACCTCCGTCACATACGGCAGTGCCTCCAACTGCTCCGCTATCATGGCCAGACTGTCCGGTGCGCTGCACGCATCAGTCGGATGGATCTCATAACTGGCACAAAGCGGATTATATCCCAAGAACGCCGTAGGATCCTCCCCCAGCGAACGGATATGTTCCTCCAAGGCCTGTTCAGCGGAAACAAAAGTGAATGAACTGCAGTGATGTCCGGTCTCCAGAATGGTCTCCAGTCGCGCACACTGCGTACTGTCTATATCCTGCGACAGAACCGCCGTGAGCGTGATATTCTCACGCATGCGCGTAATAAGAGAACCGGCGGAGAGCATTACTATGCCCTCCAAGCCGATTAGACACAGAACCAGTGCCACACTGATTCCTGCCGTCAAATAGGAATTACGAAATCGATGTTTCCGCATTAATATTCCCAGAGATCTTGCTCGAAATTAAGCAACTCCGTAGCAATACGGTCCTGCTCTTTCCGAATAGCCTCCACATCCGAGAAGGTGTAATCCGGAATCCAGCGGTTGTACATGTTGCCCTCACCCACGATATAAGAGGTGAACAGACGTTTCTGGAAGAACTCGTCATACGTCACGCGTTTTACCTCGTTGCGGTTAGGAATAGCATACTGCAGAGCCAGATACGGACGCAACTGGTCGAACGGAATCCAACAGATGATAGACTCACGCACAGCATCCATCACTTTCGTGCTGTCGGTTGTCATGATCTTAGCCGGGTGCAGCGGAGCAATAGCCATAATCTTCGTATGTAAACGACTGGTGTGTTTGTCGAAGAAGACCACCTCTTGAATCAAATACTTGGTTTGATTGCGTACCACATTCTCGAACGAATAGTTCGATGCGGACATCTCATCCGCGATACTGTCGTAGTGTACCAACATAGCGTTGGACTTAGCGATGTTATCATAGTCTTCATCGTCCGAGTGGTCTGCCACTTTCTCATCAGCCGTCTCAATCTTGAACACATCCTTCGGCACTTGAACCTTGGAATAGGGAGCCTGAGTGAAGTCCGGTTTGATATTATCCATGTTGGCCGGATAAACCTGCAAACCATCTACTACGGCATCGATAATCACCTTGAAGAGGTTACGATAATCGGCATCGTCAGCTTTCGTTGGGAAATAGAGCTGGTAATTCTGCTTGTACCGCATATCGATGATACGATATATGTAACGCGCCCAAATCACATCATCCAGACGGTGCTCCACCAGCACAATCGTATCATGCGCTTTGGAGAACTCCTCGGTCTGAATACGGGCACTACCGAACTCGTCAAAGAACGAGATAACCTGATGCTGCGCTTGAGCGGAGAAAACGCCCAAGAACAAACATAATATAATACTTACTTTTTTCATCATACACGTGGAATTTAATTCAGTATCAACATCATAGGCGAAAGGGTCTTCTTAACACCACCCGGGCCTACCGTTTTGATTTCCTGGATAAATACGATATTACCTTTCTTCAACTTACCAAGACGATCGATTTGCTCTTTGGTAAACTTGTTACCGTTGGAATCAAAGGTCATACCACCGATAGTAGCCGAGAAGCTCAGCACCTTAAACGGCACGGAAAGCAGACCGTCCGGACCGTAGGAGGCAATCACCTCACCCGAAGGGTTCGTCAGAACGCTCAAAGGAATCTTATCACCCGACTTATACTCTCTCTCTCTAGCAGAGAAATAAGCGTCTGGATCCGGTAATTTCTTTACACGATACTCCTTGCTTCCCATCGGTTGCATACGGCCATCCAATTCAGCGGACACATTGATCGTCACACTCTTGGCATTCTCCCCCGGACGGATAATCCAGAAACCGCCTTGCTGACGAGCACTTGCACCAGAAACGGATACTTTAACCTTATCATTGGCAACGCCAGGAACGGAAATGGCAAATTGGTTATCGTGCTCACGATACATGATGTTAAGCTCCGTATTGGAGATGGTCACCGCCGGTTCTCCCACGCTGTACTCCTGCGTGAACGGCAACTGAAGTGTCTCGCCGGAGTTGGGGTTGGTAAACTCTACCCAACCGGAGAATTTCTTGGTTCCAAGACTGGAAGCCGCCACCTCATACAGACCTTCGTCATTGATGCGCTGACCTTCTACAAAGTAAGAAGGAGTCTGCGTCGAGTCCACAGCCGCCATGATGATCTTTGCGGAATACTTACCGCCACGGATCACATAGTCCGACTTCGGAATGACGTGTGCTTCGTACTTGTTTACACGCAAGTCACCGGCATCCGTCTGGCCACGCAGATACTGAATCGTTGTGTTCTGTGCGTTACGAACGTCGTTCTGCAACTTGGTCAACAATACCACCGATGCACCCGAAGGCATATCATGGAACATCTGATACTCCCAAGGGATCATCTTATCACCGGATTCCTGTTTGTCACTTGTATCAAAAATCGTATTGAACTCATCGGCCTTCTTCGGATCCAACTCGATCAGATAAGCGCGGTAAGCCTCAATCATGTTTTTCAGTTCCACACCCGGTTTCTCCGCCTTGTCAGGTAAGGCATAGTGCGTCGTCGCGTCACGGTTATCATTACCTTGGATCACACGTGCCTCCGGATCGGCTTTCTTAGGACCGTCTGTAGCGACTGCGATCTGATATTTGAAGTTCTGGATATAATTGTACAAGCTATCGGAACGCCGGGTCAATTCAGCTGCTTTGTCGTACCAAGGACCGTTTTTCTCGGGATTGTCGTTACGATCAGCAAGGAACTGACTCATCATCTGCTGGTTACGATTGTCAGTAGTCTCAAGCGTAGAATGCAAACTATCGTCCAC
>Ga0310690_10012059_pt1 | contig 10644 bp, 5 predicted proteins | sample AusTroGonzalo_MG_2_FD_207661 | JGI IMG/M metagenome (GOLD analysis project Ga0310690, IMG submission 207661) | Bovine rumen microbial communities from tropical cattle in Woodstock, Queensland, Australia - Gonzalo_04 (v2) (version 2) | ecosystem: Host-associated > Mammals > Digestive system >...
AAAATCCTGCTTCGGTGGTGGTGCTTGATGACCCGGCTTATGCACGCCTGAAAAAGAGCACGCTTGATTTGAACACGCGCATTATGCTGTGGGAAAAGCGTGCGGCGGCGCTCCGTTCGCTGAACAGAAACGAAGATGCGATTGAACAGTACCGCAACTTGATTGAAAATGTGGAGGCTCGTCCTTCCTGGATTCAGGCAATACTCAAGCTTTACCGCAAGGAAGCGGCAGGGCTATTTGACGAAGAAATCCACACTTACGATTCGCTTTTGCAGGACGTGAGCCAGTTCAGCACCGAAAACGCCAATAACCTCTGGCTGCGCGGCTTTGAATTTGAACAGAAGCTGATGTACGACAAGGCGATTGACTGCTACAAGAAACTCATCCATAAGCGTTTCAAGAGTAATCTGAAACGCCAGTGGGCGAGATTCCGCATTGGCTACTGCTACTTTAAGCGCGGCATGTGGGTTGAAGCGGCGGCATACTTCCGCGATGCGACGAAGGATCCTTTCCTCTGGAGCGGTAGTGCTTCGAGAATGTTCCTTGGCGATACTTACAAGAAGATGGGCGAGGATTCGCTTGCCCGTGAAGCTTATCTCGACTGCATCAAGGACTTCCCGCTTTCGTATTATGCACACCGCAGCCGCATGAAGCTTTTGGACAATCATTTGTTGCCTGCGGACAAGATTCCGTATGCTCATGGCGTGCCGATGTCCCATGCGGCGACGATCGAATGGATCCGCTCGGTGAATAAGCTCGGAAAGCCGGACGCCTCGTACAGCAAGGAACGTTACGAACGCATCAAGAAGCTCTTCTTGTATGGTTTTGAAGAAGAAGCGTTTAGGCTGTATGACGAAGTCAAGAAGAAAAACTTCAAGCGCATGGATTTCTTGTACGAATACGGAAAGCTGTTCTACGAGATGGGCGAAACGGCTGCCGGTTACAGGCTTGCACGCCAGTTCCAGGCGAAGATGGATAGGCGCCTGTTCATGACGCCGCCGATAGATGTTTTGCATTACTTGTTCCCGGTTCCGTATGCTGACCCTGTGGTTTACTATTCGGGCACGAGCATCGATCCGTTCTTTGTGTATAGCGTGATGCGTCAGGAATCCATTTTCGATTTCCAGATTACATCGCCTGCGGGCGCCTGCGGCCTTTTGCAGATTATGCCTGCGACGGGTAAGATGCTTGCCGACAAGGAAGAAATTTCTGGCTTTAATCCGAAACGCTTGTACAATGCCTACATGAACATCCGCTTGGGGATCCGCTATTTGGTGGACCTCAAGGATGAGTACAAGAACGACTACATGTATGTGCTTTGCAACTACAATGCAGGTCCCAAGCCGACGAAGCGCTGGCAGTCTGAAAGCGAAGGCCTCCCGTGGGATTTGCGCGTCGAAGAAATCAGCTACTGGGAAACCCGCGACTACGTCAAGCGCGTCATGGGAAATTACTGGATCTACAAAGAAATCTATGACGGGATTTAGCGAATGCTATTCCTACTCTTAACCATTGGTCCTGCGTTTTTATTTGCTTGTGGAAACATCCTGGAAAAGTCCGGGGTGTCCACTGTTGGCAAGCGCACGGGTGGAACATCGAAGCCCTGGGAATTTTTCAAGGGCGTTATCACGAATAAGTTTTGGTGGCTCGGCATTGCATGTTCCGGGCTTGCAACGCTTGGCTATTACATTGCCATGGCTCAGTATGACTTGAGTCAGGTGCAGCCGATGATGGTCTTGAATCCGGTGCTGACGGCGTTGATGGGATTTTGCATCCTCAAGGAAGTCTTGACCAAGCGCATTGTGGTGGCAATTTGCTTTGTCGTGGCGGGCCTCCTTTACTCCGTTGAAAATCTAGGGGAATCGACGGCGGTGCAGAATATCGGGACGCTTTGGCTGTATGCGGGCGGACTTAGCTTTGCGACTCTCATTGCGCACCTCTGGGTAAAAGACCGTGAAATGGTGGACTCGCTTATCATGGGCGTTGGCTTTGGACTTTCGGCTGCTTTTTACAAGAGCTTGGCGATGGACTTTGACCTCGACAATATCGATTTTTCGTCGGTGATGAACCTGCTCATGGATTTTAGGACGCTTGGCTATGTGGCGACTTACAGCATTGCGTTCTTGTATTCGCAGGTGTCGTTCTCGCGCGGGCGTGCGTTGTTCATTATCCCGTTTAGCGCGGCGGTCGGTGCCGCAGTACCTACGCTTGCGGGCGCACTCGTTTTTTACGAAGCATTCCCGATGGGCAAGGTGATTTCTGTGTCGCTCGTGCTGATTGGCGCATGCCTTTTTATTGTTCGCAGACCGAGAAGAAAAAAGTAAGTTTCGCGTGAGTATTTAGCGAACTTTTTGCTGAAATTTTGCGTCAAAAATAGTCTTTAAAAAAGCTTTGGACACCTCAGACCGCGTATATATTTAGATGCGGATATTTGAGGTGTTTGGTGAGAGATAAATTTTCCCTGTTTCTGTGGCTACTCGGAACTTTTGCTTTTTTTGCATCATGTTCTGATTCTAATCCGATCGCTACGGATTCAGAAAACGTTCCAAGTAAAACTCAGCCTGTTCTGAAACTCCCCTTGGCGGAGCATTCGCCGGTTGTCTTTTCTGAAATCAATACCGTTAACCTAGTGTACAAAGATCACGAAGGTGGCGATGCGGGCTGGGTGGAACTTTTCAATCGATCTGCGGATACGGTGGACTTGTCTGGAAAGTATTTGACGGACGATCCTGATGAGCCGTTTAAGTGGATGTTTGGCGATGTGAAAATTGCTCCGGACGAGTTCATGATTGTATTCATGTCTGGAAAAAATTTGACCGATTTTGAAGCTCCTCACGATACGGTAAATATGGTGGGATCCGGTTGCTGGGTGTGGACGGATGCTCAAAATGAGGATGTCGCTGGCGAAAGCTATGCAGACCCGCTTGATGGCAAGAAAAAGTTTTGCTTTAAGGAAAATGGCAAGTCCATGTTCGGTGCAAAAATGCGCCTGATGGAAAATGAAGACCTTGGCTGGTCTTCGATTTCTGCATTTGTGGGGACGAAGTCTTCGGGGAAGTCTGATGTTATTGATATTTCGATGACGAATGAAATCCTCTTGAATGCCTATATCACGAAGGACCGTAAAGTCTCGATGCGGCTTGCGCAACCCGATGTCGATGACTGGAAAGGCTACGAATTTGTGTTGACCGGAACGGGAGATTCTTCGACGGTCTATCGCTTGGTTTTGCCACAGGGACTTTCGTTCCCTGATTTAGAACATGTCTATGGGACCCGTTTTAGCCCTCAGGAAAAGGAAAAAAAAGAAGTTGAGATGAAGGCTTTTTCGTACATGGCGAGAAACCGCGGACATGAACCGCATGCTAGTTTTAAACTCGACAAAGATGGCGGAAAGCTATATCTTCTCAATGGCGATGGAGAAATTCTTGATTATGTTGAGTATCCGAAGTTGCCTTCTGAGATGTCGTGGTCGCTGGGAACATTGAGTGATGGCGTTTCGTTAGACTTTGGCTATAGCGAGCCTTCGCCTTATGGAGAATCTGTAGGAACTATTGTGCCTGCACGCTCGCCATCGGTGGATTCTTTAGTGGAATTCCCCCCGTCGGGTTTTTATGCGGATCCGTTTGTGGTGTCGTTCCCGCAGAATGCTGCCGTACGTTGTGTTGTGGGTGGGGCTCCCCCTACGGCAGAAAGCTCGGTGATGACGGTGTTGAATGTTGATACGACAATGACTGTCCGTTGCGCTTCTTTTGTCGCGGGTGCACTTAGTGGGGAAGAAGTTGTACGTACTTATGTTTTTGAGAGTGCGCCGACCATTCCGGCAGTGTTCTTGACGACAGACCCGAATTCTCTTTTTGATCCGGATTCTGGACTTTTTATGAAGGGAATCTTTGCCGATGGGAAAGTGCCTGAAAATGGTGCGAATTATTGGCAAGACAAGGAAATCCCTGTATTTGTAGAGTTGATGGAAAAGGATGCTGCCGCTCCTTCGTTTGCGAAAAGAGCCGGGCTTCAGGTTTATGGTAATTACAGCCGCATCAAAAAGGAAAAGTCTGTCGCTATAACGTTCCGCGAAAAGTATGGCGATAAGCGCTTGGATTATGCGCTGTTCCCGGATTACCCTGAACTGCACAAATACAAGAGTTTTATTTTGCGCAATTTTGGCAATAATTTTGGAATGGATTACGTCCGCGACAGGCTTGGAAGTTCTATAGGTGATGATCTTGGACTTGATAGCCGTCATGGACGTTATGCGGTTGTTTACTACAATGGCGAATACTATGGCATTCAGGACCTTCGTGAACGATCGAATGAATATTATTTTGAAACGCGTTATGGAATGAATCCGGACGATATCGACTTGCTTGATGCGGAAAATGCAGTGTCTGCGGGCTCTGCGGTTGATTATGAGGCTCTGATAGATTGGCTGGAATCGCATAGCCTTGCTGATGATGAAAATTATGCGTATGTAGCATCGCAAATAGATGTTGATAATTACCTCAATTATGTGCATACGGAACTGTATGTAGACAATCGCGACTGGCCGGCAAATAATCTCAAAAAATGGCGAAATTCAAAATTGCAGACAAAATGGAAATGGTTCCTTTTCGATTTGGATTTTGGATTTGATAGCGGGCATAGTCTGTATGCAAACAATGTATTTGAATATGCTACGGCAGAAGATGGAAATTCCTGGCCGAATGGTCCGGAATACACGTTCCTGTTGCGTAAGCTGCTGGAAAATCCTGGGTTTAAATCTGCTTTTATAAATCGTCTGGCGGTACTGTTCCAAAAGAATTTTGAAAGCTCAAAGTTGCTTGCATGTGTAAAAAAGATGATGGCTGAAATCCAGGCCGAAATTCCTCGCGATCAGAAACGCTGGGGGCATAATGCTTTTGAAATGGAAACGGAACTGGAAAATGTTGAAGAATTTGTTAGAACTCGTGCGGCGGTAATGACGAAGGAACTCCAGGAATTCTTTGGATTAGGGGATGTGGTGTCTGTCACTTTAGCGGTGGAAGGCTCGGGAAGGATTCTTGTGCACGATCTCCCTGTAGATGAGGTAGAAATGTCTGTGAATTTCTTTGAAGATTCTCCGGTAACGCTCTATGCGGAGCCGCATTCTGGAAGTACTTTTGTAGGGTGGAGTGATGGCGAGACGGCTCCTTTGCGTATGATACAGCCACAATACGTAAGCGAGCTCACTGCTGTCTTCAAATAAGCCTTTATGCCTTCTAAACGGCTTATAAATTACGCACATTTTGAGTACAGTTGTTATTTACACATGTTGTAATTGCTATTTTGTAACATCATGAGTTTCGAAACTAAAATTGTTTGCATTGGTGCTGGCTACGTCGGTGGCCCCACCATGACCGTTATTGCCGATAAGTGCCCCGATGTTAAGGTTACCGTAGTTGATATCAACCAGTCGCGTATTGATGCCTGGAATAGCGAAAATCTCCCGATTTTTGAACCAGGTCTGGATGACGTTGTAAAGCGCGCCCGTGGTCGTAACTTGTTCTTTAGCACGGATATTCCTGCTGCTATCAAGGAAGCGGATATCATCTTTGTGTCGGTGAATACCCCGACGAAGACGTTTGGCCATGGAGCCGGCAAGGCTTCTGACCTCCAGTACTGGGAAAAGACCGCCCGCAACATTTTGGAAATTGCCGATGAAGGCAAGATTATCGTCGAAAAGTCGACGCTGCCGGTGCGTACTGCCGCCGCCATGGAACGAATCCTGAATTCCAACGATAAGGGACTCCACTTCGAAGTGCTCTCTAACCCGGAATTCTTGGCCGAAGGTACCGCCATTAATGACCTTTTTGAACCGGACCGCGTGCTTATCGGCTCCCACCAGACCGAATCTGGTCTTGCTGCTTGCCAGAAGCTCGTGGACGTGTATGCACACTGGGTGCCGCGTGACCGCATCCTTACGACGAACCTCTGGAGTTCCGAACTTACGAAGCTTACAGCGAACGCCTTCCTCGCTCAGCGCATCAGTTCTATCAACTCGATTAGCGCTCTTTGCGAACGTACTGGCGCGGATGTCGATGAAGTGGCTTACGTGATGGGCAAGGACCGCCGCATTGGCTCCAAGTTCCTCAAGGCTTCTATCGGCTTTGGTGGTAGCTGCTTTAAGAAAGATATTTTGAACCTCGTTTACCTTTGCGGTTACTACGGACTGCCGGAAGTGGCTGCCTATTGGGAAAGCGTCGTGAAGATTAATGAGTGGCAGACGCACCGCGTGGTGGACCGCATGCTCGAAACCATGTTCAATACGATTGCTGGCAAGAAAATTGCCGTGTTCGGTTTTGCGTTCAAGGCAAATACGGGGGATACCCGTGAAAGCCCGGCGAACCTCGTTGTACGCGACTTGCTCGCCGAACATGCACTGCCTGTCGTGACTGACCCGAAGGCTATCCCGGACGCAAAGCGCGACCTCAAGGATGTGATTGAACAGGTAACGTTTGAAGAAGATCCGTACAAGGCTGCCGAAGGTGCACACGCTGTTGTCGTCTGTACTGAATGGAAGTGCTTTGCTGAACTCGACTGGAAACGCATTTACAGCTCGATGGCAAAGCCTGCCTTTGTATTTGATGGTCGTAATATTTTGGATGCCGATGCTCTTCGCAAGATTGGGTTTGAAGTGACAAGTATCGGTAAGGGTAAGGCGGAGTAGTTTTTTTAAGAGAAAATGGGTTATGGCTTCTATTAGTGTTTTTGGACTGGGTTATGTGGGTTGCGTTGGAATCGCCTGTCTTGCGAAACTTGGACACCGGGTTGTTGGCTACGATGTTGATGAAAACAAGGTTCGCCGGATCGCCAATGGGCTTCCGACAATCGTAGAACGAGATATCGATGAAGTTATGCAGGATGGCTTTAAGGCGGGACTGATCTCGGCGACGTCGTCTGCGGTTGAAGCGGTTTCAAAGACTGATATTTCGTTTTTGTGCGTGGGTACTCCTAATGCTCCAGATGGCCGTTTGGACACGACGTATTTGATGTCTGCAGTTCGTGCAATTGCTGAAGCTATCCGTTCAAAGTCGACGTTTCACATTGTGGTTATCCGCAGTACAGTTCCTCCTGGAACGAACGCTCTTGCAACTGCCTTGATTGAAAAGATTTCGGGCAAGCGTGAAGGAATCAACTTTGCCGTGGCCTCGAACCCGGAATTCCTCCGTGAAGGTATGGCTGTTGCCGATTACCTGAACCCGCCGTTGACCGTGATTGGTTGCAATTGCCGCCGAGCCTTGGATAGCCTCAAGGGAATTTATGAATCGCTTGGCAGTGAAATTGTCGAAGTGGAACCTAAGGTGGCGGAGATTATAAAATTTGTCAATAACTCCTACCATGCACTGAAGGTCACGTTCGGTAACGAAATCGGCGCTATCTGCAAAAAGCTCGATATCGATAGCCATAGCGTCATGAACTTGTTCTGCATGGATACGCAGCTGAACATTTCGCCGTATTACTTCAAGCCGGGCTTTGCTTATGGCGGATCTTGCTTGCCGAAGGATTTGCGTGGTCTGAATTTCTTGGCGGAATCGAACCAGGTTGAAGTTCCTGTGCTTTCTTCGATTGAATGCAGCAACAATAGGCACATTGAACGTGTGCTGGAACGCGTGCAGCAGATTGGCGTGCGTTCTGTGGGCATTATCGGCTTGACGTTTAAGGCGGGTACGGATGACTTGCGCAACTCGGCTGCGATTCGTTTGGCTGAAGGCGTGCTTGGTAAGGGGTGCTCTTTGAGCATTTATGACCGCTATTTGAATATCGCTCGCGAAAAGGAAACAAACCTGCGTGAACTTAATAAGCGCATCCCGCACTTGCTCCCGCTTTTGGTGCAAAAAGTTGAAGATGTCGTGAAGTCCACTTCGCTTGTCATTATTACTGTTCGAAATCCGGAAATTCCGGAACTTATTCGCAAGAACCCCGAAATACATTTTTTGGACTTGGTGCGCGTGAAGGATTCGTCTGTGGAAACGCTGCCTAATTACGAAGGTTTTTGCTGGTAATTTTTATGGATCAGTCTTTGAAGGAACTTTCTGGCAAGAAAGTTTGCATTGTTGTTGAAAATCTTCCGGTGCCTTTTGACCGCCGCGTATGGCAAGAAGCGACTTCTTTGCATGAAGCGGGCGCTGAGGTGACGGTCATTTGTCCCCAGACAAAAAAGTATCCTCTGGAATACGAGGAACTCGAGGGCATCAAGATTTATCGCCATCCTTTGCCGGAAGCGAACAGGACGCTTGATTATTTCAAGGAATATTTCTGTGCCCTTTATCATGAGACTCGTCTCTTGTTCAAGGTGTTTAGAAAGCAGGGCGTGCAGGATGTGATCCATGCTTGCAATCCGCCGGACTTGATTTTCATTGCGGCATTCTTGTTCTTTACGTTTACGCGTTGCAAGTTCCTCTTTGACCACCACGACATCAACCCGGAACTCTGGATTGCAAAGTTTGGCAAGAAAGGGCTTGGCTATCGCGCGATGATTCTTGTGGAGCGCCTCACGTACTTCTTTGCAAAGCATGCCATTGTCACGAATGAATCGTACAAGGAAATTGCGATGCGTCGCGGCAAAAAGCGCGAAGAGGATGTGACGATTGTTCGCAGCGGTCCGAACCTCTCGAAGTTGAAGATTGGCCCAGCCAAGCCGGAAGTGAAAAACGGCTTCAAGTATCTGGTGGGCTATATCGGCGTGATGGGCAAGCAGGAAGGTATCGATCTTTTGCTCAAGTCTGTCGATTACATCGTGAACAAGAAAGGTCGTAAGGATATCCGCTTCTGTATCATGGGCGGTGGACCTTCCTTGGATGAACTTCGCGAATTGAACAAGTCGATGAACTTGATCGATTATGTGGAGTTCCCGGGTCGCGTGAGCGATGAATTTTTGGCTGACGTGATGAATACGGCTGATGTGTGCGTCAATCCGGATTTGCCTTCTGAAATGAATGACAAGTCTACCATGAACAAGATCATGGAATACATGGCGTTTGGAAAGCCGATTGTACAGTTTACGCTTAAGGAAGGCAAGTTCTCGGCTCAGGAAGCTTCGCTTTACGCAAAGAATACCGATACGGATGACTTTGCCGAAAAGATTTTGTGGCTCTTGGACAACCCTGAAAAGGCTGCCGAAATGGGCGCCTTTGGTCGCAAGCGTGTGCAAAACGAACTCAGCTGGGATTATGAAAAGCCGAAGCTGATTAGCGCGTACAAGAAGTTGCTTGGACTGTAAAAAGGGAACTGTTTTCTTGTGAAACTGTCCTGGTACATCAAGAGATTAAAGACTTTCTCTGCGGGAGAATTTATCTACCGCATTCGTCAGCGCGTGCGTACGCATGTTTTGGATAAACGCTTGATGGACGTGTCTATAGCTTCGGTGGCATTGCCGAAATCTGCTGTCATTGACGATGATGCGTCTCATTTGAATTATCCGATTTTTGATAAGACTATTGACGTGTTCAAGCCTATCCATTGGCATTTGGACTTGTCGACAGGACGGGAATTTCCGAAATCTTTTGCGCATAAAATTGATATTCGTAGCGATAAGTACGGTAGCGCCAAGCATGTGTGGGAAGTGAACCGCATGCAGTTTATGTTGCACATCGCGATGCTTTATAAAAAGAGCGGTGATGCAAAGTATTTGGATCTATTCTGCTATCATTTGACGAGCTGGAAAAATGAAAACCCGTACATGGTCGGGGTCAACTGGTACAGCAATATTGAAGTCAACTTGCGATTGATTTGCTGGTATTATTGCTGGCGAGTTTTTGATGTTGAAAATCTTCGTGCATCGAATGCGGATTTTGCGAAAATTGTCGATTCTATCTGGTTGCCGCTCATTTTTGAACATGCGGAATATTCGTACAACCACCCGTCGCTTTGTTCTTCGGCAAACAACCATTTGATTTCGGAATATGCAGGCTTGTTTGTTGCGGCTTGCAAATGGGACATCCCGCATCGCGAAGCTCGTTTAAAGTATGCAAAGGCGGGACTCGAACGCGAAATTCTTTTGCAGAATTCTGCAGAAGGTGTAAATCGCGAAGAAGCGGCGGAATATATCCAGTTCATCGACGACTTTTTCTTGATCGCTGCTGTGGCTGGGCGCCATGCCGGTAATGAATTCTCGGATGCGTACAATGAACGCTTGCATGCGATGGCGCGTTACATGAATGCATTCTTGGATGGCAACTTTAATTACCCGATGTACGGCGATGGCGATGACGGCTTTGTGCTCCGCCCTGATGCAGGTGGACATTTCAACAACTTCAAGTCATTGCTTGTTTCGTTTGCAACGTATTTTGAAGATGGATCGCTAAAGCGTGCAAATGTTGTTTGGGACGAGAAAAATGAGTTGCTGTTTGGTGATGCAGGTCGTAAAACATTTGAATCGCTGAATGTTGCCGATGAGCGCGAAACTCTTGATGGTAATCATTTTTATCCGGAAAGTGGGCATTTTATTTTCCGTAAGGCTGTGGAGCCTTGTAACGCCGAAAAACGTTTCGATGGTTTTACTGGCGTGCGTGAGACGTATTTGCATTTCGATGCGGCTCCGCTCGGCTTTTTAAGCATTGCAGCTCATGCTCATGCCGATGCTCTTAGCTTTATTCTGCATGTCGATGGAATGCCTGTGATAGTTGATCC
>Ga0310690_10012061_pt1 | contig 10642 bp, 3 predicted proteins | sample AusTroGonzalo_MG_2_FD_207661 | JGI IMG/M metagenome (GOLD analysis project Ga0310690, IMG submission 207661) | Bovine rumen microbial communities from tropical cattle in Woodstock, Queensland, Australia - Gonzalo_04 (v2) (version 2) | ecosystem: Host-associated > Mammals > Digestive system >...
ATTTCTGATGTTTATTTGGCTTCTATTGATGATGCAAAGATCATGAGTTATGTCACTGACAATATGATTGAAATTTGCGAAATTTTGTCTCAAGCTCTTTCCAATATCACGCCGAAGCAAGCTCTTGAAAACATGGACGAGCAACGGGCCAACAACGGTGAAGACAACGAAGTCAAAGATGAATTGGAGCAGGAAGTTAAAGAAGAACACCCTGAAGAACTGTCAAACCAAGAAGAAAATAGTTCTCCTGTGCAAGAAGAGCCTGAACAAAATCAACCTGCACCAGAAGCAGAAAATTTAGATCCGCTTGCCATCGAACATAAAAAGGCTGTTGATTTTGTTAAACAGCTTATGGGAGCATAATTCCATATGGGATTGATTATCAATGTTTCTTATGCAAATACAAATGAAGCGTCCACCTACATATGGAAAGATGCTTCATTTAAAACTATAGGCGATACTCTGCCGACATTTAAGTCATTCACTAACGATGATTTAAGAGTTGATGGTAATAGACATTACTTGCTTGTTCCAAACGATCGAGCAGTCAGACGTTTGATTTCTCCAAAAGGAAAAAGGCATGAAAAGGATAAAGGACTGTTCACTGTAGAGGGTGGTAATCGAATGTTTTCCATTTTTGTCGACAAATTAATGGAAAATGGTATATTAAATGGAACATGGAAAGTAGAATTTCAGCCTAAAATTTCTTCAAATAATAATTCTTTTTACGATCTTGCGGCTGTTAAAAATTCAGTCAACAATTTGTTTAATTTTTATATCGGTGAACGCATCATTCTTCCAAAGTATGGATCAATTCTTCCGAGAATCGTTGGCGCTTCAATTACAGACGGACAAGCAGTTGTAATCAGAGAACAAATTGAAGATATGATGAAATGGGAACGACGAGTTACTCTTAACGACATTAAGATTCGGATGAATCCGGATGAGCATGAAATATGGATTGAAATTTCTTATTCAGTTCCTGAATTGAATAATGCAAAAGTTTCTGCTAAATATACGGTGAAAATAACTGATAATTAGGAATGTGATAAATGAAAAATCAACTTGAAGAATACAAAAATTTTTCTTCACAAGATTATTTGACTTGGGATGAAAAAGGACTTCGTGAATTACTGATAAGACTTCTTAATAAGTCCGGTGTTTACACTGATCAAATTTATCCGGGTTCTGATATTTCAGTTTTGATTGACATCGTTTCTTATATGTTTGCTCAATTGACATTCATTATCAACGGAGCGGCTTCAGAAGCATTATTTACTGATGCTCAATTCTACGAGAACATGAATCGACTTTGTAAAGTCCTGGGATATAATCCAAGAGGCTTTGTCACAGCATCGACTGAATGTAAAATTGTCATCGATCGGGACAAATACATAGAAAGATTTGGAACAGGCGTAGCAAGTTCAACTAAAGCTATTCCCAAATACGCTTCTGTTTATTCCACTAATGGAAGTATAAAATACACGTTAGCATCAGGAGAAGCCGGTTCGACTTTTACTGATTACATTCAATTTCCATTTGCAATTGACATCATCAATGGCGAACCAATCATTTCTTCTGCTGAAAATCCAATTTTTCTTAATGGTACATGGAAGCTTTATTCAATTCAGCCGGTTTCTACAGGAGCTGTTAAAGAGACATTTACAATGGCTTTTACAAATGATGAATTAATTGCATATCCAAATATCGATGTTTATGTTTATGATCCATCGTCGGACACCTATACAAAATGGCTTCCGGTTAATACTTTGGAAGATTATGGGATCGAAGATACTGTTTATTCGATTCGCTTGAATGAGAAAAAACAATACGAAATCAACTTTGGTGATGGCATCAATGGTAAAAAACTTGAAGAAGGCCAGGTCCTTTACATCATTTATTTGATTTCTAATGGCGATGGCGCGATTATTGACGCCGGACAAATTGACGGTGATGGACAGTTAAAAGTTGAAATTGAGGGATTAACAGCTCAAGAAATTAAAAAAATTTGTTTTGGCGGCGTTGAAGCGTTTGATAGAGAATTTGATTTGTTTACTACTTCTGGCAGTTTGATTTATTCGGACATTGTTTCGGTTATGAATTTGACAGCTTCTGTTCCTCCTTCTGACTATGAAGATGTTGAATCAATTCGAGAAAATGCCCCGATCGCTTATCGGTCAGGAAAACGATTAGTTAACGCCGATGATTATCGCAATTACATACTGACCAATTATTCTAACCAAATTAGAGACTGCAAGGTAATGAATAATTTTTCTTACTGTGCGGAATTTCTTAATTACATTCTTAAGAATTGGCATAAAGATGGTAACCCGATGGTGACCGTTCGCCGTTTCAATTATCGTTATGCCGATGCTTGCGATTTTAACAATGTTTATTTGTGGTTGCGATCAATGACACGAGGCAACACTTCGGAATTTATTAAACGTTCGATTTTAAATGACACTTATAAAATTAAATGTTTAACGGCCGAGCCAATTCCAATGGATGCTCTTGCTGTTGTGTTTGCTCCATATGTCAGTGGCAGTTTTAATATTACCAACTGGGACCCGTCTTACACTAATAAAATCATCGTCATTAAAGATCAAAGTTCTCTTTGCAATAATGATCGAGTAAAAGAAATGGTGGTTGAAGCAATCACTAATTTCTTTGCGGCTGAAAATCAGCCCATCGGTGGCATTGTCAATTTACAATTACTTTATTCTAAATTGCTAACCATCGATGGCGTCAGCGATGTCTATACAGCACAAATCATCAATGACGTAGAAGTTAAGACTTCTCCTGGGTTAAGTTTTGCTTACTGGACACCGCTTATCATCGAAGGCGGCGATAAAAATGTTATAGTCAATGCCCCGGTAAAAATGCACAATTTCCAGTATGCTGAATTAAAGAGTTCGGAATCTCTTTTCCAACAAGTCATCGTCAGCTCCAATAACAGCTTTATTATTTCTCCTGAATATTGATGTTGTTTATTGTAGTTCTCCCCTTCTATTTTATTCTTTGATAAATAGAAAAAAAGAACAGTATTGGAGTTTATAGCATGTCCATCGACTTTTTCAAATTAAGGGCTGGCTCTGAATTTAGCATATCTGACAAGATGCGTCAATTCTCCATTAATGAAGTGTGGAGAAACAATGAAGCATTATGGAATTTAGTTTCTGCCATGGCTGATGAACCGGGAGCAATTTTCTATGAACGCTCTGTTGACATGGTGGAAAACATCGCCGATGTTGACATTTGCGATGTTAAACATTTGGAAGCCATTTCTTATCAAATGGGAATTAATTCCGGATTCGGATTTATTGACTCACTCCCTACCGAAATTTATGATTTAATCAACGTTCTTTCTATCAAACCATCGTATTTGATGGAAGATAACAATGTTTATTCTTCCAATGCTGTTAAAAAATTTTTTGATGAAATCTCAACAAATGTTTGTGCTGTTTACGGTTTTGTTCCTGATCACATAGTTAGCAGTTATAACGGTATTTGTTCTGCTTTAGATTCGAACATTGCCGCATCGAGCTATGTTAGAGCTGATGGAATCAAAATATTACCGGAAGTCTATTACGATACAAACGTATCATCTTACGTTCAGCATAACGTTGCTATTGGAACAGCAAATGATTTAATGAAATTGGCATCTTACGATGAAACGATAGCCAATGCATGTGCGCAATTTTTATGTCTGGATGACGCTGATTATTCAATAGAAACCCAATACGATTCTACAGTCATCAATACTACCAGTGGTTATTATAATGGAACTGATTACAGCATACTAAATTTACTTACTCATCAACCGACATATGCCATTTATTCAAATGGCAGTGTTGATTCATTATCAGCCAACACGTGGTATTTCTTTAAGACCAATAAACCAATAAGCTACATTACTCCAAATAGAGAAACATTTAGCTACAATATCATTGCGGATGTTGATGACTATGTTACTCTTGAAATGCCGTTAACAGTCATGTTGCCGGTTACGGATCAAATGGGTAATCCGCTTCGTCAAAATTCCGTAATTGGATTTAGAAACGCCATAGGCATTGAGAAAAAATTTGTTAACATTTCTAATTATGTTAAGTGGTTTATAAAAGACATTTACAAAAACACTCTTATCGAACATCTTACTTGTGAACGTAATTTTGGTAATGAATCCATCGTTGACTATTATAAAGAAAAGTTTGCTTCGTTTGTTGGAGAATATGGTTTCCAACAAATGCTTAACGATGGCAATATTAATTATCAATTTTATCGCGGACTTGTTTTTTCTAATTTCTGTGCTAATTTGACTTCTATCGATGATTATCCTTCTGATTGGTTTCTTTCATACGATCCAAACAGTACCGATGATTTAGCAGTAATCAAAAACATTGCTGAAGACGTTGCTAAATCGCTTACAGATTTTACCATCGCTGTCATGGTTAGACGTGATTTATTGAAAAAACTAAGTTATCGCTATGCTCAAATTGGATCAAATGATAATTTAGAAAAAACGGTAAAGAATTACATCGCTAGAAATTATACCAAGCGTGATGATGATTGGCGAATGCTTTCCAATGTGGCAGTTTCTAATGATGTATTTCTGCCAACTTTGAAAGATCTTGAAGACAGATTCAAGGTTGAAGTGAGTGAGTATTACGACAATACTGAATATTTGAATATTTCTGCAAAATCCGGCACTAGAGTCATCATGGTTCCTTCGTCATGGTTCATGACTTCTGCGATTATCGATGCTTCTGGAAATTTATTAACGTATTCCATTCCGACATCGGGAATGGTTCCAGCATCAACTAATGAATTGTTGGCAACAGGAGGAAATGAACGGTTTTGGGAATCTGATGCTTACAAATATCAGTCTAACGATATCGCCAAAGACATTGCTGAATTTTACCAAAATGTCAAGGGCAGTATGGTTGAAGGTTCTGAAGATGTATTGGCACTGACAGATAAAGTTTATTCCGATTGTGCTTTGAGCGGATTGACGCCATTTTCTGAATCGATGCACCGAAAATACATTGGCAACAATGACTCTTATTTTAAAGCAATCAATTTAGGCAATCCAGATTATCCAACCATTGCTCCAATCAATAATTTGGCTGGACTTTCAAAACTTTACGGCAATCTGGAGCGTGAATATCAGAGTGTTCTCAACGATGATCGTCCTGTGGTGGTGTATGGCGTTGACGAAGTTCTTGTTCCTCAAGTCAAAATTGGGCAACTGGATGTAAATCGGCTTGATCATGATGGCGTTGTTACAGGCGCTTATCCTCCGGGTATAACTGAAAGCGAAAAGAAATACTATACTTATAAATTAACTGATGCGATTCTCGTCGAAGTTCCAACAGTGGAGACGTTTAATGAAATATACTATGAAGAACATTCGGAAATAGTTGAGACATCGAAAGAAACAACGGTGTTGATTCCCTCGTCGTGGCAAGAACGACATGTTTCAACCGAAGAACAAACATTTTATGTTGATCATCCAGTTTATGACGGTGAATTACTTACAACCGGGAATCGGACATTTTATCTAAACGATGGATATTCAATGAGCGGCATTGTTCAATCATCGCCGTTTATCTTCAATGATGTCAGGGTATTATATGAAGTATACGCCGACAAAATACCATTTAAACCTGAACTCTCTGCTACTTTGTTGGATGGGTGGGTGACGAATTATACCAATAATGACCATAATTTAGGAGGACGGAGCGATCCAACAGGGGGTGCATATCAGGATAGATATTCCACTATTACTAGTAACATCAATGGAATCGATGCTTTTTATGTAGCTAATACATCGATCAAAAAAGCATATAGTTACCTCATGGGTGGCGCTGTTGTCAGTGGGCTTCAAGCTGATAGTTATACTTTAAATGCGACTGCTACATATGATGTTGACACCAACGGTAATGTAATTCCTTCTAGCATCAAAACGTATTCAGATTTGTTGAACTACATCAATAGCTATAAATCTGAATACGCCCAGATTGCGGCTATGCATCCACCGCAAGATGGCGTTTCTGCAACTTCTGCCAATGTGTTGGCTTTGCTAAATGACACAGTTAATGGAAAAGTCAGCGGCGCATCTGATGGCATTTATGGACCGGTGCCGAAAGAAGATATTTTGCGCATGTTTTATTCGACGATGAAATCAACATCAGCACAAATGATGTTTTATAAATCGGCAAGCACATCGAAAAATTATTTCAGCAACATTTCCAATCAAGTTTATCTGTCTGGTACAGTTAACTGTTTTAATGCGTTTGAAGGCGTGGTTGCTTCAACTAAAACTCTCACTGATCAAGTAGTGCAAGACATTATAAACAGTGAAAATTTTAATCCGATTGTGGTTTTGTGGAATAAATCATTATCGGCTTTAACACAAACAGAACTCGATGACGCATTTGGCGTCTATGGCGGTGTTAATAGTTATCCATATGATCCAACAACAGTTATTAATAACGTCATTCCGTTAGACATTGTGACGTTGCCAGAACAGCGTCTTGTCAGCAGTGAGTATTGGGAAACAGTTACCGGTAGCATCGAAATTGCATCAACTGTAACTGACAAAGTGCTGTCAACATGGACTGTTCCAAAGACCAGAACGGCTACCAGAACAATCAATGTTGGTACGTTAAGAACAGTTACATCAGAAATTATCGGATTTATTTCTTCTGAGGTTGCCGCAGATGACGCTTCAATCGATGGTGTTTATGGGATGTTTGATAGCAAGGGCGGCATCATTAATTCATGGAGAAACATTGGTGTTGAACTTCGTGGCTATCAATCGCGTTATGAAGCTTCTCCGAATTTGAATCAGAATTATATAGAAAATAGATTTGTTGATTATGATGGCCCATGGATTGGGGACGCTCTTTATAGCATAATCGATCAAGTAGCGAGTGGCTATTATAACGGCGGTAGCGCGTTAGTTCTTGAAAATTTAGATGTCAACAAATTGCGTAATGATTTTGAAAGTGCGAGAGCAAAAAATGACATCGATAAACTCACCAAGTGGTGGATGTCTGATTATATCAATCCGATGGGTGTTGATTTACAAACACAAATTGAACTTTATTTGCCAGACATCTTAGCATGTAGTGCTCAATCGATTTTTGAATTTGATGCGGATTCTTATGATAATCAATACACGTTGTTCAAAGATCGTAATCTTGATGAGCCATACGATGCTTCGGGTGTGTTGTGGATGAGACACGCCAATTTCCCCTTAAGCTTTCCAATGTTGAATAGTAAATTTACTGTCGATGGAACCGATAGTGGAAACATCTTACCGTATGTTGAAAAAGAAGTATCTGATCAAGTAACAGAACAAAGAATAATTGATCAGATATCTCTTCCAAGCCAAGTTGCTGAAGAAGATCGATATATTATGAATCATTGCTTAGCATTTGGTGTAAATGATACAGTTCTCTACGTAGCCGGGTATGACAGGCCAGATGGACATTTTGGAATCAACATTTATGCCAATAGCTATACTACTAAAAATATTGAATATGAACAAGCAATAACAAGAAAAAAATTTTATGGAGCGCAGACTGTCAGATCAATAATCAGAATGAATGAAAACACTACTGTTGGCAACGAAACTTATAAATGGAGACGGTTTGCCGGTGGTTATTATGATGCCAGACGGATAATTTTCGTATTTTATGAGGAATCAGGACTCTCACTCTGCATTTACAATATTGGTACTAATAGATTTGATAAAGATAATAGAAAAATTACATTCACTAACTCTGATCTCGGCAGGATAAAATGCAGGCCAAATACCGAAAGCGGCAACAATCAATTAAGATTGGTTGAAGATGTTGACTATTTCTACGTTGGATGGACAAAATTGTCTGAAAATCGAAATTCGACAGCAGAATCTCGTGCTTTGCTTATCGAGCTTAAAAATGAATTTCAGCAATTAGTTGATTCGAACAGTAGTAATAGAGGCCGGATGTTGGTGCTTAACCAACAAATTCATGAATTAGAAGCTCAAATTAATAATCAGATTGATTTATTGATAGTTTGCCAAATTGATAAAGATACATTCAAAATGAAAGATTATGGAATTTGGACGATTCCTAATTCTGTGGTCAATCCCGAAATGGATAAATTAATTGCCGGACAACACACGGTTAAGGTAAAATTCAAGAGCGGCGAAATTTTTTATGGTCCGATGGATGCTAATAAATTCAAAGATTTTAATGGCAATGAATATGGAACTGAATTGTTATCGATTGATAATGTCGAAATGAAATATATCGTGGAAGAATTAGAAGATGATGATATGAAACTTCCGCGAGTTCCCATCATTGACATTACTCAATGGCAACAATGGGGTTATAGTTTAACAACCAATACGCTTTATACCATGAGATATGCTGATGTCATCCAAGTTTCTGCGGCAAACGATTACAGCATGACCAGTGGCGGCTATAAGTATGACTATAAAATATATGAATTGTGGCGTCCTGGCGATTATATGAATCAAGACATAGTGTCTTATAGTGCTTATACAGGATCTGGCTATGTTGATCTTTATCATGATGGAACGCCAATTCCATCGCTCACTGGGTACAGCATCGATCACAGCATCAATAATTTAACTCCGGCATTACAGCAAGTCATTCCGGCTTACGGTCCGAGTTATGCTGTGCCGTCCATCTTTTCAACAATGATTCCTGATTTATACGGATTCGATGGTTCAACTAGTGCAAATGATGTGTTTTATGATCAAAACGGAATTATTGGATTTGCTAAACAGCCAATGGTTCGTAGCTTGATGTCACAAGCCAGTTCAATGGTGTGTGATGATTATTGGGGACTTCCTTATAATGCTCTTTATGCAGAGCGAAGTGACAATATCGAAAACAACATTAATCGTAATAATGCTGAAGAATATGGCAGATGTTTTAGTCGATATAACTACTTACTGTTAAAGAATTTCTACAATTATAATTATAATCATGAATACGAATGGACCGATAAACACGGTGTCGAAATGAATGAAGAAAGTAAAGCTATTGGATGGAGAAAATACATTCGGTGCTCAATTTCTCGTTATTCTGACGCCATGTGGATGAGTTATTATTATCTTCGTGACATCAGTCGATATGGGGATACTGATAAAAAGCGTAACATAGCTTCCGTCATGAATAATTTCGAGTGGATTGAATTGGTTCATGGAATGTTGCAATTGATGAATGGCGGTTATAGCAAATCTAATGTGTTTAGTCTGAAAATTAATAATTCAACCTTCAATCAGGTTTTGCAAGATTCTCCTGAAGGGCAACGAGAAGCGAATGCGGCAATGAGGGAGCAAATTGCCGCAGATATCCGTTCTTTTGTTGAGCGATACATTCCTGCGCAAACGCAATTATGGAAAATCGAATTCAATGATTAAACAGATGGCATTCATTTGTTTCTGTTTCGTTATTGATAAATAGATAGCGTTAGAATGTTATTGCAACAGAATGGAGAATTACAATGTCAAAGGTTGGCTTTTATCTAACTACTAAAGCACAATACGATGCTATCACAAATAAATCAGAAAGTGCTTTATATTTTATTACTGACACATGCCAGATTTTTCGCGGGTCTGCTCCGTTTTCCCATCCTGTAAAAATTGTTTCCACACTTCCAGAACCTTCAGCATGCGACTGTGGATCTATATATTTTAATACCACAACTTCTACAATTAATATTTACGATGGATCAAAATGGAACACAATAGAAGCGTCTGGAGTGGCATTAACGTCTGTGTCAGACCATGTAGTTACTCAATCTGACAAGGAAAATGAGCCTGACGTTTTTTCAAATTTCGATGTTGGAGACGAAGTTATCATTTTTACCAATGCTAAAAATGATAAATTTGTTGTTAGCGGTGGCGGCAGTTCCAAAATTGAAGGCAATTATGAAGTCAGGGTATGGAAAGACGGAAAAATTGGCCTAACGCAAAGCGCTCAACAATGGACAAAAATCAGAGGTATAAATTATGCCGGTGATCAGCAAGGCGTGGTTAAATTAGCTGACAACGATGACATAAATTCGGTTTTGCCTTCACCTAAAGCAATTACTGTTTCCCAACTTACGTCAGCAATAAATTCTGCATCTTCACGTCCGATTATTGTCGATCGAAACAGCACTGATGCTGTAATAGAATCACTTCAGCCAGGAACCGATTACATATTTAGTGAAAAATTAAATTCTTTATCCATTTCATTTATTTCATCATTTTCAGACAAAACAACAGTCAGATTTAACGCGGTTTCTAATATCCATATTGATCTTCCAGCAACTTGCGATATAGACGGAGACATCGATTTTTCAAATGACGATGATGCATATGTCATCGAAATTTCCAACAATAAAGCCGAAATTGAAAAAATTAATACTCAAATTCCTAATTCTAATGGCGGTGTTCACTTGTTCCGTGGAGCAAATGAACTTTCTGCGTCATGGAAAGTTTGCAAAAATTTATCAAGCGGATTTTCGGCCGTTGTTCGCAGTGGTGGGTTGCTTGAACATCCTTCCGTTTATAATCAAGGAAGAATAATAGTTTCTGATGGCGGTAGAGTTATCAACCCTTATTTTTCCGGAACTG
>Ga0310690_10012063_pt1 | contig 10641 bp, 8 predicted proteins | sample AusTroGonzalo_MG_2_FD_207661 | JGI IMG/M metagenome (GOLD analysis project Ga0310690, IMG submission 207661) | Bovine rumen microbial communities from tropical cattle in Woodstock, Queensland, Australia - Gonzalo_04 (v2) (version 2) | ecosystem: Host-associated > Mammals > Digestive system >...
GAAGCAACAGCAAAACGTCACATGGGACTGAAAGCCTCCCGTGCGGTGACCAATACAGCCATCCATGTCCTGCTGATCGTTATCAGCATTATCTGGCTGATTCCATTTGTCTGCATTGTGCTGCAGTCCTTCCGGGTCGAGAACAGCGGACAGGTCGGGTACGTGCTTCCGAAAATCTGGGGCACCGACAACTATGTGAACCTGTTCCAGACGGATTTCCCCCGGTGGTACACCAACACCTTTATCGCAGCCATCATCACGGCGATTCTGCAAACGGTGATTGTGCTTTGCATGAGCTATACGCTGAGCCGCTTCCGCTTTAAAATGCGCCAGCCGCTGATGAAGTTCATGCTGATTCTGGGTATGTTCCCCGGCATGCTTTCCATGATTATCCTATACCGCGTGCTGAAGGATCTGGGACTGACGCAGGAGAACGCCACACCCGGCCTGATCCTCGTGTATGTCGCCTCTTCCGGCATGGGTTACTATGTTTCCAAAGGCTTCTTTGACACGATTCCGATGTCCCTGGACGAGGCGGCCCGGATTGACGGGGCAACGCGGGCGCAGATCCTCTACAAGATCATTCTTCCCCTTTCCAAGCCGATTGTCATCTATACCGTCCTGACCGCCTTTATGGGGCCCTGGGGCGACTATGTCTTTGCACGGTATATCGCCTTCGGCGCTTCAGCCGGCAAGAACGTGGCCGTCGGTCTGTATGACTGGCTGAGCAAGGACCAGATATCCAACAACTATACGATGTTCTGCGCGGGCGGCGTGCTGGTTGCACTTCCCGTGACCATTCTGTTCATGTTCCTGCAGAAGTATTACGTGGAAGGCGTTACCGGCGGCGCGGTGAAAGGATAAGGAGGGAGAAACGAATATGGCAAGCGTCAAACTGACAGACGTCAAAAAGATTTATGATAATAAAGTAACAGCAGTCCATGACTTCAATCTTGAGATCAAGGACAAGGAATTCGTCGTGTTTGTCGGGCCCTCCGGCTGCGGAAAGTCCACGACCCTGCGGATGATTGCCGGCCTGGAAGACATTTCCGCCGGCACGCTCGAGATTGACGGAGAAGTCGTCAACGATCTGCAGCCCAAGGACCGGGATATCGCCATGGTGTTCCAGAACTATGCGCTGTATCCGCATATGACGGTTTACGACAATATCGCATTCAGCCTCCGGCTGAAAAAGGTGCCGGAAGACGAGGTTTACGAACGGGTGACCAACGCGGCACAGATTCTGGGGATTACCGAGTACCTGACCCGGAAACCGAGAGCGCTTTCCGGCGGCCAGCGCCAACGCGTGGCTATCGGCCGCGCCATGGTCCGGAATGCCAAGGTTTTTCTGATGGACGAACCGCTGAGCAACCTGGACGCCAAGCTGCGCAACCAGATGCGCGCGGAAATCATTTTGCTCCGGCAGAAGCTGGATACCACCTTCATTTACGTCACCCACGATCAGACCGAGGCCATGACCCTCGGCGACCGGATCGTGATCATGAAGGACGGCTATATCGAGCAGGTCGGAACGCCTCAGGAAGTGTTCGACACACCGGTGAACCTGTTCGTGGCCGGCTTTATCGGCAGCCCGCAGATGAATTTCCTGAAGGCGAAACTGGTGCAGGAAGGCACCGGCTACAGCGTCGAAATTCTCGGCGCGAAGATCCCGCTGAACGCGGACCAGGTATCTGTGCTCTCCCGGAAGAACATCCGAAGCCAGGAGATTATCCTCGGCGTCCGGCCGGAGCACACGACCGTCCTGTTTGAGAAGGCGGAAGGTGCCATTGAATGCACCATCGACGTCAACGAAATGATGGGCAGCGAGCTCCATCTGCATTTGTCCAGCGCCAACGACGACAAGATTATCGTCCGGCTGCCCACGGTGGACCTGACGAAGGAACAACGTAAGTCCCTGGCCTATGGCAACAGGATGTATATCACCTTCCCGGCGAAGGTCATGCATCTTTTCGATCCTGAAACGGAGCGGAGCCTCATTGACGGCTGATAAAAATGACCCGGATCAAACATTGCAGGTCCCACTCCGGGGGCCTGCAATATTATTGAGCGAACAAGGAGGAAAAAGGAATGCCCTGCACAACTGTACTGGTCGGCGCGAAAGCCAGCCACGACGGATCCACGATGATCGCCCGGACGGATGACGGCCATTTTGACGTAAAAAAGCTGATCGTGGTCAATCCGAAGGATCAGCCGAAGAAATACAAAAGCGTTCTTTCCCATGTGGAAATTGAACTGCCGGATAATCCCATGCGGTATACCGCCTGCCCCAACGTGGACCGGAAGGACGGCATCTGGGCCGCCACGGGCATCAACGAGGCCAACGTCGGGATCACGGCGACGGAGACGATTACCACCAATCCCCGGGTGCTGGCTGCGGATCCGCCGGTTGTATATAAAAAACCGACGAGCCGGAAGGAAAAGGACGTGCCCGGCGGCATCGGCGAGGAAGATATTGTGGTGCTGGTGCTTCCGTATATCCGCAGCGCCCGGGAAGGCGTGCTGCGGCTGGCGGAACTGCTCGAAAAATACGGAACGTACGAATCCAACGGCATCGCCTTCAACGATGCGCATGAAGTATGGTGGATGGAGACGATCGGAGGGCATCACTGGATCGCCCGGAAAGTGCCGGAGGATCAGGTTGTGATTGCGCCGAACCAGTTCGCCATGGACGGATTCGATCTGGAGGACGCCTTCGGAAAGAAGGAGAACAGCCTTTGCAGCGCGGATCTGCGGGAATTTGTGGCGGAGAACCACCTGGACCTGAACCAGGACGGCACGTTCAATCCCCGGGCCGTTTTCGGCAGCCGCCGGGACATGGACCATGTTTACAATACGCCCCGGGCCTGGTTTATGGGCCGATACCTGGCGCCGAAAACGTATCGCTGGGAGGGGGAGAACGCGGACTTCACGCCGGAAAGCGACGACATTCCCTGGAGCCTGAAGCCGGAGAAAAAGATGACGGCGGAGGACGTCAAATATCTTCTGTCCGGAAATTTCCAGGGAACGCCCTACAATCCCTATTCCGGCCAGGACACCGGCAAGCGGGGAAAATACCGCTCCATCGGCATCAACCGGACAGGCGTTACCACGATCTGCCAGATCCGGCCCTATGCGCCGGAAGCGGTCAAGGGCCTTGAATGGATCTGCTTCGGATCCACGACCTTTGACGCGATGTTCCCGGTGTATCCCAACGTGCCAAAGATGCCGGATTATCTGAGTAAGGTTTCGACCGATGTTTCGACGGAAAACTTCTACTGGGCCAGCCGGCTGATCGGCGCGCTGGCGGACCCGCATTACGCCGACGCGATTCAGCAGATTAACCGGTATCAGGATGCGATGGCCTTCCGCGGACGGCAGCTGGTGCTCGAGTATGACCGGAAGATCGCGGAAAGCGGGGATGGGCGCCTGGCGGAGGAAGCGAACCGGAAGCTCTGCGCCATGGCGAAAGAGGAAACCGTCAAGGCGTTGAACGAGATACTGCTGACCGCCAGCGGAAAGATGAAGAACGGTTTCAACCTGGCGGATTACTGAGGTTAGGGAAAAGAAGAGAAAGGAAACAGCATTCAGACAATTGCCGCCAGCAGCAGGCAGAGAACAGCCAGCACAGCATCCGCCATCAGGACACAGACATTCTGTTCGTCCGGACTCAGATCGTCGAAGGAAACGATTTCATCATCCATATGATCTGCCATGCTCCTGGCCAGAAACGGAGGATCTTTCCGCTTCATTCGCGGCAGTTTCAACTGGGGAATTTTCATTCCGTCGAGCCTCAGCCATGCAAGGATGGTAAAAAGAACGAACAGCAGCCCCAGCCCCAAAGACAGATTGGAAAAGGAGAAAAAACCCGAACCGGCCGGAGCAAAGAAATGGATCAGCTGCGCGGCAAAAAGCGCCAGAATACCCCGGGTAAAGATTTTATAAATCAGGGGGCGGATCAGATCGCGGGAAAAAAGCTGTCGGATTCTGCCGATCAAAGGAAAGCCTCCTTTCAGAACGGGAAAATTGTAGCATGTATATGTGTCCGGGCACAAGACGAAAAAACGGAATACAAAATACACAAGGAAAACAATAGGAAGAATCTGTCTGGTCTTGTGGAATCCCCTGATTTTTGATATCATACCCTATATTGATTCGAGAGGCATATGCCTTTTGAAAATAATCAAATACCGGAAAGGAACGACCCAAATGAAGAAATTGCTGTCCCTCGTTCTGGCACTGGTAATGCTCATGAGCGTAGCGTCCATCGCTTCCGCGGATGAACTGACCAGCCTGAACACCTACGAAACCAAAGCCCGTGAACTGGAAACCTGGAATATCCATTATTCGCAGGCTGCTGCCGACCTGAACATCCTGTGCAACCTGATCGACGGCCTGCTGACGAATGACAATCACGGCAATCTGAAGCTGAATGCCGCTAAGTCCTATGAGACTCCCGACGGCGGCAAAACCTGGACCTTCACGCTGAACGAGGGCATGACCTGGTTCAACAAAGACGGCGAAGTTCAGGCGGATGTAAAGGCTTCCGACTGGGCCACCGGCCTGGAATGGGTTCTGAACTATGCGAAGAACGATTCCTACAACGTTTCCATGCCTGCTGAAATGATCGCCGGCGCCAATGACTACTATGAATACACCCAGGCGCTGACTGAATCTGAAGGCGCGGATGCGGTGAAGGCTCTGGACGCCGGCGAAGGCTCCAAGTTTGCCGAAATGGTCGGCATCAAGTGCGACGATGAAGCCGGCACCATCACCTACACGCTGGTGGACGCGCTGCCCTATTTCCCCTCTGTTGCCACGTATAACTGCCTGTATCCCCTGTCTGCCGAGATGATTGAGGAGATGGGTGTGGACGGCTACCGTGATGTGACCTGGGAAGATATGTGGTACAGCGGTGCTTACACCGTGACCTATTTCGAGAACCAGAACCAGAAGGTGCTGACCAAGAGCCCCAACTACTGGAACGATGCCAACTGCAAGCGCTTTGACACCGTGACCATCAAGATGGTTGAGTCCGTCTCCGTGGCCTATCAGCTGTTTGACCAGGGTGAACTGGATCATGTCTCTCTGGAGCAGGCGACGCTGCAGGAAATCTACGAAGATGCCGGCAACAAGTATCATGCGAACCTGGTTGAAGCCCGTCCCACCAAGTATTCCTACCAGATCCATCTGGTATACAGCAAGAACCTGGAAGACGGCGAAACCCCGGATACGAACTGGAATACCGCGATCGCGAATGAAAACTTCCGCAAGAGCATGTATTACGGCCTGGATCTGACCAATTATCTGGCCCGGACCAACGCCATCAATCCGCTGAGCTGCCAGAACTTCGTGTATACCGGCAACGGCGTTTCCTTCACCACCGAAGGCAAAGACTACACCTCTCTGGTGCTGAACGAACTGGGCATGGAATACAAGACGGATTCCTATTCCCGCGTGGATGCCGACAAGGCTGCCGAATGCAAGGCGAAGGCCATTGAAGAACTGACCGCCAAGGGCGTTACCTTCCCGGTGGAACTTGACTACTACATCAAGGGCGACAGCGATGTGGCCGCGCAGACTGCCAAGGTGCTGGAAAACATCTTTGCGGAATGCCTCGGAACAGACTACATTAAGTTTGTGACCAAGACCTACATCTCCTCTCTGGCCAATGAAGTCCGGAAACCCCGTCTGGCCTCCATCTACATCAACGGCTGGGGCGCCGACTTCGCGGATCCGGTGAACTTCCTGGGTCAGGAAACTTATGCGGATGAACAGGCCTACTATTCCAACGCTTACAGCAATTGCAACGACAACGACGATCCGGATCTGGTGGCTGCCTATAAGGAATTCACGGATCTGGTTGTTGCCGCCAAGGCGATCACCGATGATATGGATGCCCGCTATGCTGCCTTTGCCAAGGCGGAAGCCTGCTTCCTGAACCATGCGCTGGTCATCCCCTGCAGCTATGAAGTCGGCTGGGAACTGACCAAGGTGAACAACTACTCCAAGGTGTACAGCATGTACGGCATGCAGTCCTACCGCTATGTTGACTGGGAGACCAGCACAGAGCCTTACACCACCGAACAGATGGACGCGCTGGCTGCCGCATACGCTGCCGAATAAGAGCGGTTCTTTGAACTGAACTGTTCCGGGGCAGCCTCTTCTCGGAGGCTGCCCCGGTTTTCGGTTACCGGCCCAATGCGAAGCGCTTTTCTGTGGCCTGCGACGCGGACGACAGAAAAACGCTTCGAAAAGATAAAGGAGGCTGATCGGATGATCCGGTATATCCTGAAGCGGTTGCTCCAATCCGTACTGGTCATTCTGCTGGTGGTTTGCATCGTGTTTTTCCTTCTTCGCCTGATGCCAAGCGACTACTTTTTCACAGAAGATGAACTGATGAAATTCACGGAGACGCAGAAATACGCAAAGCTGGAGCGTCTCGGAATTATGGAATTGTGTCCTTCCTGTCACGGAAGCGGCGTTTTGGAAGACGGGACAGCCTGCCACAGGTGTTCGGAAGAAGGAAACACGGTAAAGGGAACGGGATATGTGAACCGTTCCATTCTGGCGCAGCTGGGAGATTTCTTCGGCGATATGCTGCAGATGCGTGTTTTCAATGCCAAGGGAAAGGAAGTCAAGAGCATCGATTCCATCTCCCTGATTCCGTATCTGTCCCAGAAATTGCAGGGCACAGACCCCTTCGGTGAACTGAAGGACGGATATCAGGTAAAGCTGTGTTTTAATCTCGGGAAGAGCATCCGACTCGAAAAAAACCAGTATGTTACGGATGTGATTATGACCAAGATGAGCGTGTCCATGGAGATCGGACTGATTTCTCTGGCGATTTCCCTGGTGCTCGGCGTTACTTTCGGCGTGCTGCAGGCTCGTTATAAAGACCGGCTGCTGGATCATATCGGAACGGGGTATACCGTGGTGGTGAATGCCGTACCGCATCTGGTGATCTATACGGTGATTATGATTGCAGGCGCGACTTTCCTCGGACTGCCGATGCGCTACGACGCGACGGCGCCCAATCCGGCGTTGACAAAAGTGCTTCCCGTGATCTGCCTGAGCATCGGCTCCACCGCCGGATATATGCTGTGGACCCGCCGCTATATGGTGGATGAGCTGAACAAGGATTATATCCGCCTGGCGAAACTGAAGGGACTGAGCGATCAAAAGGTGATGTTCCGGCATGTGCTGAAGAACGCGTTCGTGCCGTTGGTGCAGTATCTGCCCTACTCCATTCTGCTGACGGTCGGCGGTTCTCTGCTGGTGGAAACTTTCTTCGCAGTTCCCGGGATGGGTCCGGAACTGACGATGGCCATCGGCCGGTACGACCTGAGTCTGGTGCAGGGAATTGTCCTGCTGTATGCGACGCTGGGTATCCTCGGCGTTTTCCTCGGCGATCTGCTTATGACGCTGATTGATCCCCGGATCAAACTGACAGGAAAGGGGCATGTGCGCTGATGGGCGAAGAGAGAAAAAAAACGATACAGGAGATGGAAGCTCCGGTCGTGGATCTGCAGGTGGATCCGAACGATGTGGACACAGAACCTGATATTGAACGTCCCATGGGACGGAAATACCCGAAGTCCCGGCGCACGATGCCGGAAAAACAGCTGTTTGAATTCGCAGAATACAAGCCCAGGGAAGCGGAAAAAATCGGTTATTCCAATTATTCATACTGGAAGAGCGTCTGGGCGAATTTTCTGAAAAAGAAGTCCGCGGTTTTCATGTCGATTGTGTTCATTCTGCTCTTTGTTTTCACATTTGTTGCCAGCGCAATCGGGAAATACGATATCAATATGGCGCCGGACCCGCTGGGAAAGGCATACATTCCGCCGAATGCGGAATTCTGGTTCGGAACCAACGCGATCGGTCAGGATTACTGGGCGCAGGTCTGGTATGCCACCAGGGCTTCTATTCTTCTGGCGGTACTGGTTTCTCTCGGACAGATCTCACTGGGTGTGATTATCGGCCTGGTCTGGGGCTATGTTCGGAAACTGGATCGCTTTTTTACGGAACTGTACAACCTGATTGACAATATCCCGACGATCATTTACATGACGCTGATTGCGCTGATGGTCGGCAAATCCATGCTGACCATGGGCATCGCAATGGTCGCCTTCGGCTGGCTTGCAACGGCGCGGAACGTTCGGAACCTGGTCTTCATGTATCGAGACCGGGAATACAATCTTGCTTCCCGCTGCCTCGGAACCGGATTGGGAAGGATTTTATTCAGGAATATCTTCCCGTATCTGGTCAGCGTTATCATTCTTCGGATGGCATTGGCCATTCCCGGTACGATTGCCTATGAAACAACGCTGACATATCTCGGATTAATGGATATCACCAAGCCGTCTCTCGGTATGCTGCTTTCCGCGGCCCGGGCCATTTTCCCGCGCGCTTCCTATACGCTGATTTTCCCGGCCATTATTGTGTCCATCATTACCATTACCTTCTATCTGGTAGGGAACGCTTTCTCCGATGCCTGCGATCCCCGCAATCACGTGTAAAGGAGGCGCTGATCGATGAGTGAAAAAACACGGGAAGCTATCAGCGCCGGTATGAGCGCACAGATTCAGCAGCTGCAGGACACGGATTTTGCCGAGAAGGCGAAGCGGATTCTTTCCCAGAAACCGCTGCTGTCTGCCCAGGATGTGGTGGTCACCTTTTCACTTCGGGGTAAAAAACTGACGGCAATCCGGAGAACTTCCCTTGATCTGTATGAAGGAGAGACCCTGGCGATTGTTGGCGAGTCCGGATCCGGCAAGAGCGTTTTTACGAAGTGCTTTGTGGGGATGCTGGACAAGAACGGTTCCATCACACATGGATCCATTATGTATGACGGACAGGATCTTGTTCAGCTGAAAGAGAAAGACTGGCTGAAGATTCGTGGTAAGAAAATTGCCATGGTCACCCAGGACCCGATGACCAGCCTGAACCCGCTGAAAACCATCGGCTATCAGATTCTGGAAAGCGTGGAGCTGCATCAGGGATTAAAAGGGCAGGAAGCCCGGGAAGAAGTATACCGCATTCTGGAAGCAGTGGGAATTCCGGACCCGAAGCGCCGCTATCGTCAGTATCCGCATGAGTTCTCCGGCGGTATGCGCCAGCGGGTCGTCATTGCGATTGCAGTGGCATGCAAGCCGCAGATCCTGATTTGCGATGAACCGACCACCGCGCTGGATGTGACGATTCAGGCCCAGATTCTGGATCTGATCCGCCGCCTGCAGAAAGAACAGAACATGACCATCATCTATATCACCCATGACCTGGGGGTGGTAGCAAATGTTGCGGATCGTGTTGCCGTCATGTATGGCGGTCAGATTATCGAGATCGGAATGGCGAACGAAGTATTCTTCCATCCGCTGCATCCATATACATGGGCTTTGCTCTCCGCGCTTCCGCAGCTGGGTATCAAAGGTGAAAAATTACCGGCCATTGACGGAACACCGCCGAATCTGTTTAACAAGATTCAGGGGGATGCTTTTGCTCCGCGCAACAGGAATGCATTGAATATCGATTTCCTGGAAGAACCGCCGATGTATGAAGTGACGGGGACACATATTGTGAAATCCTGGCTGCAGGATCCCCGTGCGCCGAAAGTGGAGGCGCCGAACGCCATTCTTCGTCTGGCAGAAAAACAGGAGAATAAGGGAACCGATCCGGATGCGTACCATCCGCATCTGGATCCGAACAGGGAAACCCTGATCGAGGTGAAAGATCTGCAGGTTGCGTTTGGAACCGGCCGGAAGAGATTTGTTGCCGTGGATCATGTCAACTTTGAGATCTATAAGGGGGAAACCTTCTCCCTGGTAGGCGAGAGCGGCAGCGGTAAGACAACGATCGGTCGGGCGATCGTGCGGATTAATCCGGTAACCCACGGGGAAATATTCTTCCGGGGCGAAAGGATCAGCGGAAAAATCAGCAAGGAAATGGACGAAAAGGTCATCCGTTCCATTCAGATGATTTTCCAGGATCCCATGGCTTCTCTGAACGAACGGGCCAAGGTGGATTATATTGTTTCCGAAGGTCTGATCAATTTCCACCTGTACAAGGATGAACACGACCGGCAGGACAAAGTGCAGAAAGCCCTGAGTGAAGTCGGACTGCTTCCCGAATTCTCCAGCCGTTTCCCGCATGAGTTCTCCGGCGGTCAGCGTCAACGTATCGGTATCGCGCGTTCTCTGATTATGGAGCCGCAGTTTATCGTGGCAGATGAACCGATCTCCGCTCTGGATGTTTCTATCCGGGCGCAAGTGCTGAATCTTCTGAACGATATGAAAAAGAGCCGCGGACTGACTTATCTGTTTATTGCGCATGATCTGAGCGTGGTTCGCTTTATTTCAGACAGGATTGCGGTCATTCATAAGGGACGAATTGTGGAGCTGGCGGAGGCGGAGGAACTTTTCGCTCATCCGCTGCACCCGTACACGAAGGCACTGCTGAGTGCTGTTCCGAATCCGAATCCCTATGTGGAACGGAACAAAAAGCTTTTGATTTATGATCCTTCCGTTCATCATTATCAGAATGATCCGCCTGTCTGGACAGAAATTCTTCCCGGACATTTCATCTACGGAAATGAACCGGAACTGGACGGGTATCGGAAGGAACTCAATCTGTAGATATATCCTC
>Ga0310690_10012064_pt1 | contig 10641 bp, 6 predicted proteins | sample AusTroGonzalo_MG_2_FD_207661 | JGI IMG/M metagenome (GOLD analysis project Ga0310690, IMG submission 207661) | Bovine rumen microbial communities from tropical cattle in Woodstock, Queensland, Australia - Gonzalo_04 (v2) (version 2) | ecosystem: Host-associated > Mammals > Digestive system >...
GGAGAAGTTCCATGCACACATCCATGCGTTTGGAGAGGTATTCCGCGAAGTCGGGGACCGTCGCGCAATAGATGATGACGCGGGAGATGCCGTGAGCGGAGAGTTCGTCGGCGACTTTCTCCCACGAGCGGCGGCGCACGTTTTCGATGGTGAGGGTCCTGCCGTCTTTTGCCGCCAGTTCGGCAAGCGTGTCGAAGAGCACTCTGACGAAGCCGGTTGTTTCGAAACAGCAGAGCGACCAGTGGAGCAGCCGGATCTCGTCGGACTTCCCGTCGGGTTTGGTCCGGAAGATCCCCCGGTCGGGGCGGACCTGCAGGAAACCTCTCCGCGCCAGTTCCCTCACGGCGTGGGAGACGGTCAGTCTGCCGGTCCCGGTCTGTTCCATGATCGTGCGGATCCCGGGCAGCCGGCTGCCGCAGGGGAGCGGCAGCAGCTGATTCAGCAGATACTCGGTCACCCGTTTGACTTTGGTTGCTCTGATCCCGGCGTTCCGTTTCATTTCGACCCTCCGCCGATGGAGTTTTGTGCGGCTTTTCCCAATATAGCGCATATTGTCACGGTTTGCAACCGTGTCGATTTCCGTTTCACATTTTGCCCGCGCGCAAAATAAATCGAAGAATCCGCTGTGAAGCGCTTGCCGGAAGCTGCGGAACGGGGTATAATTTCCTGCGGATGCGAACGGAATTGCAGCCGTTTTCGCGTGGATGCACTACAACAGCCATAAAGGGGGAAGAACATGAGATCCTTGCAGAATCCCGTCGGTCGGAGCACCGCATGGCGGTCGCCTTTCACGTTGATCGAGCTTCTCGTCGTGATCGCGATCATCGCGATATTGGCGGCGATCCTGATGCCCGCGCTGCAGCAGGCGCGGGAGCGGGCGAACAACACCAAATGCACCAACAATCTCAAGGCGATCATCTCCGGCTATCAGCAGTATGCAGGCGACTATCAGGGGTGGCTGTGCTCGGCGTATCTCACGGCGGCGGGGAGCTCCGGTCAGGGCTGGTGGGGCTCCGTGATCCCCGATTACGTCTCCGGGTCCAATACCGGACACCTCAGCAAGGTCGTCGAAGCCGATTTTTCGAAAGCCGTGTGGAAGGTTTTCCAGTGCCCCTCGGAACAGGCGGGGTTCGGGTCCTATGCGGACGGTCTGCTCCCCTTCACCCATTACGCTCTCAACGGTCGGCTCGTGGGCAAGGCGTTCGGCATGCCGAAGGGCAGCGGCAGCAGTCAGCAGCAGGTGCTGCCGTGCAAAGAATCGGATCTTTCGCAGCCGAGCAAGGCGGTCGTTTACACCGACGGGAGAGAGCAGAATCCGTTTTCGTACTATGTGCAATGGCTCGTCGATGAGGTGACCTGGGCCGGAAAGACAGTCAAGTCGCTGCGCCACAGCAACGGGAAGACGCTGAACAGCAGCTTCTACGACGGGCACGTCGCGACGCTGACGGATCCGGCGAATTACTGGCATTACGGTGTCAACAACTGCTCGGTAAATCTCACGTGGGGACGACGCGACGCGGAGATCGCCGAGTGATCGGCGGCATTGCGAGTTTCTTCAGCCAACGCGAAAGGAAAAACTGAAACCATGAACCGCTCCATCCGCAATATTGCGCTCGCGCTTCTCGCGGGGGTCTGTGCCTTCGCCTCGGCGCTCGCCGCCGCGGAATATGTTAAGAACGGCGATTTCGAAAACGGCGAAGTCGCGCCGTGGAGTCTCACCAAGCCGAACGACAAGGTCTCCGTGGCGGTGATCCCCGACGGCGCTCCGCCCTCCGGCGGCAGCGGCGTGCTCGCGATCACCCCCAGCGGCGCGGCGCGGATCGACCTCCGTCAGAACGTCAAGATCGGTCCGGGGAAGTACAAACTCTCCGCGTGGATGGATACCACCCGCTGCACCGAGCGCGGCGGTCATGTCGCGATCACGCTCGACGGCAGGCTGAACGGCAAATGGCACCGCTTCGGCGGCCTCGTCTCCGCCAGCGTCTTCACCGACAAATCGTGGCGCAAGATCGAGTGGACCAAGTACGAAGCCGAGGTGACCGTGCCGCCGGGCGGCGAGATCAGGAGCATCTACATCACCGTCGCCCGGATCAAAGGGACCGCGATGGTCGACGCCATCTCGCTGCAGGGAGAGGGCAGCCCCGCTCCGAAGCCGGAACCGAAGCCGCAGGCGACGAAACCGAAGCCGCAGGCGACGAAACCGAAGCCGGAACCGAAGCCGGAACCGAAAGCCGGAAAAACCGCCGCCGCGGCGGTGACGGGATCGAAGGAACATCTCAATGGCGGCTTTTTCGATAACGGATCCTCCGCCGAATGGCGGATCAGCGGTCCGAAGGGAAGTCTGAGTCTGGCGGCGGTCGACGGCGACGCGGTGCCCTCCGGGAGCCGCTTCGCGCTCGCGGCGACATCGCCCCAGCCGGTCAAAACCGGATTCAGCCACTCGATCCACCGGAAGATCGACCCCGGCACCTACATGATCGCCGGTCAGATCGACGCGGCGCGCTGCGCCGATGCCAAGGGGTATCTGCTGATCCAGCTCACCGGCACGCTGAACAAAAAGTGGCACCTTTTCGCCGGCAGGACGATCAAGATCGCCGACGCCCGCAAGGGGTGGACGAAGTGGGAAGCCGGTCCCTTCACCGTGCCGGAAAACGGTCAGGTCAAGACCTTGAGCATCAAGGTCATCAACGTCACCGGCACGGTGCTCGTCGACCGCTTCTCGATCCGCGAAGTCCTCGCGGAACCTCGTCTTGAAATGACTGCGCGTCGGCACCGCAGCCTCTTCCGCGTCAACGAGACGCCGGAACTTGATCTCCAACTTGCCAACCCGCTGGAGAAACCGATCGAGATGGAGCTCTCGCTCCGCACGACCGACTACTTCGGGAAGACCGTCGCCGAGTCGGCGAAGACCGTCACGATCCCGGCGAAACGGAAGCTCTGCGAAGTGTTGCGTTACCCCGAATGCAAACTCCCCGGCTACTACTGCACCACCGCGGAGTGGCGCGCCGGTTCGGTCAAGGGCAAGACGCAGGCATCCTTCGTCAAAGTGGGACCGGTCCCCGCCAAACGCGACCCGCTCTTCGCGCAGAGTTTTTATTCCGAGATGGATTTCACGGTCCTCGATCTGCTCGCCGTCGGAGCGAAGGGGGTGCAGTTCCACTGGCGACAGCTGAATTACGCTCCGACATACTTCGACGAGGTGGAAAAGCAGCTGACCGAATTGAAGAAACTCGGCATCGAGCCGATCGGCGAATTCTGCTCCCATTACGGCACGATGGCGAACTGGTCCTACTGGAAGACCTGGATGCCGAAGGGCAAGGTCCCTGAAGGCAAGGAACCGACGATCCAGGATCTCAAGGACGTTCTGATCCCCTTCGTGCGGAAGATCGTCACCCGCTTCAAACCCTATATCCATGACTGGTACCTCGGCGGAGAGATCGAGGGCGGCTACCAGAAGCACGCCCGCGCGGTCGAGATCTACGTCGAGATGACGAAATTCAACTCCGCCGCGATCAAGGCCGCCGATCCCGCCGCGATCGTCTCCGGACCGGGGTGCGGCGGCGGCAGGGTGTCGCCCCGTTTCCCGTGGCTGAAGAAACTCCTGCCAGAGATCAAGGATTCTCTCGACGGTCTCTCGCTCGACACCTACACCCACGGGCAGCAGTACGGCAAGGGCTACATCACGCTCAACTCCGAAGAAGCCGATCTCCGCAACATGATGCTCGAGGCGCTGGAACTCGCCAAGGCGACCCGGCTGAAATTCGTCGACATCGCCGAGAAGGGACCGTTCATCGTCCGCAGCACTCCCTTCGACGACCCCTGCGGCGCCACCATGGCGAATATGGCGGCGCGCGATTACATCATTCTCAAGACGCTGCCGCAGATCCGCCACTGGCTCTACTACAAGACGACGAACAGCCACTCCATCGCGGACCAGCCCAACGGTTGGGGCATGTGGGAAGGCGACAACCCCCGTCAGGTGGTCTCCGCCTACGCCGCGACCGCCCGGATCATGGGCAACGCCGAATTCGTCAGGGAACTGCCGATCCACCGCGACATTCCCTGCTGGATCTTCAAAAAGGACGGCAGGTATTTCGCCGCGATCTGGTACAACGGCAAGGATCCGCTCAAGGCGAAACTCGCCGACGGGATCCCCGCCGAGGCAAAAGACGTGCAGGGCAATCCGGTTTCGCTCGAAAAGCGTGTCGTCTGCCTCGGCGAAGCCCCGCTCTACCTCTATGCCGATTCGCCGGAGGCGCTGGAGAAACTTCTGAAACACGCCGCCGACAACGTCTCCGAACTCTCCTTCCGGCTGGAACGCCTCTTCGCCGGAAAGACGGTGCTGATCGTGCGGAACCAGTCCGGCAAAGGCATCCGACTGAAACTTGCGCAGGTCGAAACCTCCGGTCCGACGGGGAAGAAGGTCGTTCCCCTCCGGGATGAATTCACCCTCGCCCCCGGCGAAGTGAAAAGCATCGAGAAGCCCGTCGGCGGCGAATCGGTCGCCTTCACGCTCGAGACCGCCGCCGGACGGCGCTACACCGCGGCGGCGACGCTGAAAAGCGTGCCCGTCCCCCGCGTGAGCGGCTTTGCGGAACTGGAGAAGAAGGGCGTCCCGCAGCTTCTGAACGACCCGACCAAGCAGATCAACTGCTACGAAGACCTCAAGGTCCACGGCAACTACACCGGGCTCGACGATCTTTCCGCCGTCTTCCGACTGGGCTACGACGACAAGTTCCTCTACCTCGCGGTCACGGTGAAGGACGACATCCACCTGAACGACAATCCGCCGGCATCCATCTGGAACGGTGACGGTCTCCAGTACGCCATCGACCCCAACCGCGACGCCGGGATGCTGCTGATGCGCGGATCCCGCGGCTACGCCAACGACGATTTCAACTTCGCGTCGGCTCTGGTCAACGGGATCCCCCGCACCCGCTGCTATGTCGCGTCGGCGAAAACTCGGGAGAAGATGATGAATCGGGACTACCGCCTCGCGCCGGAGATCCTCCGCGACGAAGCCGCGAAAACCACCACCTACCGGATCAAGCTCGCCTTCGACGACCTCGTCCCGCTCAAGCCGATCCCGGGCAAGGTCTTCGGTTTCTCGCTGATCGTCATGGACCGGGATACGCCGACCAGTCTCTACCACATGGACTGCTCGCAGGGCGTGAGCCACCCCTTCGATCCGTCGCAGTATCCGGCGTTCCGCTTCGAGTAAGGGAATCCGCCGACCGCAGGCGCGGGGAGCGTCACCGCTCCCCCGTTTTTTGTGTCCGCGCCCCGGCGTGCTCGCGGGGTTGCACCCCCGCACCCCGCCCGGCGGCTCCTCGCCCCTCGAAAAAGAAAACGCCGGTGCGCGGCACGCCGCCTTGCGAAGCGACTGCGGGAAACACAGGCCGATGGACCGGAGAGAACAAGGAGTGACAGGGACCGCGGGATCAGCGGCGGGGACGGGTGAGCCCGAGGCGCTTCATCCGGTAATTCATCATGCGGGGCGAGAGACCGAGTTCCCTGCCCGCGGCGGAAAGGTTCCCCTTGTGCCGCGCGATGGCGTCGGTCAGGTATTCGCGTTCGCAGCGCGCCAGCATTTCATCCAGCCGTCCGGAAGCGGGAAGCACCGCCTGCGGGATCTCCTCCTCCGCGGAGCCGCCGTCGTCCTGCGCCTCCGCCGCCTGCAGCGACAGCGGGAGATCGCGGCTTTCGATGCAGTCCCCGGTCGAGGTCAGCACCGCTCGTTCCATGCAGTTCTCCAGCTCGCGGACGTTGCCCGGCCACGGATAGTTCATCAGCAGACGGATCGCCGCCGGTGAAAGTTTGGTGATCTTCCGGGCGTATTTGAGGTTCAGCGTCTCGATGAAGTGTTCCGCCAGCAGAATGATGTCGCTCGAACGCTGCGCCAGCGAAGGCATCATGATCGGGAAGATGTTCAGCCGGTAAAAAAGGTCCTCGCGGAAGAGCTTTTTCTCCATCAGCTCCTCCAGATTCCGGCTCGTCGCCGCCAGAAAGCGCACGTCGGAATGCAGTTCTTCGTTGCTTCCGACCCGCGAAAAGGTCCGTTCCTGCAAAAAGCGCAGCAGCTTCACCTGCGTCTGCATCGTGAGATCGCCGATCTCATCCAGAAAAAGCGTGCCGCCGTCCGCCGCCTCCGCCCTGCCGATCCGGCGGCTCACCGCCCCGGTGAACGCCCCCTTCTCGTGCCCGAAGAGTTCGCTCTCCACCAGATTTTCCGGCAGCGCCGCGCAATTCAGCGTGATGAAAGGCTTGTCCCGCCGCCCGGAGAGTTCCACGATGGCGTGCGCGAGCAGTTCCTTGCCCGTTCCGCTCGCTCCCCGGATCAGCACCGTGGCGTCGGTGGGAGCGACCTGACGCAGCTCCGCGTAGACCCGGCGCATTTCGCGGCAGTTGCCGATCAGCCGTCCCGGAGCCTGCTGCAGCATGTCGCGGAGCTTGCGGTTCTCGTCGAGCAGACTTTGCTTTTCGGCGTGGAGAAGCAGGCACTCCGAGGCGGAATCGGCGGTGATGTCGGCGAGGATCTCCAGAAACGCCACATCGTTTTCCAGATTGGTTTCGGGCGTGATCGGACGATCCACCGACAAAGTGCCGATCAGTTCCTCGTGGTGGAAGAGCGGCACGCAGATGAATGCGACCGGTTCCTGATAATGTCGGGTGCCGGTGCGGTTCAGAAAACGCGGGTCCTTGCGGAGATCGGGGATCACATGGCTCCGCCCGGTCTCCGCCACATGCCCGGTGATGCCTTCGCCGAGATAGTAGAAGCCCTTTTCCTTTTCGGCGGCGCTCAGTCCGTGGGAGGCTTCGATCCGCAGAGTGTCGCCGTAGCGGAGAGAAAAGGTGCCGCGGCGCATGCCCATCTCGCGGTCGATGATCTCCAGAACTTTCTCCAGCATCACCTCGACGTCGCGCTCGTGGGTCAGCACCGAACTGATCTTCCGGATCACCAGAATCTGCGGATGCACTCTGCCACTCATGATGGCGTAATATACATGCGTGCCCCGCTTTTATCAAGTCGGTTCTCAGAAAAGCGCCGCGCCGGCGATCCTGCGGACCGCCTCCGCCGTCTTGCCGGGATCACCGAAGGCGGTCAGGCGGAAGTACCCCTCCCCTTCCGGACCGAATCCGCCGCCCGGGGTCCCTACCACCGCGCAGCGTTCCAGCAGCCGGTCGAAGAAGTCGAACGAGCCCGTCCCGGCGGGCAGACGCCACCAGAGGTAGGGCGCGTGCCGTCCGCCGTAGACGGTGCATCCGCATCTTTGCAGTCCTTCGCGGATCACCGCGGCGTTCGCCATGTATCCGGCGATCACCCGGCGGCACTGCGCCGCCCCTTCGGGGGAATAGACCGCCTCCGCCGCCCGCTGCACGATGTAGCTCACGCCGTTGAACTTCGTCGTCTGCCGCCGGAGCCACATCCGGCGCAGCGTTTCGAGTTCGTGCGGGACGACGGCGAAGGCGCAGCGGACTCCGGTGAAACCGGCGCTCTTGGAGAAACTGCGGAATTCGACCGCGCACTCCCGCGCCCCCGGGATCTCGTAGATCGAGTGGATCAGCGCGTCGTCCTGAATGTAGTTCGCGTAGGCGGCGTCGAAGAGGATGATCGCCCCGCTCCGCCGGGCGCGATCGACGAAACGCTCCAGCGTCTCCCGCGACAGCACCGTGCCGGTCGGGTTGTTCGGACTGCACAGATAGATGAGATCCGTCCCCTCCGGCGGCAGTTCGGGCTGGAATTCCCGTTCCGCGCGGCACGGCATGTAGAAGATCCTCCGGAACCGCCCGTCCTCCTCCCGGCTCCCGCCCCGCCCCGACATCACGTTGCTGTCGAGGTAGACCGGGTAGACCGGATCGGGGATCGCCACCCGGCAATCCCCGGCGAAGAGCTCCTGAAAGTTGGCGATGTCGCACTTGGAACCGTCGCTCACGAAGATCTCGTCGGGCGAAACGGTCACTCCGCGGGAAGCGTATTCGCCCGCGGCGATCGCTTCGCGCAGAAAGGAATAGCCCTGCTCCGGACCGTATCCGCGGAAACTCTCCGCCGACGCCATTTCGTCGACGGCGCGGTGCATCGCCGAAATCACCGCCGGAACCAGCGGGCGGGTCACGTCGCCGATGCCGAGGCGGATGATTTCGGCGCCGGGATGTCCCGCCTGATACGCCGCGATCTTTTCGGATATCCCCGCGAAGAGGTAATTCTCCGGCAGCAGTCCGTAATTGAGGTTGAGGATGTCGTTTTTCATGGTCAGATCTCTCCCCGGTAGACTTCGGCGGCTTCGCCGGTCATGAAGACCGGAGCGCCGTCGTCGTGTTCTTCGTGTTCGATATGAAGCGTGCCGCCGTCCAAAAGCAGATCCGCCTCCCTGCCGCAGAGTCCCCGCCGCTGCGCCGCGACCAGCGTCGCGCAGCTCCCGGTGCCGCAGGCGAGGGTGATGCCGCAGCCGCGTTCCCAGACCCGCATCCGGAGTTTTCCCGGAGCGAGCAGCTGAGCGAATTCGATGTTGCAGCGATCCGGGAAGATCCGGTCGTGCTCCAGCGCCGGGCCCCACTCTTCCAGCGGCACGGCGGCGAGATCCTCCGTGAAGATCACCGCGTGCGGATTGCCCATCGAAACGGTCTCCGCCGCGAAGACGCGGCCGCCGGTCCGCAGCTCGATCGCGCCGAGGAACGGGCGCGGTCTTCCCATATCGACCCGCACCCTGCCGTCGGGAAGCAGTTCCGGCGAAACCGTGCCCGAAAGCGTGCGGAGCCGGAAGATCCGCCCCGTACCCAGCCCCCGCGAAACGATGTACTTCGCGGCGCAGCGGGTGGCGTTGCCGCACATCGCCGCCTCCGAACCGTCGGCGTTGAAGATCCGCATTTCGAATTCGCCCTCCGGCAGCGGCCGGATCAGGATGAGTCCGTCCGCGCCGATCCCGAAGCGGCGGTCGCAGAGCCGTTTCGCCTCCGACGGGTCGCAGGGCTCCCCCGGTTCGGGAAAGATGAAGTCGTTGCCGAGTCCGTTCCATTTGCCGAATTTCATGACAAAAGCTCCTCCGTCATACGTTCCGCGACCTTCCGCGCATCCGCCATCGCCCGCACGACCAGAGACGCGCCGTTGGCGCAGTCGCCCGCGGCGTAGATGCGGCGTCCGGGTTCCGGGATCAGCGCGCCGCGCGGCGTCCGTTTCAATTCGAGTTCCGCCGCCGCGCCCGTTTCGGGAACTCCGGTGAACCCCATCGCCAGCAGCACCAGATCGGCGGGGATGGTTCTGTCGCTGCCCGGCTTCGGGGCGGGTTTCAGCGGCTTGCCGTCGGCGGAGAACTCCCAGACGACCTCGTGGACCTCGACTCCGGCGACCCTGCCGGCGGCGTCGCCGATGAAGCGGTCGCTGGCGATGTTCCATTCGCGTTCGCATCCTTCCAGATGGCTGGAGCTCGTGCGGAGCATCCACGGCCACGCGGGCCACGGGGTCGAGGGCGAACGCGCCTCCGGCGGCCGCGGCATGATCTCGATCTGGCGGACGCTCGCCGCGCCCTGACGGATCGCGGTCCCGGCGCAATCGCTCCCGGTGTCGCCGCCGCCGATGATGAGCACGTTTTTCCCCGCCGCGCTGACCGGCGGAGCGGCGAGTTCGCCGCCGTTGACCCGGTTCTGCCCCTGCAGGAACTCCAGCGCGAAATGGATCCCGGCAAGTTCCCTGCCGGGGATCGCGAGATCGCGGGCGGCGGGGGTGCCGATCGCCAGGAGCAGCGCGTCGAAATTCCGCAGGAGATAGCGCGCCGAGACATCTTTGCCGATCCGCGTATCCGCGGTGAAGACGATCCCTTCCTGCTCCATGACCGCGAGACGGCGGTCGAGCAGCCGCTTCTCCAGCTTGAAATCGGGGATGCCGTAGCGGAGCAGTCCGCCCGGTTTCCGGTTCGCCTCGAAGACCGTCACCGCGAACCCCGCCCGATTCAGATGTTCGGCGGCGAAAAGTCCGGAGGGACCGCTGCCGACGACGGCGATCCGTCTGCCGTTCCGGCGGGGCGGGACGAACGGACGGACCCACCCGGAGGCGAACGCCGTTTCGATGATCTTCTTCTCGCACTGGCGGATCATCACCGCCTCCCCGTTCACCCCCGAGCAGCAGGAGCCTTCGCAGAGCGCCGGACAGATCCGCGAGGTGAACTCCGGAAAATACGAAGTCCGGGCGAGGATCCGGTAGGCTTCCAGCCACGCCCCCTCGGCGGCGGCGGCGTTGAAGTCGGGGATCCGGTTGAAGAGCGGGCAGCCCGCTCCGTGGCAGAAGGGGATACCGCAGTGATGGCAGCGGAGCATCTGGTCGCGGACCGCCGCTTCATCGAGCGCCGCCTCCACCTCGGCGAAATCGTGCCTGCGCTCCCCGACGGGACGGTAAATGTCGTGAATGCGTTCTTTCATCTCAACGGTCTCCCTGTGCGGCGGAACGGAGGGCATTCCGGTATTCGACCGGGAAGATCCGCACAAATCTCGCCCGGTACTGTTCCCAGTTGTTCAGCATTTCCGCCGCCTTTTCGCTGCCGGTCTCCGACAGGTGTTCCCGCAGCAGCGATTTCAGTTCGGTCTCCGCCTCGCTCCCCGGCTCGACGCTTTCGAGATCGACGCCGTCGGGGTTGCAGGCAAGGTCGAAGT
>Ga0310690_10012065_pt1 | contig 10641 bp, 9 predicted proteins | sample AusTroGonzalo_MG_2_FD_207661 | JGI IMG/M metagenome (GOLD analysis project Ga0310690, IMG submission 207661) | Bovine rumen microbial communities from tropical cattle in Woodstock, Queensland, Australia - Gonzalo_04 (v2) (version 2) | ecosystem: Host-associated > Mammals > Digestive system >...
TGTGAATGATGGCGATGACAGCCAAATGGAGGCGATGGAAGCTGTTGCAGCCAAGGACAGCCGCATCCGCATCGTGCGGCTTGAAAAGAATAGTGGCGTAGCTGCTGCTCGGAATGCTGGTACAGATGCAGCAAAGACAGATTGGGTAACTTATCCCGACCCTGATGACCGTTTCGGCTCAAACTATGTTCAGAGCCTATATGAAGCGGCTGATGGAACAGGTGTTGATTTGGTTTGCGGGGGGCACACCACAATCATTGTTAAAAAGAAGGAAGAACAACAGCACTATATCCAAATTGACAGCAGTTCCAAAGTAATGGATATGGCAAGTGCGTATGAGTTGTTGTTTCAGTCTATAACTAGTACTACCTCATGGAACAAACTATATAGCATCCCGCTCATGTTAGAAAACCATTTACATCAAGACGAATCATTTCCGATATGTCAGGACCATGCTTTTAATTTAGTCTATTTCATGTATGTTAAGAGAGTGAAGTTGATAAAAGATTGCGGCTATATCTACTATGATTATCCGTACGGAAGCAAAAGCACAAGTAATAATCACCTTCATTTGGGGGTAAAAATTAGGATTGTAAACTTACTAGACCATTTCTACCAACATATTGGTTGGACGGAGCAACGAATAGTGTCTGCCAGACAGGGATATTTGGTAGGCGTTTCAGTCAAGTTGTTAAAAACGCTCTACAATGGCAAATCAGGTCTGACCATTAGTGAGAAAGCAAAGTTGATACAAATGGAGGTGATGGATAACAAGGAAGTTGTTAACTCCATACTGCAGTTTGATTTTGGCTATGACCGGTTAGGGCGCATGCTCCAGTTACTTGTAAGGATTGGTAGTTCTTGGATTATAGCCTTCTCACTATCTTTCTTTTATTCCGTTAAAAGATGTTTTTATACAATCAGAGAAAGGCTCCAGTAAGCAAGGTTTCCTAAGAAGGGAAGAGTTATAGTTCCTATTCTTATTTGACTGATATATTACCATTACTTGTATATGCTGAAATACATAATTAATATTTTGAAGATATATGAACGTGATGTCAACACAAAAATGAATGTAGAAGGTAATATCATAAGTAAATGTGTAAGAGAGAATGAAAGGCATTTATACATGTATAGTTGATATAGACTATTTACTATCTATGTATTTGTTGTAAATTAGAAACTTATAAAAAATCTCGGAATAACAAAATGTGTTCGTGGAATAGCAAAAGAATATTAAAATGAATATAGTTCTTACAATCGTAATACCTACCTACAACATGGAGCGGTATTTGGGACGTTGCCTTGATTCGCTTATTATTGCACCAGGATTAATGGATAAATTGGAAGTGTTGGTAATAAACGATGGCAGTAAGGACCGTTCTTCTGAGATAGCTCATACTTATGAAATTAATTATCCACAAACATTCCGAGTGATTGACAAAGAGAATGGAAACTATGGTTCTTGTGTCAACAGAGGATTAAAAGAAGCGAAAGGAAAATACATTAAAATACTTGATGCTGACGATTGGTTTGAAACGAAGAACTTTACAGAATTCGTAAGACTCCTTGAAACTCTTGACGTTGATTGTGTAATGACAGATATGATGCAAGTTGATGAACAAGGAAAAGAGAGTATTCATTGGAAATATTCTCTGCCTCATAACCAGATGTCTTCATTAAAAGATGTTATAGATCTTCCACAAGAAAAACCCATTTGGATGCACTGTGTCGCATATCGAACAGATAATGTTAAAGCGATTAATTATCACCAGACAGAAGGGATTTCATATACAGATCAAGAATGGATTTTCTTACCAATGGCAGCTTGCAAGGAGATTTATTACCATCCCTCCATTATCTACAATTATTTGGTAGGGCGAAATGGTCAAACTATGGATCCTACTATTTACAGAAAGAATTTTGGACAAGAAATTAGGGGAACCATTAACATGGTTCACAATTACCACTCCTATGATAAAAATAACAACATATCATTGGCTTATTTGGAAAAAAGATTAGTTATCAGGTTAATTGTATGCTACGGAACAATTCTTGACAAATTCAAAATGGAGTGCTTTTATGATGAAATAAAAGAAATGGATGACACACTGAGGAAAGAAGCATCAAATTTGTATCACGAATTAAGTAAGTTTCCTAATCTATATACATACAAAAAAAAGGGATTCCATAATCTTTTTTTCCCCATTTCATGGTTTGTTTTAATATGGCTATGGAGAAAACAAGGTACACCAAAGAAAATAAAATTGGCTAATTTGATTTGGAAAATTGAAAGTTTTTTTGTACAATAATTTTTTCAGTATCGCAGAACATATTTGACATACGTTCTATGAAAAGAATCGTTGCAGTTTCACCTTATAATTATATATCGGGAAGTAACTTTAAGAATAATCCTTATAGTGCATGGATAAGGGTTGGAGGAAAGACTGTTGACAGCCACTATCCGCCAAAGAAACTGCATTGGATAGCATATCACATAGAATTTCCAACACTTTGGAGGTCTGGTAACATAGTTCAACTCAGGTTTACAGAAGCAATTTCTCTCAACTTTGACTCTTTTCCAGACTATACAATCCATGAAATAATACCAATGATTTGGGATTGTTGGCCTGCTTATTTTGAAAAGACATGCCGATGGTTTAAACGACACAGGGTAAAGACCGCCATCTTTACATCATCGCAGACTGCAGAGAGAATGCGGAAACGCTTTCCTAATATGAATATCCTGACAATTACTGAAGGTATTTGTACAGAATCCTTTGATGGGGGACCAGATTTAAGACAGCGTGTTATTAAGCTGTTTGAAATGGGGAGTGTGAAGCGGGGATATTTCCGAAAGAAATATCCTGAGCAATATAAAATACTGCACAACAGACCTAAGGATTGGAGTAATGACGGACAAGATGACCTCAAACGACTACTGCAGAATTCACAAATGACTGTCATTTTTCCAAGAAGTATTACTGAGCCAGAAACTGCGCAAGGTGTTGAAACGTTGACGCAACGCTACTGGGAGTGTATGTTGTCACGCATATTGATGGTGGGACATGCTCCGAAAGAATTGATAGACCTTGTTGGCTATAACCCTGTGATAGAACTCGATATGAAACATGATTTGGAGCAGATAGAAGGAATTCTTGCAGATATTGCCAATCCCGTCTATCAGAAACTTGTTGACCGTAATCGTGAGACTGCTCTCAAAATGGGATCATGGGATATTCGCATGAAGCAGGTGATGGAATGGCTACGTGGACTGGGTTATGAAGTCTAATATACAATGATTATGAAGAGCGTTACAGCAATAGTTGTGACTTTCAATCGGAAAGGATTGCTCATTCGTTGTATCGAACAGTTGAGACAGCAAACAGTACTGCTGAACAATATCATTGTTGTGAATAATGGTAGTACGGATGGGACTGCTGAGTGGTTAGATAGCCAGATGGACTTAGAGGTGATTCATCAGGAGAATGTGGGTGGAGCCGGCGGTTTCTATCGTGGGATTCAACATGCATTTGAAAGTGGCTTTGACTGGATATGGTGTATGGATGATGATGTGTATCCTGAACCTGATTGTTTGGAGTTGTTGTTGAAGCGGGATAGTGATAAGGTTGGAATGCTCTGTCCATTGCGGAAGCAGAATGGAAAGGTCTTTGTATCGGAAGTCAAGAAATTCAATCTCACCAATGCATTCAAATCATTACATACTGATTCGCTAAGTCCAAAAGAGGTGATAGGCAAAGATTTGTTCAACATTGAAGGAATTGCATTTGAAGGCCCACTCATCAAAAGAGAGGTGGTTGAACGAATAGGGTTGCCTAATAAAGATCTTTTCCTGCTGTATGATGATAGTGATTATAGCTATAGGGCGATACTTGCTGGTTATGAGATACGATTGGTCACTGCGGCAGTACTGAACAAGGAACTGTTCTTTGCTGATGATGACCGTGTGACACAGGTGCAAAAAGGTAAATGGAAACTGTATTACCATATCCGGAACACGGTATATTTCAATAGACGTTATGGTAAGAATGCAATGGTGCGGATTATCCGTCCATTAGCCGTTCTTCTGCTATACGATGGATATGTTCTGAAAAATATACCTTTTAATAGGAAATATAGTTTCTCGGATATGAGGACATTCTTTAGGGCATATCGGGATGGATTGAATAGTAAATTAGGAAAGAGAACGTAAGCATCGAAGGTTTTATGAAGAAATATGATTATTTAATTGTGGGATCAGGATTGTTTGGAGCCACCTTCGCTTATCGTGCTACAAAGGTAGGAAAGAGATGCCTTGTGATAGATAAACGCCCGCACTTGGGTGGTTGCATCTACTGTGAAACTTATAAATCTATCAATGTCCACAAATATGGTGCTCATATCTTCCATACGTCTAATAAAGAGGTGTGGGACTTTGTGAATGCTATCGTGCCGTTCAACCGCTATACGAACTCGCCTTTAGCTAATTATCATGGTGAACTGTATAATCTACCCTTCAATATGAATACTTTCTATCAGATGTGGGGGGTGAAGACACCTGAAGAAGCCAAGGCTAAAATAGATGAACAATGTGCAGAAGCTGTGGGCGCGTTAGCAGGGCGCGAGCCGTCTAACTTAGAAGAACAGGCTCTTATTCTTGTAGGAAGAGATATCTATGAGAAGTTGATCAAGGAATATACCGAGAAGCAATGGGGACGTAAATGTACGGAACTGCCAGCTTTCATTATCAAACGTCTGCCAGTCCGTCTAACATACGATAATAATTATTTCAACGACAAATACCAAGGCATCCCTATAGGGGGCTTTAACAAACTCATTGAGGGATTATTAGCAGGATCAGAATGTAAGACGGGCATAGATTTCTTCCATTCTGAATATCAGGACTGGAAAAGATTTGCAGAGAAGTTGGTATATACAGGAGCACTGGATGAGTATTTTGATTATGTATTAGGAAAACTTGATTGGCGCACAGTCACGTTCAAAACGCGTGTAGTGGATACGCCTAACTATCAAGGAAATGCGGTGGTAAACTACACCTCACATGAAGTGCCATATACTCGTATCATTGAGCATAAACACTTCGAGATGTTTGGACAAGAAGTCTATGATTGTCCTCAGACTGTCATCAGTGAAGAGTACTCGACAGAATTCAAGGAAGGTATGGAGCCATATTATACTGTGAACGACGAACGTAATAACGCTTTAGCAGCACAATATAAGGAGTTAGCTCATCAAGAAGGCATCCTCTTTCCAGAGGAAGTCTCCCCTACGGGGGGAGATTTAGAGGGGGCTATGATCTTTGGTGGGCGTTTAGCAGAATATAAGTATTACGATATGGCACCTATCATTGAGCAGGTTTTTGAATTGAAAATATAACGAAAGCGATACGCTTCACTACACGCTAAAGCCACAAGAAAAAAATGATACCAAAGATAATACACTTGTGCTGGTTAAGTGGAGGTCCATTTCCTCCAGATATTCAGACATGTCTTGACACATGGAAGAGGCACTTGCCAGACTATGAGATATGGCTTTGGGATACTCAGCGTTTTGATGTCAACTCAACAATATGGACCAAGCAGGCTTTTGAGACCAAGAAATATGCATTTGCTGCAGACTATATACGGCTGTATGCTTTATACAATTATGGCGGAATATATCTTGACGCTGACGTGTTGGTGTATAAAAGTTTTAATGACTTGCTCCACCTGCCTTACTTCATTGGTCATGATCAGATACGAGGCTTTGAAGCGGCTGTCATTGGTGCCGAAGAGGGATGTCAGTGGATAAAGGATGTATTAGATACCTACAAAGACAAGACCTTCACAAAGGAGGATGGAAGCTATGACATTTTACCTCTACCATGCAAGTTCCATCATGTGTTAGTTGACTTGGGATATAAGTTCCATTGTCTGCACGAACTGCGGCAGTATGACGCAAAAGACCGTGAATTATATGTGTTTGATGGTAATTTCTTCAATTCCCGTAACGCCATAGAAGTGCGACAGACAAAGAAGAGTTATTGTGCACACAACTACGTTGGTTCATGGCAGGCTATAAACAAAGGGGCAAAGACCTTAAAAGACAGCTTGCCCAAATGGTTGCTAAAAGCCATCTACACCATCGGGCAGAAGACATGGGCCAGAAGGAAATATGCATGGTTCCAAATCCCTTTTGAAGATTAAAAGATACATCATCAGATGAACTCGATAGCTAAGTTCTTCACCCTTTACTGGATTATCTACTATCCCACTTGTATCGCCTTCAACGACCTGCCGGGATTCTCCAGCATCGATGAGGTGATGACGGGTGTGCTCATCGTCTATACCTTCATGATGAGGCGCCATGATAGCACTAATCCTGAGCCATGGCGGGAGTATATCACTTTTCTGGGTATATTGGCATTCTACGTGGCGTATTCATTGATGATAAAAGTGAATGTGGCGGGGGCGGTATGGTTAGAGCTGATACAGCAGATACGTCCTTTCTCTATCATCTTCTGTACATGGATTCTGAATCCTCGGTTTACGGAGAAGCAGAAGAAGTGGATGCTGGGAGCGATGGTTCTGACTTTGGGTTCATGGATTATATACCATCCTGAGACGCTTGCCAGTTCGCGGGCAGAGTTCCCTGTGTTAGGACAGTTGGCCATCTGTACAGGCATGGCATGGTATCTTTTTACCGAAGAGACTTCGCAGAACAAGTATATTGCTTTGGCATTAGTGCTGACAGGCATGTTGGCTCCGAAGTTCAAGTTCTTGGGTGAGGTGGTATGTTTCATTGCCTTGATTTTCTTAGTCAAGAAACAACTCGACTTCCGCTCGCCAAAGACTGCCATCATGGTTTCGTTGTTGATGGCGATTGTGATTGTTGTCGTCTGGCAGAAATTTGATGTTTATTATTATTCGGGATGGACGAATGAGGCCTTGGCGCGTCCGATGACCTATAAGACCTCCTTACAACTGCTATGGGACTATTTCCCTCTGGGCCCGGGTATGGGCACTTTTGCATCGTGGGGAGCAGCTGAGTATTATTCACCATTATATTACGAATATGGCCTCAATACTATCTGGGGATTGCAGCCGCATTTTCATGTATTTGTAGCTGACGCCTTCTATCCCACCTTGGCTCAATATGGAATTGTAGGTGTGATTCTCTTCTGCATATTCTGGAAACGAAGGCTAAAGGCCATGAACGAGACTGAGGATATGCGCTATTACAGAATAGCACTGATCACGTTCTTCTGTCTCGTCATCGAACAGACAGCTGATACATCGTGGCTGTCGGGTAAAGGTATGGGCTATTGCATGCTGTTGGGGTTGTGCATGAATGCGAATTTCAACAATAACCTTAACCTTGACGATAACGAGGATGAAGACGAAGAGACTTTGTATGATAACGATAACCTTAACGATAACGGAAAGGAAGACCCCACCCCCGCTTGAAGATTGCTCCATGAAGACGCAATCGCCCCGTGCGGAGAGGGGAGTTGCGATAAGGAACTACGAATATAATTATGGATAAGACGTTGCTGATAGGGAGAAAGACGGCACTAAGTAGAGAGTTTCGTCCCATGAAGTCGGGAGCGAGAAGGCTTCTTCCGAGTACCGACCCCTCGCTCGGTATATGCGGGGCGCGGGGTCGGTATATGCGGGGCGGGGGCTCCGCATATAAGGGCCCCGGGCTCCGTACTTATTTTCAATTAAAGTTAGGGTTATCGTCAGGGTTAGGGTTAACGTCAAGGTCATCGTCAAGGTTAGGGTTAATGTTAAGGTTAGGGTTAAAGTTAGGGTTAATGTTAAGGTCATCGTTATAACATGAATAATATATTTGTTAAGTTAAGTCTCGTGCCAGCATGGCTGTGGGATAAGATGTGGGCGTGGGCATGGAAGCGTAGTATGAAGCATTGCGGAAAGGGAGTCTATCTACGTCCGCTGTCGTCGGACATTAAAGGTTTGGAGAATCTGTCGATAGGTGATGGCACCTCTATTCCTAAAGGCAGCACGTTCTATTGCACCAAGGCTCCGCTGACCATCGGAAGGAAGGTTATCTTCGGACCTCATCCCACCATCATTACCGGCGACCATCGTACAGACCTTATTGGACGATACATCATTGATGTGACTGACGAGGAGAAACTGCCAGAGAACGATGCACCAGTAGTCATAGAAGATGATGTGTGGTGCGGGGCTAACGTCACCATCCTGAAGGGGGTGACGATAGGGCGTGGCAGCATCATCGCCGCTGGGGCGGTGGTCACTCAGTCATTCCCACCTTATTCTGTAATAGGAGGCGTACCTGCTCGTCTGCTCAAGATGCGCTTCACGGAAGAGGACGCCAAGGAAAACGACAGGCTGTTGTATGGTAAGCAGTAAGCAACACGTGCTGATGGTAGCACCATCGCTCGACTTGAAAAAGAATGTCAGCGGGGTGTCGGCTGTCGCCCAATTCATTATTTCCCATAACAAGGAATGTGAATATGAACATTTTCTGCAGGGGAAAAGTGATGGGGAGAACGGGACATTAAAGCGCGTGTTAAGAATATGGAGAAATTATAAGGCGTGGGTTAACGTGAACGATGATGAAAATGGTGGCGGTGATGCGAGAATAATCCATTATAACTTCCCACTGGATGCTGCATCAGTGGTGCGTGACTACTTTTTCATGCGAGCAGCACATCGTCAGGGGAGGAGGATGGTGATTCACGTACATGGAGGATTATATCTGTTTCAAGAGCAGAAACCCTATATCATTAGACGATTCCTCAATCAGATTTTCAGTTGGGATTGTCCGTTTATCGTATTGAGCAATAAAGAAAAGGAACAAATACAGAGAGTCTATCCTGCAAAAAACGTTTTTGTACTTCCTAACTGCGTTGATCTGCCTATGAGTGACGATAACGTGGACGTGAACGAGGACGGGAACTGGTTGCATGTTCTTTATATAGGGAGGATAGAGAGGAATAAAGGCATGGACTATCTCTATGAGGCAATGAAGGTGCTGAAAGAACAGAATATCATGCTTCATTTTGCTGGTATAGAACAAGGTGCCAATGGCTATGTAGAGAAGTTCAAGGAACTGTTAGACGATAGGTTCTCCTACGAAGGCATCGTAGCAGGTGATGGGAAGACGGCATTGTTCAGGCGTTGCCAGGTGTTTGTACTGCCATCGCTCTACGAAGGGTTGCCTATGTCGTTGTTGGAATGTATGAGTTTTGGACTGGTGCCGGTAACCACTGATGTAGGTAGTATTGGCGAGTATGTGGAGAATGGTACAAACGGTTTGTTACTGAAAGTAAAAGATTCCAACGCTATCGTTGAAGCATTGACCTTGTTGCTCCATGACAGCGCATTAGTGCAACGATTGTCAAAAGCAGCCCGCCACACGATACCATCTCAATTCAACCCTACGGAATACATTGAGAAGCTGAATGCGATTTATGCTCAGGCTGTCTGACATTTCCATCGTTGAGTCGAAGGAGGCTCTTGCAGCGATACCTCAGGGCAAGGTGTTGATTAACACCATCAATGCGCACTCGTATAACATGGCGCAGAAGGATGAGGCGTTTGCAGAAAGTCTTACTCCCTGCCTCTCTCCAGAGGACGAGGGGAGCATACAGAAATACCTGATTCCCGACGGAGCAAGCATCGTGAAGGCTTGCCGATGGCTGAAAGGGCGCTCAATGCCCCAGGAACGTATAGCAGGGTGGGATCTGTTTGCTTTCGAGATGGAAAGGGGGAGCGAGGACGATAACACTAACGTTAACCTTGACCATAACGATAACGTTGACGTTAAAAAGAAAGTGATGTTCATGGGATCGTCGGAGCAGGTGCTGGCACTTATCAAGGAACGGGCGGCAAAGGACTATCCGAACATGGAGGTGGTGACCTACTCGCCACCCTACAAGGAGGCATTCTCTGACGAAGACGACAGGGCTATCATCAAGGCCATCAACGATGCCAATCCTGACCTGCTGTGGATAGGCATGACGGCACCGAAGCAGGAGAAATGGGCGTGGCAGCACTGGCCCGAACTGGATATTCACTGCCATGTGGGCACCATTGGAGCCGTGTTCGACTTCTATGCTGGCACGGTGAAAAGGGCACCGGAGTGGATGCAGCGACACGCCTTGGAGTGGCTCTACAGGTTGGCGAAGGAACCGGGCAGGCTATGGCGACGCTATCTGGTGGGGAACCCCGTTTTTGCATGGCATATATTGAAAGAAAAAATAAACAAAAGGTATGACATCCATCAAACCAATACACAAAAGAGGGAATAAAGCGGCGAAACGTGCTTTCGACATCATGGTGTCGGCGGCAGCGCTGGTGGGGATCGGACTGTTGTTGCCATACATCGCTTATAAGATCAAGAGGCAGAGCAAGGGGCCGGTATTCTTCCTACAGCAACGTACGGGCAAGGATGGCAAGACGTTCTGGTGTTATAAGTTCCGGACCATGCATGTCAACGAAGAGGCCAATGTGAAGCAGGCCACGGAAAATGACCCCAGACTGTTCCCCTACGGTGCCTATATGAGGAGGCATAACATAGACGAGCTGCCACAGTTCTGGAACGTACTCATAGGGAATATGTCGGTGGTGGGGCCTCGTCCTCATATGCTGT
>Ga0310690_10012066_pt1 | contig 10640 bp, 3 predicted proteins | sample AusTroGonzalo_MG_2_FD_207661 | JGI IMG/M metagenome (GOLD analysis project Ga0310690, IMG submission 207661) | Bovine rumen microbial communities from tropical cattle in Woodstock, Queensland, Australia - Gonzalo_04 (v2) (version 2) | ecosystem: Host-associated > Mammals > Digestive system >...
ATACTTATTCGGCCAATGATGCTGCGCCATGGATCCATAAAATCTGGAAATCTGGTAATACGGAATATGTGGTGTACAGAAAGGATAGCAAGCTGTACATCTATGACCCCGATCATGTGAATCCGACAGCGGGCAGTTTGGGGACTTGGGAATTGACATGTACCGATGATGAATGCTCATATACGGTAGGCGAAACAAACTATAAGGTAACCGAGCTGACGGATTTTGATAATCACGGGACACACGTGGCGGGTATTGTGGGCGCCACCAAAAACGACGAAGGAATGATGGGTGTTGCGTATAATGCAACGATTATCCCTGTGAAAGTTGATTTGGATATTGGTGGGTTGGAAGGATTGTCAACGGCAGCAGATAAGGCGGATATTGTAAATGTAAGTATAATGGTTGGATCACAACTTACGGGGGGTCGGAATTATGCAACAAAATCGGCCGCGGCGGCAGCATTTGAAAGTGCGTTGAATAATCAACCTACAAGCGGCTTGCTAGATGGTTACAGAGCGGCTGCTGCGGGCAATAAGATTTTGGTGTTTGCTGCTGGAAATTATGTTGGATCTGACAGTGGTGCGATACCGCCGTATGATCCTCAGCCCTTGTCGTTGGCTTTGTTGTCTGACCTGTTTAATGGAAAGAAAAAACACGAGGATGGAAAGACGTACAATTTAACAAATTTATTGGTAAATGTGGTATCTGTGAATCGTGATGGTGATAATTATAGTTTGGCGGCATATTCGCCCAAATGTGGTGTGACAAAAAATTATTGTATTGCGGCACCAGGGGGCGTAAGCTATACTGGAGATATGATTTATTCGACCGTCAGAACGGCAGAAGGCACCGAGAGCAGTGATTATGGATATGAAGGGTTGGTTGGAACAAGTCAGGCCGCGCCGATTGTATCTGGTGCGTTGGCCGTTATTAAAGGGGCCTTCCCGCACTTGACAAATCAACAAGTTGTCCAAATTTTGTTTGAAACAGCAACGGATTTGGGTGAGAAAGGTGTGGATGAAATTTATGGTCATGGTTTGGTGAATTTGGATGCAGCAACGGATCCTATAGGCCTTACAAAAATTCCTTTGTCGGGCAAGGCAAGCGGTGCGTCTGTTTCGGCATCAAATTCGTCGACAACAGTGCCAACATCCCTTTCTGGTGTTGCAAAAGTATTGCCCGCTAAAATGGTCGTTTTGGATAAGTATGATCGTGCTTTCCCGATGGCAACGTCATCATTTGTACACGTGGCAAAACGTGAAAATAAATTGGATGGACGTTTCAAATCCTTTATGCGTGGAGATGAAAAGGTTGTGGCGACCAATGATAACTTTACAATGGCCTATTCTGAACGGCGTTCCAATCTGAATGGTAAAGGGATGCAACATGGGTCTGTAAGCTTTGAATTTAAGCCGACAGCAAAGTGGAGTTTTAAGTCGTATTACACCGAAAATACCGAAACAAGTGGGGGTACCTATTTTGAACGGTTAATGCAATCTCCATATGCCAAAATGAAAGAGGCATGGGGCGGTGCGGTTAGCTATGATTTAAGCAAAAATTGGAAGGCAACTGTGACGGGACAAGTCGGTCAAAATGGCTTTGTAAACGAAGATGATTTGAACGATATGGAACGCAACAAAGTTTCGTTGTTGCAAAGCACTTTGCAGTACAATGGTTTGAAAAAAGTGGGCTTTAAGGTGACGGCTGGTATGACAAACGAACAAGGATCAACCTTGGGTATGTGGGGGCGTGGCGCCTTTAAATCTGGGAACAGCAAGACAGCGTTTGTGGGGGCTGGTGTGACGTTGAATTTGACGGACGCTTTAACCATTGAAGGTATGTATTATTCGGGCAAAACTCAGGTAAGTAACAGTCGTTCTTTGGTGCAAATGTCGAACTTGAAAAGCGATAGTTTTGCTGTGACGGCCGCTTGGAAGGCAAATGAAAACAGAATCTTTGGTTTGCAGTTTGTGTCGCCATTGCGTGTGCGTCGTGGAACGGCAACGGTCGATTTGCCAGTTGCCAGAGATGCCTATCAAGACATCATGTATCGCGAATCTGTGAAAGCAGATTTAAAGCCGTCTGCAAGAGAGTATGATATCGGTCTTTATTACTCTGATGCTTTGCAAGAAGATGTTCATTTGCAAAGCGAATTTGGGGTGCGTTTGAACCCTGATCATGTGGCTGGTGCGGCACCCGATTGGCGTGCTTTAATTGGTCTGCATTTTGGCCTTTAAAAAAAATGCAAAATAGTGCTTTTTTCGCTTGTTTTCATATCAAATGTGTGCTAGCATAATACCATGAAGTATAGTCGAAAAGGGGTAACCATTTGAAACTGTTGAAAAAATTGCAGTGGGGACTTTTAGCACTTATGGCGTTTATGGGAGTGAACGCCGAGGCGCAGTATGCCGATACTTCTGTCCGTGAACGGATATATGCAGCGGCTAGTGTTGGAAATACAGCAGAACTCAGACGTTTGGCCTCTTTGGGATATTCCTTGGATTTGGTGGATGCAAATGGTAATACGGCCTATTGCCAAGCTGTGTGGACACAAAACCGGACAGCATTAGCTGCTTTGATTGCAGCTGGTGTGGATGTGCGCCCCTCTTGCTTGAGACGTATTCCTTATGTGACGGAATCACGCATCTATGCGGCAGCTCATGCCGAAGATTTGGATCAATTGGTTGCTTGGAAAAAAGAAGGCTTGAATGTTGATGTGATCAATCCAAGGACGGGTGATTCGGCCTTGTGCGAAGCCGTGTACAATTACGATTGCCCAGCCATTCAAACATTGTTGCGTGTGGGATCCCAACAAGCTCAGCCATGTATGCGTCGTGTTCCACAATATGTGCGTGAAAGATTGCAATGTCGGCCTCTTAGAATTGATTGGAAGACAATCGGCTATACCGTATTGGGTGCTGGTATGGCAGGTGCTTTGGTGGCTATTTTGGGCAGCAGTGGTGGAAATGGTAATCCATCCTGTTCTGCAACACAGCGTTGGAACGGAAATAAATGTATTTCTTGCGATACATGCTGGGTTGGAAAGCGGTGTGTTTCAAGAACAGAAATGCACGATAAGCCATATTATCGGGATGAAAAAAATGCCGAATGTTGGACGGTTTCACCACCACCCGTTAAAATGTCGGATGAAGGATTGTTGAAGGCCGTGGAAGAAATTGAAAAGGATCCAAAGTACAAAAACGGAAACTATTTGAAAGATATTCATGCGGCCGAGGCCTATGCACGCGGTTATACGGGTTATTTGGTGGAACGGACAAGTCCCTATGGTCGTTTGGTCAACGGTCAAGTGTCATATGGTGTTAAGCCATCTTTGACAGACAAAAAGATTACAGTTGCTATTTTCTCGGATGGTATGACAATTGGTAAGGGCGGAAAGGTTTCAGAAACGATTACAAGCGGTACATCATCAAGCAAAACGACGAATGTATGGAATTATGATGGTGTGAATAGAGCGTTCTATGATTCCTTGGCTTCGGCAGCCCAAGAATATGCAGGCGTACCGTATACACCAGATAATGCGGGCAATAATGCAACAACCGTGTCGGGAACATATGTGTCGGCACTGGGTGCTGTATCAACCAACTTGGCTTTGGACAATGAAGATCCAAAATTGGGAAAACCATATGGATTTAACTTTGACTATGGTGAATGTGCTCAAAGCAGTGGTGAATATGTGAATAAGAAAAATTGCTATTACGGCATATCGAAAGCACTTAAGATCGCAGATGGTACTACCCCGGATATATTACCTTATGGATTGGCAATGTTTGCAGATGGAAATGGAAAGACATACTATGTTACCATAAATGAAACAACGGGACAGATTACGGGATTGACAACGGTTACCCCTATACATTGTCAAACTGGCGAAAATACGGATTCAAAGTGCGTTCAAAACTATGCTCGTTGGTCGGGTATTACGGGAACATATGATGAAACAAGAGTTGCCGAAAGTGTTAATGGTGGTATTTTGGATCAGTATACCTATGTGGCTGATTACACATATGATCCAAATGATCCAACGCCACATTATTCGGATGGTTCTGGAAGTGCAACGGTTACGGTGGGAAGCGTGGGAACGTTTATGGCGGGTATTGTGGGTGCCATGAAGTTGGACGATCCAAGTGCTGCGACCTATGGTGTTGCGCCTAATGTAGCCATTTTGCCGGTCAATCGAGATTTGGTGCGTGGTTTAAGTTTGGAGGCCATGCAAAAGATGACAGCCAATGCGGATGTGATTTTGTCCAGTGAAGCCACAAGCGTTAACGAGTCATTGTCTTGGGAAACAACAACCTTGTTGGGTGGTTTTACAAAAGAAGGAGCAAAATATACCGCAAAGGATATTACCGAGGTTTTGGGGTCGGATGCTTTGAACATATACAAACTGTTAAGTCAAAGCAGTAAGGGAAAAGTGATGGTTGTGCCAACTGGTTCCGGACAAGCAAGCGATAAGTGGGCGGTCAAACAACCGACCATGGAAGCTGGCGTGCCATTGTATGTTGGATTGAATTCAGGCACTGTATGGAACAGCACAAGTACAGCAATGCCGACGGTAGATCGCACAAACCCATTGTACCACCTGTATATCGCGGTGGGATCTATTCAAGATTACGAACGTGTTGGAGAAAATAAATATACGGGAACAATAGCGGCTTATTCGCAACCCTGTGGTATTACGGGTAGTTATTGCGTGATGGCTCCTGGTGGTCGGGATGGTGACTCGGCAAGTGGTCTTTATTCGACAACAGACCCAACTTTAAATAATAGCACAAGTGGTTACAGCTATACATACAGTTACGGAACGGCATCGGCTGCGGCTGTGGTGGCGGGAGCTGTGTCCTTGTTAATGGGGGCTTATCCACACTTGACAAGTCAACAAATTGTTGAAATCTTGTACAAGACGGCAACGTACATTACGCCAACCGATACACAAATTGCGTTATATGGAAATACATATGCCGTGGGATCCGATGAATATGGTGGATATAACTCAATCTTTGGACGTGGGGTTATCAATTTGGCAGCAGCCACAGAGCCAGTTGGTGGTAAGGAAGGTTTGTGGGTGTGGAGATCGGGTACGGCAATTGGTCAAGGTCGAGATGTCATTAGGGCATCGGCTACACGATTGGTATCTCCTGCTTCATTAACATCGGCCAGTACATTATCTTCCTCATTGCCGTCACAATTTGTGGCGTTCGATGCCTATAATCGTCCATTTGCGTTATCAACGGCTGGCTTATTTAATTTGAAGAGCCGTCGCAAGACAAAATCTTGGGATGATTTCAAGATGTTCATGCGTGGTCGCGATCCTGTCGAAATTCAACCGACAGAGAATTTCTCGATGATGTATCGCAATCAAACAAATCGTGTTTCTTCCTCTTCTCAAATCCCAATGGGATTGGTCCAAATGAATTTGAAGCAGGACAAGATGCGGTATAGTTTGTTCTATTCACAAGATACAACGATGGGTAAAGAGGCCTATTGGAAGCGGCGCCTTTCGAATCCATTTATCCAAATGCGGGATGCCTATGGTGTGGAAACGGGATATGACTTTAACTCGAAATGGTCTGTTGAGGTTGGTTGGACAATGGGTCGAAATGGCTTCTTTGATGATGATGATCGACGTTTCGATACACCAGATAACAAAATGCAAGCGTTCACAAGCGCGGTTGTGTTTAAACCAATTGATAAATTGGCCTTTAAAGTGGCGACTGGTGTGATGAAAGAAACGGGTTCGTCTTTGGGTATGGTGTCCGAAGGAGCGTTTAATATCAAGGGCGCTAATACGCACTTTGTTGGGGCGGGCGTTGTAATTACACCGATGGATAAGGTTCGTTTGGAGGCAATGTATTACTATGGTCAAACAAAGACCAGTTCCAGTGGCGGTTTAATGAATTTGTCTCGTATGACGAGCGACAGCTTTGCGATGACGGCAAGTTATCAACCAACGGAAGATCATTTGTTGGGATTGCAGGTGTCTTCACCACTGCGCGTGCGCAAAGGGTCGTTAAATGTGACATTGCCTGTGGGACGTCACCCAACCGAGGATGTTTACTATTATGACACCTATAAAGCCGATTTGAAGCCAAAAGCCAGAGAATTGGATTTGTCTATGTACTACCAAGGCAACGTGACGGATGAAGTCAGCGTACAAAGCGAAATGGGTGTCCGTTTGAACCCAGATCACCAAGCCGATGCAGCCCCAGATTATCGCGGCATGGTCGGTGTGAAGTGGGAATATTAAAAAAGTTCTTGCAATTTGAAAAAAAAGCGTGTATAATAACATCACTTTCTTAGAGGATGCGGGTGTAGCTCAGGGGTAGAGCGCGACCTTGCCAAGGTCGATGTCGAGGGTTCAAATCCCTTCGCCCGCTCCATTTTTATAAAAAATTTAAAGAGGATTCCAGATTATGTTTTGGAATCTTTTCTTTTTGGCCACGAAATATGTATTCCAAAAATAGAAATAGAAAATGGCCTCAAAGAAAATTTAAGAGGGGCCACAGTATAACCACTTTGGCGCCAAATAGCAAACTTGTTTAAAAACACAAATTCCAATTTTTTCTTTAAGCTTTTATTGCGTAAGTACATCTTGCACAAAGGGATAAGCTCGTTTTGCAGTGGTAAATGGTATAGCTTTAGGGTATTTAAACAAAATCTATACAAATGAGGTAGCATCTGTTTTTTTACTTCCTCATTAAAGTTTCTATAATTTCCATATAATTTGAGCATAAAAGTATTGAAGTAAGAAACAAAGAACTTCGAGTACCCCATTTGTTTATACAACTTTTTTAAAGTGTATTGGCAAATCCAACAATAATCAGGATAGTTTTTATCTATATTAGATGAAATAGCCTCCGCATGAATACGTTTTTGATAAAATGGAATTTTTAGGGCCCCCATTCTGGCGCCTTTTGATAAACTCTCCAAAAAGAATGGGGTATCTTCGTAAACGACTTTCTTATTAATCCACTCAATGTTGTTATCGATCAGATATTTATGCCGATATATGGTTAGTGGTGCTGTTACAGCTAAATGTGGTAAATATTGAACAATATCTTTCCATGTAAAAATGGGAACAAATATTCTTGGCAACCATAAAAGTTGCAAATAAGAATCATCATAGGCAGCTCTAGCTTTGTCCGTAAAACTTTTGGCCGGAAATGAAAGCATATCTAGGTTGTGTGTTTTTGCATACATATACAAACACTCGCAAGTATCTGGTTCAAGCCAATCATCCGCATCGAGAAATTCCAAATATTCTCCCGAAGCTAGTTTTGTTGCATTGTTGCGAGAAATAGGAAGCCCTTGATTTTCTTGATGGATCACCTTGAAACGCTTATCTTTTTGGGCATATTCGCTGAAAATTTCTAAAGTAGTGTCTGTCGACCCATCATCAACACAGATAATTTCAATTTCTTTTAAACTTTGATTTAAACAACTATCCAAACATTTGCGTAAAAATTTAGCACCATTATAGGCACAGATGATGATTGAAATTTTTGTTTTTACGTTATCACACAGAATGTCTTGAATCTCTCCCAACGTATGAAAAGAGCCTAGGACATTTCTCTTGGAGGACAAGGTTCGTCCACGTAAACCGTCTAAGAAGTTTTCAAAGAATACTTTTTTATAGCTTTTTGAATAATATTTGTTCAAATCATATTTTTTTAAGTTGTTCCACAAATTTATCCACGGAAGATAAAAGATTTCATCATTCATATTGTCCGTTAATTGATGCCCTCTATTTATGCGATAGTGAACAAAAGCATCTGGTAATAAACTAATTTTATTTGCTAAAGCCATTGCTGGGTACATAAATGGAATATCTTGCTGATATATTAAATTGGGACATTGCAAATTATGTTTAATAAGCAAGTCGCGTTTTATCAATTTTGTGTGTGTCCAAGCGGCGCAAAAAAACAAATCATCCGGATGATCCTTGGGACTTATTGGCGACATAGACACCAAATGTGTATCAAGCAAGACTTTGTTTCGTTCTTTTTGGGTTTGATGATCAAATACAGAAACACCACATATGGCCATATCAGATCCATCTTGCTCAATCTTTTGCAGCATTTTTTCAAGCATTTCTTTGTCAAAGAAATCATCAGAGTCTAAAAATATTACGAACTCACCCGTGGCTTCTTTTAATCCTCGATTGCGTGTGGGGCCCAATCCAGCATTTTCTTGATGAATTACCTTTAACCGATCATCAAGCATAGCGTAAGTGTTTAAGATGCTCAGACTATCATCTGTGGAACCATCATCGACACAAATAACCTCTATATCTTGCAGCGTTTGAAGTAAAACTGTGTCTAGGCTCTGTCCAAGAAATTCTGCAGTATTATATACTGGCATAATTACGGAAACTTTGGGGGGCATAACATATCCTTTTTCTTGTGTTGGAATCATATCCTGTAGGCTAGCATATCAAGCGAAAAAAATCAAGATTTTTCTGGATAAAGTATTAAAGATTCTGTGTTCAATATAAATATTGTGTATGAATTTTTCCCAAAGGGGATTTTTCCATTTTGTGCAATTATCTTGCAATGATATTTTTTTTATGTCATACTTTAATGGTTGATAACCAAGGGGAAAATTATGTTCAGAAAATCATGTTGTTTTACAGAAACCGAAGAAACAGGCAAAACATTAATTGAGATATTGGGTGTTTTGGTCATTGTTGGAGTTCTTACAATAATTGGTTTGATATCGTATAGACACGCAGTACAGAAAAAATTGGTTAACGATTTAATCTATACAATAAAAATGACTAATATAGTTGTTTTACAAGATATTGAAAATGAAAATTTTACCAATATTTCGGATATGAATCTTTTTTTGGAACATTACACACAGTTTGTAGACAAGTATAAAATATCATTTTATGCAATTGAAAGTGTTTTTCCCGAAAAACAATTTGGAACAAATATTGAATTGTTGGATGGTTCAAATATGCCCCCCGAGATATGCAAGAGTTTGGCTTTACAAATGCAAAATGAATATGCAATTCATGCTCTTGATGTTAAAGCTGACCAAAAACAGACGCATATAGAAGCTGCCACAGTTGATGTGGATATGCTTTGCGGTAAATAGAAAAACGCTTGACAAAATGGAAAAATATTGTAATATAGAAGACACGAACAGCTGTTGTTGTGAGGAAGCAAAATGAAATTTTTTAAGTTTATAACTTTGGTGTTTTTTTTATTGCCGTTGGGGTTTGCGGACACAGCTTCGGCAACTTCAAATGCTCCCAAATCTATCGGTTTTCATCTTTGTTTGGCTGGAGATTGTGCACAGTCAAAAATTAATTTTTCAGAATGTGGTCAAAATGCGAAAAATGACAAAGATGGAAAATGTGTCTGTTTAGATGGCTTCATTGGAGATGGAAAAAATTGCCTTAAAACTGCATGTCCAAACGGTACTTATAGTGTCATTAACCAAGGAGCGGAAGATTGTATAACTTGTCCAGCAGGTTATTTTTGCCAGCATGGAGTAAAACAGCAGTGTTCAGAGAATTTTGTCAGTCTTGAGGGTGCTGATGCCTGTGAAAAATGTCCCGATGGCACTTACTCTTTCAAGGGGGCAAGTGTTTGTTGCCTAGATGCTGAAGTATATGATCCAAATAAAAAAGAATGCATTTCTTGTCCCAAAGGTCAAGGTTGTCATTGTCCACAGAATCGTCCCTATTCCAATGGTCAAGGGGAGTGTGTTGAATGTTTGACGGATGAACAATGCGCATCGGGATTCTGTTCAAATCAAAGTTGTTGCCCGGCCCATTCGTCCACCCTTATTCAAAAGGGAACGCCTTTGCAAAACGGCTGCTTTTGTCAGCCAGGATATGAACCAAATGCAGAACAAGAAAGTTGTGTTGCTACGTATTGTTCACAAGTCGAAAACAGCTCAACCACAGGCGTGGGTGATGCAACTTCATTAGAGGGATGTTTTTGTAATATTACCCATCCGCATTGGCAAAATGGACGTTGTATGCGGGCAAAAGATTGTACAGTCTTGATGGAATATTATGGATTGAAAAAGGGCTTGGATTTCCAAGATGACTTTACGGCCGAAGACCAAAAGTTTTTAAATACAATCTATGTTCCGCACGCGTTTAAAACGCCTTCTGATATGGATTTGACAGGATGCAATTTGATTGTCAAGGGCGATTTCCAAAACGACTATAAATTAACTGTGGACAGCTTGTTGATCAATTTTGATAACTTTACATACAATGAAAATGCCTTGGCACAAAACACTGGAACCATCGTAACAAAAGGATTGACCGCATCTAGATTCATTAACAATGGAACAATCATTGCGCCACAGGCGACTGTTAATGTTGGCTATTTGGAAAACAGAGGAAATTTATATGCTGATAGTATATATGAGTTAAATAACAGCCCAAGCATTGTTAAAAATTTGGGAACAATGACGATTACCAATGATTTCTTGTTTGGATCTATGTCAAATGATGGTTACGTTCAAAACTCGGGCAAAATTATTGTTGGTGGCGATTGGGATAGTAATAACGTCTATAACTGGAATAATATCAGCATTCACGGCAATATGAACCAAGAAGACGTTCAAATTCATAATGAAGGAACGATTACCATTGG
>Ga0310690_10012068_pt1 | contig 10639 bp, 8 predicted proteins | sample AusTroGonzalo_MG_2_FD_207661 | JGI IMG/M metagenome (GOLD analysis project Ga0310690, IMG submission 207661) | Bovine rumen microbial communities from tropical cattle in Woodstock, Queensland, Australia - Gonzalo_04 (v2) (version 2) | ecosystem: Host-associated > Mammals > Digestive system >...
GGCGGTCAGGACGGTGACCTGATAGACGCTGTTCAGGACGCCGTAAGGCAGGTAAAGGATCAGCTGCCAGATGTTCAGCGGGATCGGCAGCAGCATCAGGGGATGGAAATAACGCCGTTCCTCCGGCGACTTCAGATGCCAGAGGAGCAGAAGCAGCACCAGGAAGGCAACATTCCAGCCGAGATAGATCATTACGTCGGAAGTGTTCGGCGATTCGCCCATGATCAGCAGATAGGCCGTCCAGTGATAGCTGCTGACCAGAGTTCCGAGGAAAAAGAGCACCAGGTAGAACCAGGGCCGCTTCCGGGTTCTGATATACTGCAGGAGGCACACCAGCAGCATCAGGATCGTTACCGAAAGCTGCAGCGTGTTCTCCAGATAATCCCAGAACATCTCTTCCTTCAGCCTCCCGTCTTTTCCCGCAGGTTATAATCCTTATCCTCGTCCATCAGTTCCAGCATGATATCGGCAAATTTCGGATCAAACTGGCTTCCGCGCCCTTTTCGGATTTCCTCCCGGACTTTTTCCTGAGGCAGGGCATCCCGGTAGCTCCGGCGGCTGGTCATGGCATCATAGGCATCGGCCACGGCGATGATCCGGGCTTCCTCCGGAATGTTATCTCCCGAAAGACCGTCCGGATAACCGGTTCCGTCGTAGCGTTCGTGATGAAAGCGGGCGCCGGTGTGCAGCGAAGGCATGCCCTGGATGTTTCCCAGAATGTTCGCGCCGAGCACCGGATGGGTTTTGATGACATCATACTCTTCGGGTGTCAGCCTTCCGGGCTTGTTGATGACGGCGTCCGGAATTCCGATCTTGCCCACGTCGTGGACCAGACCCATCATATACAGACTGTTCAGCTGCTCATCCGAATATCCGCACCGCTTCGCGATCATTTCGGCATATTCCGCCACCCGGCCCGAATGGCCCTTGGTATACTTGTCCTTGGCGTCGATCGCCGCGGTCAGGGAACGGACGATCTGGAAGAAAAGCATATTGTTTTCATGGGTTTTCCGGCTGACCTCGAGGGACAGGTTATTCTGCAGGCGGGTCAGCTCGATGGCATGGCGGACCCGGAGAACCAGCACATCCGGCAGGAAGGGCTTGCGGATGAAATCCATGGCGCCCAGCTGCAGCCCTTCGGTTTCCGACTCGCGGGAATCGTCCGAGGTCAGGAAAATCACCGGGATGTCCCGGGCGGACAGGGACTCGGCCCGCATCCGGCGAACCGTTTCAAACCCATTCATCTCGGGCATCATGATGTCCAGAAGGATCAGATCTGGACTGTTCTTTTTCAGGTATTCCAGCAGTTCTTCCCCGGAACGGAGGGGGATCACTTCCATGTTTTCCTTCATCAGGACCCGCTCCGCGAACCGAAGGTTGACCGGATCGTCATCCACCACAGCCACCCGGTCGAAGGACCGGGCTTCGTCCTCCGCGGCGCTGCTCCGGAGATGGACCTGGCCGGTTTCATAAACAACGGAGGCTCTTTGGCTGTGTTCCGACCGGTTCCACTTATCCAGCAGCCGGCCGACCACCAGGCCGATATTGTAATCCTTGGTTTCCGGCAGGAGCATGAAAATCTGGCGGTCACTGACCTCGACCATGACATCGCTGTTCCGCAGGGAATTCTGCATCAGCCTCCGGAACTCCGCCATGATTTCGACCCGGTCTTTGGGAGAACAGTTTTCATCCTTCGGGCGGAGGGTGAAGAGCGTCCGGTAGGCTACGCCGTGGTAGCGCTCCATATAGCGGGTCATATAACGGTAGATGCTGATGAACGCTTCCTTGCCCATCCACATTGCGCTGGAGGGGGTGCTCCGTTCCTCCAGAATCATTGTGATGGATTCCAGATCCAGCTCGTCCGCCGGTGCTTTGGCGCTGATCACGCCGCTTCCGTACACGCAGCATCCGTGGCGGCCGTTCTGCTTTACTTCGTAGAGCGCTTCGTCCGCCATATGGAACAGATCGTCGAAGGAACGGCCGAAATCCGGCACGGGCACGGCGCCGATGGAAACCCCCAGAGGCACCTGGGGCCCGATCAGCTTTTCCGCGCTGAGGGTGTAGGCCTCATTGATCCGCTCGGTGAAGCGTTTCAGCTCCTCCGCGGTTTTCATATTCCGGATAAACAGGATAAACTCATCCCCGCCGATCCGGCCGCAGACGTCGTCATAGCGCATTTCCTTCTGCAGGAGGGCGGAGAACAGCATCAGGACCTGGTCGCCGGTGTCGTGGCCGTAAAGGTCGTTGACCGGCTTGAAGGTGTCCAGATCCAGGATGCACAGGAAACCGGTGGCTTCTTCGCAAAGCTCCCGGATTTTCTTTTCGGAAGCTTCCCTGTTCAGAAATCCCGTCATCCGGTCGATCATTGCCGCCCGCTCAAACCAGTGGAGCTTCTCCTGGGTCCGGAGAACCCGCTGGACCCGGCCCGTCAGCACGTCCGGAATGAAAGGCTTGCGGATGAAATCCATGGCGCCCAGCTGGAGCCCAGCGATTTCGGTTTCCAGGTCATCGGCGGCGGTCAGGAAAATGACCGGCGTTTCCTCCCGGCCTTTCTCGAGCTCCCGGATTTTCTTCAGGACCTCGAAGCCGTCCATCTCCGGCATTTTCACATCCAGGAGGATCAGGTCCGGAAAATCGCTGCCGGAAAGGTAATCCAGCAGGGCGTTTCCGGAACGGAACGCGGTTACCCGCATGTGATTTTTGCTCAGGATCTGACCCGCGCTTTTCAGATTCATGACATCATCGTCAACGATGATAATCCAGTCCGCCATATTCTTCCTCCCTAGTGATGCCTTGCCGGGGTGTATGAGAACTCATTACTTCATATGCCTTTATGTTACACTATTTGGGATCAGTTGACAAGAAAAGAAAAAAAGACCGGCGGCTTACGCCGCCGGCGGGGAATACGGGAATCAGATTTTCAGGCTTTCGTCGGAGAGGGTTCCGATACCGGCGGCGTGAAGCACGGACTCCGCGGTTTCCGTGTCGTTGACCCGGAGCACCACGTAGGCCTCTTCCGGACCGGTTCCGGTAAAGGCGTACATATATTCGATATTGATATTGCTCTCATTGAGAGCGACCAGGATCGGATGGAGGGCACCGTGACGGTCGTCCATGCGGGCGGCCACTACCGGGGTGCGGGTGATCAGATACGTTTCCTTCAATTTTTCACAGACCTTGTCCGTATCGGTGACAATGGCCCGGAGGATGCCGAAATCATTGGCTTCGGCAATGCTCATGGCGCGGATGTTGGAGCCTGTTCCGGAAATGGCGCCGACGGCGTCCACCAGCTGCCCGGGCTGATTCATCAGAAAAAGGGAAATCTGCGTAATAGCCATTGCTTTTCGCCTCCTAACATTTAGTCATGTAATTTTCGTTTATCGACCACGCGGACGGCCTTGCCTTCGCTTCGGGTGATGGTCTTGGGAGCCACCAGATGCACCTTCGGGCTGATGCCGAGCATGGTCCGCAGGGCGGATTCCAGGCTCTTTTCCATCTTCTGGATCTGGGACATCAGGTCGGAGAACTGGTCGGCGCTGACTTCCACAAAGACATCGAAGGTGTCGGTGTTGCGCTCGCGGTCGAGGACGATCTGGTAGTTCGGCGTATAGCCTTCATTGAGAAGCACGGTTTCGATCTGGCTCGGGAAGACGTTGACGCCGCGGATGATCAGCATGTCGTCGCTGCGTCCCATGGGCTTGCTCATGCGCACATGGGTGCGGCCGCAGGAGCAGGGTGTGCGATCCAGGACGCAGATATCGCGGGTGCGGTACCGGAGAAGAGGGAAGGCTTCCTTGTCAAGAGCAGTGAATACCAATTCTCCTTTTTCGCCGTCGGGCAGCACTTCTCCTGTATCCGGATCAATTATTTCCGCGTAGAAATGATCCTCGTTGATGTGCATGCCGTGCTGCTCTTCGCACTCATAAGCCACCCCGGGGCCGGAGGTCTCGGTGAGACCGTAGATATCGTAGGCCTTGATGCCGAGCTTCTGCTCGATATCCCGGCGCATTTCCTCGGTCCAGGGTTCGGCACCGAAGATGCCGGCTTTCAGCTTGTTGTCTTCAGGCTTGTATCCCTGTTCCGCCAGGGATTCGCCGATATAGGCGGCATAGGACGGCGTGCAGCAGAGAATGGTCGTACCGAGATCCATCATGAACTGGATCTGACGTTCGGTGTTGCCGGAGGACATGGGCAGCGTCAGGCAGCCCACCTTGTGGGAGCCGCCGTGGAGTCCGGCGCCGCCGGTGAACAGGCCGTAGCCGTAGGCCACCTGCAGGACGTCCTCTTCAGTGCCGCCGGCAGCAACGATGGCCCGGGCTGTGCAGTCCTCCCAGAGATCCACGTCATGCTGGGTGTAGAAGGCGACGACGCGCTTTCCGGTGGTGCCGGAGGTGGACTGGATGCGGACACAGTTTTTCAGATCCGTTCCCAGCAGACCGTAGGGATAGGCGTCCCGCAGGTCCGCCTTGCTGAGGAAGGGCAGCTTCTTGATATCCTCCACGCCGTGGATATCCTCCGGCGTGACGCCCTTCCTCATCATCAGGTCACGGTAGTAGGGAACGTTGTCCCAGACATGGCGAACCTGACGAACGATTTTTTCGTTCTGGATTTCCAGGATCTTTTCGCGGGGGGCCGTTTCGATTTCCGGCTGGTAATACCTGCGCATAGATGGGTTCCTCCTTTTTCGCGGCGTATGATGCGGGCTAAAAAAATCCACCGCCTTTTCAATACAAAAGGCGGTGGATTCTCACGCTCCCGATGCGCTTCTCAATCCATCGCAATGCTGCTAAAAAAGAAAGCCGCACTGTACATCATCGCAATTAAATCTCCCTGAACAAAAGTGTCGTCAATTGACGGGTGCATCTTACTCCCGGGAAAGGCCGCATGTCAATAGGGGAAATTGTTTTTCCATTGTACTGCCGGCAGGGGTGTCCCGAGCACCGAAGAAAAACACCGAAAACAACGGCAATTCCGGACATTGACAGGGAAAGGGGATGCGTGGTATAAAGAAGTGTTGTCCTGAGGGGCACACCAACGCCATGAGGAGGAAACACAAATGGCAGCGTCTTATGTGATGATTACAGATTCCGCGTGCGATATCCAGCCGGAGAAGCTGAAGGAGTGGGATGTGGAACTGATTTGCCTGTCGTATCTGTTTACGGACGACGGGAAGGAACACCTGGACCACGATCAGCCCATGCACGAGTTTTACAGCGAAATGCGGGACGGGCGGGTGGCCAAAACGTCCAGCATCAATGAAGATACTTTTCAGACGGTATTTACCCCCTTCCTTGAAGCAGGGAAAGATATTCTGTACCTGGCATTTTCCAGCGGCCTGAGCGTTACCTGTGCGAACGCCAAAAAGGTCGCTGAACAGCTTTCGGAGCAGTTTCCGGCCCGGAAGATCCGCATCGTGGATTCCCTGTGCGCCTCCGCCGGCCAGGGACTGTTTGTGTATCTGTCGGTGAAGAATCGGGACAAGGGCATGAGCCTGGACGAGAACGCCGACGCCATGGAAGCGGACAAACTGCATCTGTGCCACTGGTTCACGGTCGAGGACCTGAAATATCTGAAACGGGGCGGCCGGATCAGCGCGGCAACGGCGCTGCTGGGCACGGCGCTGAACGTCAAGCCGGTGCTGCATGTCGACAACGAAGGCCACCTGATCAAGATGACCCAGGTCCACGGCCGGAAAAAGTCTATCCGCAGGATGGCGGAAAAACTGGGTGAAACCATTCTGGAGGATACCCCGATCTTTATTTCCCACGGCGATTGCCTGGAAGACGCGCAGCTGCTGGCAAAAATCATCCGGGAAGACTACGGCCGGGAGGTTGAACTGATCACCTTCATCGGCTCCATTGTCGGCGCCCACTCGGGCCCGGGGACGCTGGCACTGTTTTTCAGAGGAACAGAAAGATAAGCGGCGGCGGTAGAAGCACCTTTAAGATCCTTCGCTTTGCTCAGGATGACACCCTACGATGCTGCGTGAATTCCGTAGTACAATTTGTTGTGAGTATAACAACAGGATGAAACGGTTTGCGATAATCAGTATAAAAAGACTGAGACCCGAAAGGTTTCAGTCTTTTTCAACGGAAAAATAGCGGGGGATATTTTTCAGGTTTCACCGTTTACAGGGGAGCACGGGGTTGATATAATCGCAACGTGATCCGGAAAACCATACAAACGGACATTCGCCCGGGAGGGCAAGGAGGAGAAGAAAGATGAAGAACCTAAAGAAAACCGCAATTATCGCGGGTGTTGTGGTGGTTGCCCTGCTGATTGTATTTGTGACGTGCACAGCCACGGTGGAGACCGGCTATACCGGCATTGTTACCACCTTCGGCAAGGTTGAGGACGTGACCCTGGAGGCAGGACTGCACTTCAAGAGCCCCTTCCAGCAGATCATCGCCATGGACAACCGGGAGCAGAAGACCAGCTTCACCACGGAAGCTTTTTCCAGCGACATCCAGCAGGTTGACATCACAGGCAGCATCAACTACGCCATCAACAAGTCGACAGCCATGAATCTGTTCAAGGAAGTCGGCACGGACTATTTCAACAAGCTGGTTTATCCCCGGATGCTGGAGATCACCAAGGGCGTATTCAGCAAATACAGCGCGGAAAACCTGGTTGCCAACCGCGAGAAGCTGAGCCAGGATATCCGGGACGGCCTGTATGATGAACTCAAGGATTACGGCATCAACGTCATCAGCCTCAGCATCGAGAATCTGGACTTCACGGATGCCTTCACCGATGCCGTTGAAGCCAAGCAGGTTGCCGCGCAGCGGAAGCTGCAGGCGGAAATCGAGCAGGCCCAGATGACCATGGAAACCCAGCAGCAGGCGGAACGTCAGCGCATCAACGCGGAAGCGGCGGCCAACGTGGCCAAGATCAACGCGGACGCGGACGCCTATGCCACCAAGGTTCGCAGCGAGGCGGAAGCCGAAGCGAACAAGAAGATTGCCGAATCCCTGACGGACAACCTGATCAAGTTCAACGAAATCAAGAACTGGGACGGCAAACTGCCCACCTTTATGGCCGGGGAAGGGACTTCGACGATTCCGGTGCTGCAGATGAGTGAACCGGCGGCGGATGACGGCACGGGCGCCGGCACTACCGCCGGGGAGTAACGAGGAGGTTTCAGATTATAAGTTTCTGGTATTATGATTCAGGATTCAGGGGGCGGATGCCTGGGGCTTCGCCCCCTGTCTTTTTGGGTGGTTGCTTTACTCGGGAAAATAGCGTATAATTACGAAAGAGAAAAATCCACAAAGGAGGCGGTTTCCATGATACAGGTAATTGCAGGCAAGAAGGGCTCCGGAAAAACGAAGCGGCTGATTGACCTGACAAATACCACCGCGAGGGAAGCGGAACACGACGTGATCTTCCTGGACGACAATAATCGCTACATGTTCGACGTGGACCACAAGGTCCGGTTCATCAACGCCGAAGATTATCATATTCACAATGCCGACATGTTCATCGGCTTCCTGTGCGGCATGCTTTCCTCCAACTTCGACATCGGCACGGTGTTCATCGACGCGTTCCTGGATCTCTGCCACGAGAAACTCGAAGAAACGGAAAACGTGGTCAGGACCCTGGACGAGCTTGGAACGAAACACGAAGTGACCTTTGTGCTGAGCCTCAGCGCCGACCCGGAGGAGCTGCCGGAGCATCTGAAAAAGTACCTGATCTGATTTTTCGGAAACCCGATTACAGCAAAAGAGGCGGTACCGCCTCTTTTTTGAAGGAGAGAAGGAAATGCCATTTTTTTCGACACGCGGTGAAAGCGTTGTAACGGCCAGCCAGGCCATTCTTCGGGGCATCGCACCGGACGGGGGACTTTATGTACCGGCGATGTTCCAGGGCGTTCCCCCCGAGCGGCTGACCTCCCTGACCGAGATGAGCTATGAACAGCGCGCGGTCGCGATTCTGAAGCGCTTCCTTGAGGACTTTTCCATCAAGGAAATCGAGGACGCGGTTCACGCGGCCTACAGCCCGGAACGCTTTGCGGCGCCGGAGATTGCGCCGGTCAGACAGCTTGACGGAGCGACCTGGGCGCTGGAGCTTTTCCACGGGCCCACGCTGGCCTTCAAGGACATGGCGCTGCAACTGCTGCCCCATCTGCTCCGGCTTTCCGCCGAGAAGAACGGCGAGAACCGGGAAATATGCATTCTGGTCGCCACCAGCGGCGACACGGGAAAGGCCGCGCTGGAAGGATTCCGGGACGTACCGGGCACCAGCTGCACCGTTTTCTACCCCCTCGACGGGGTCAGCGATGTGCAGCGGCTTCAGATGGTCACCACCGGCGGGAACAACACCCACGTCATTGCCGTCAAGGGCAATTTTGACGATGCCCAGACCGGCGTCAAGGAGCTGTTCACCTCGGAGGAATTCCGCAATCAGATGGCCGAAAAAGGCCGGGTGCTTTCCTCCGCCAACAGCATCAACCTCGGCCGGCTCGTTCCGCAGGTGGTCTACTACTTCTCCGCCTATGCGGAACTTCTGAAAACACATTCCATCGCCGCGGGAGACCCGGTCAACTTCTGCGTTCCCACGGGAAACTTCGGCGATATTCTTGCCGGATACTATGCACGGAGCATGGGCTTGCCGGTCAACAAACTGATCTGCGCCAGCAACCGGAACAACGTGCTGACGGACTTCTTCAACACCGGCATCTATTCCGTCCACCGCACATTCTTTAAGACGATCAGCCCGAGCATGGACATTCTCGTGTCCTCAAACCTGGAACGGCTGCTTTACGAGGCGGCGGACCGGGACGGCGCGCTGATCCGCACCTGGATGAACCTGCTTAAGGAAAGCGGAAGCTATTCCGTCGGCGAGCAGCGGCGGGACTGGCTGCTGGACACGTTCTGGGGCGACTGCGCGGACAACAAGGACACCCTCGGCGAAATCAAAGCCCGGTGGCTGCAGGATCATTACCTCATGGATCCTCACACGGCGGTGGCCGGGCACGTGCTGCGGCAATACCGGAAGGCCACGGGGGACGACACGCCCAGCGTGATCGTCGCCACGGCCAGCCCCTATAAATTCGCGGCGGACGTGCTGAACGCCCTGACCGGAGACAACGCCGGCGGCGATCCCTTTGCGGCCAGCGAAAAGATTCAGGCACTGACCGGTATTCCGATGCCGGAGCAGGTGATAAGGCTTCGGGATCTGCCGATCCGGCATACCACAGAATGTTTTAAGGACAGAATGGGTCAGGCAGTACTGGACGTGATGGCATAATGTATGATACAATAGCCAACAGGGGTTTTGACCCCCGGAAGGAAATGAGAGGGTTATGACAGCTTCGGAACGGCTTGCGGAACAGCTCCGCATCGGACAGAACACGGCGGTGGTCGTCGCGGATCCGTCCAACATGTTCTACCTTACGGAGGGATACACCGGCGAAGGCCTCGTGTTCCTTTCCCGAAACCGCAAAACGATCGTCACGGACTTCCGCTATACCGAGCAGGCGGAAAAGCAGGCGCCGGGATTTACGGTCGAAATGACCGACAAGGACCGGAAAGCCGAGGAGGTTGTCGCCGGGCTTGCGAAGCTGGACGGCATCACCTGCATCCGGACGGAGACGAACTATCTCTCCGTGGACAGCTTTGAAAAGATAAAGGCGGCGCTTGGCGAGGAAATCTCCTGCGCACCGCTTGACATGGCGGTTCAGAAACTCCGCGAGATCAAGACGCCGGCGGAGATCATGAAGATCCGCAAGGCCTGTCAGATTACGGCGGACGCCTTCCGCGCCATTCTCCCGAAGATCCGGGAGGGAATGACGGAGAAGGAACTGCAGATCGAGCTGGACTTCACGATGCTGAAGCTCGGGGCCGACACGACGGCCTTTGACACGATCATCGCGGCGGGCGAACACGGCAGCCTGCCCCACGCGATTCCCGGCAACCGTCCGATCCGCAGCGGAGAGATGATCACCATGGACTTCGGCGCGAAGGTCGGGAACTACTGCGCGGACATGACGCGCACGGTGGCGCTCGGAACGCCTTCCGACGAGATGCGGCGGATTTACGATACGGTGCTGCGGGCCCAGACCATGTGCGAAGAAGCACTGGCAGCCGGCAAGAAATGCTTCGACATTGACAAGCTGGCCCGGGACTACATCGATGCGCGGGGATACAAGGGACGCTTTGGCCACGGGCTCGGACATTCCGTCGGCATCGACATCCATGAGGAGCCCCGGCTGAACACGATCTGCCAGGACATTCTGCAGGCCGGGATCGTCATCACGGTGGAACCCGGCGTGTATGTGCCCGGGGTGGGCGGCGTCCGGATTGAGGACACCTGCCTGGTGAAGGAAAACGGATGCGAGGCGCTTACGGACGCGGATAAGCAGCTGATTATCCTGTAAGATTCAGGGATTTAAGACAAAAGATTTTATAAACGGAGGAGAGGAACCAATGATTACAGCGGGAGATTTCAAAAAGGGCATTACCATCGAATGGGACGGCGGCGTATGGAACATCGTTGATTTCCAGCACGTCAAACCCGGCAAGGGCGCGGCTTTCGTCCGCACGAAGATCAAGAACGTGATGACCGGCGCGGTGGTTGAGCGCAGCTTCAACCCCACCGACAAAATGCCCAAGGCCATCATCGAGACCAAGGAAATGCA
>Ga0310690_10012069_pt1 | contig 10639 bp, 7 predicted proteins | sample AusTroGonzalo_MG_2_FD_207661 | JGI IMG/M metagenome (GOLD analysis project Ga0310690, IMG submission 207661) | Bovine rumen microbial communities from tropical cattle in Woodstock, Queensland, Australia - Gonzalo_04 (v2) (version 2) | ecosystem: Host-associated > Mammals > Digestive system >...
CAACGACTCTTCCAATATCTTACGGTAGAGCATCTGGATGTTTACATTCTTGATAGCCTCCTGCTCCAACGCCACTTTGGGAAGGGCATAGATAATCGTAGGCTCCAAAGCCACAATCTGCAAGTTGGTGGGTTTCTCTCTGAAGAGGCTCTCAATACACATGCAGATGGTGTTCTCCGTTGCCATATACTCTGTGAGGTCCTTGCCGTTCTTGTAGTAGAACTGGCGCACCAGTCCCTTCACTACCCAGTAGATATTCTTACATACCTCCCCTTCCTTGATGATAAACTCGCCCTTCTGGAACTTCATGGGTACGAGAATACTCTCCAGCACGTCAAGTTCGTCGTGTGTCATCGTGCTGTAACGTCTTGCCAGTTCACGTGCAACATCTCTTGGTGTCAGTCCGATTGTTGTCATTGTCTTGATGGATTTTCAGTTTGTTTTGTTTATGTTGTCTTAGTCTAATTTCAATACAGCGAGGAAGGCTTTCTGCGGCACTTCCACATTACCGATCTGCTTCATGCGTTTCTTACCGCGTTTTTGCTTCTCGAGAAGTTTGCGCTTACGGCTTACGTCACCGCCATAACACTTGGCAGTCACGTCCTTGCGCACCTGTTTCACCGTCTCACGGGCGATAATCTTAGCACCGATGGCAGCCTGAATAGCGATGTCAAACTGCTGTCTCGGTATCAGTTCCTTCAGTTTCTCACACATCCGACGACCGAATGTCACGGCATTGTCCTGATGCGTCAGCGTAGAAAGGGCATCTACCGATTCACCGTTGAGCAGGATATCCAACTTCGCCAACTTAGAGGGGCGGAAGCAATCGACGTGATAGTCGAACGAGGCATAGCCCTTGGAAATAGACTTTAATTTGTCGTAGAAGTCTATCACAATCTCACCAAGCGGCAGCATGAAGCGCAGTTCCACACGGTTGCCACTGACATACTGCTGGTCAATCAACTCACCGCGCTTGTCCAAACACAGTGTCATGATAGGTCCGATATAGTCGGCTGCCGTGATAATACTTGCCTTGATATACGGTTCTTCGATATGGTCGATGAGTGTCGGGTCGGGCAATCCCGAAGGATTATGCACTTCCTTCACCTCACCTTGCTTGGTATAACACATATAGGTAACGTTGGGCACGGTGGTAATCACGTCCATATCAAACTCACGGTCGAGGCGTTCCTGCACAATCTCCATGTGAAGCAGCCCAAGGAAACCGCAACGGAAGCCGAAGCCCAAAGCCACAGACGTCTCTGGAACAAACGTCAGAGAGGCATCATTCAACTGCAACTTCTCTAAAGAAGCACGCAGGTTCTCGTAGTCGGTAGGATCAATAGGATAGACACCCGCAAACACCATCGGCTTCACTTCCTGGAAACCCTCGATGGCTTTGTCACAAGGCTTAGCCACACTGGTGATGGTATCGCCCACCTTCACCTCTTTCGAGTCCTTGATACCACTGATAATATAACCCACATCACCCGTCTTCAGTTCCTGACGGGGAATCATATCCATCTTCAACACGCCTACCTCGTCGGCATCATACTCCATACCGGTATTGAAGAACTTCACCTTCTCCCCCTTACGGATGCTGCCGTTTACAATCTTAAAGTAAGCAATGATGCCGCGGAACGAGTTGAATACCGAGTCGAAAATCAGTGCCTGCAAGGGTGCTTTCTCATCGCCTACTGGATGAGGAATACGCTCTACTACGGCATCGAGAATCTGTTCCACGCCCTCGCCCGTCTTACCACTGGCACGGATGATGTCTTCTGGGTCACAACCTATCAGGTCGACAATCTCATCTTCCACCTCATCAGGCATGGCACTCGGCATGTCAATCTTGTTGATGACAGGGATAATCTCCAGATTATGGTCGATGGCAAGATAGAGGTTTGATATCGTCTGTGCCTGTACTCCCTGCGTGGCATCCACCACCAACAGGGCACCTTCACAAGCGGCAATCGAACGACTGACCTCGTATGAGAAGTCAACGTGTCCTGGTGTGTCGATCAAGTTCAGGATGTATTTCTCACCCTTATACATATACTCCATCTGGATGGCATGACTCTTAATCGTAATGCCACGCTCCTTCTCCAGATCCATATCGTCCAACATCTGTCCTTCCGTTACCTGAATCGTCTTCGTGAATTCAAGCATACGGTCAGCAAGCGTCGACTTTCCGTGGTCGATATGCGCAATGATACAGAAGTTTCTGATATGATCCATTCGTTCGTATATGTACAATTTTGTGCAAAAATACGAAAAAAAAATGAGATACTTGTCTTTCTATCCGATTTTATTTTAGTAATTTTGCAGAAATTATAAAACAGAATATGAAAGAAACATTTAGAACCCATTTTCCTTTAGCCATCCTCGCGGGCATCTGTATCGCCATCGGAGGCACGGTCAACCTACGTGTAGGCGGTGTGGCTGGTGCCGTACTCTTCGCCTTCGGACTGACCACTGTCGTCTATTACGGACTGAAACTCTACACAGGTACCGCAGGCTTTATCCGCCGTCATGGTGACTGGGGGATGCTCCTCATCGTACTAATTGGTAATATCGTGGGCTGTCTGTTATCTGCCCTGATGATACGTTATGCCCAACCCGACTGCATAGAAAAGGCGGGTGCCATCCTTGCAGGCAGGCTCGACAAAGGCGCATGGGCGTGTTTCCTACTGGCTATCGGTTGCGGATTCATCATGACGACTGCCGTAGAGTTTGCCCGTAAAGGGAAGATGCTGCCTTTGGTATTAGGCGTCCCCGTCTTCATCCTCTGTGGCTTCGCCCATAGCATTGCCGATGCATTCTATTTCCTCACGGCACCTTGGGAACAATTAGCCCAACCGATGGTTGGTGTCGTCTATATCGCTGAAGTATTAGGTAACTTCGTCGGCTGTAACCTCTACCGATGGATAGCCCCACAAGACATGAGAATATGAAAAAGTTAGTATGGATATTCGTTGGCATGCTCCTGATGACTGCCTGCCAAGAGACGTTGGAAGAACGCTGTGCCCGTGAGGCAAAAGAGTATTCCAAGAAAAACTGTCCTGCCCCTCTTACCAAGGATGTGACGATTGACAGTATGAGTTTCGATATCGCCACGCATACGCTGACCTACTCTTATACCGTCAGCGGTGTGATTGACGATACTACCGTCATCAATAAAAACAATCCCAAAGAACAACTGCTTCGCAATCTAAAGAACGCCACCAGCATGAAGCCCTATCGGGATGCCGGCTATAATTTCCAATATATCTATTACTCCACCAAACAAAAAGGAACGCGACTGTATGAAGCCACGTTCCGTCAATCTGATTATCAGTAAGATTTAAATCTCTGGTTTCATATTGGTGTACACGGTCTGTACATCATCGAAGTCCTCCAACTTCTCCACCATCTTGTCGATGGTCTCACGCTCCTCAGGCGTTACATCCTTCAGATCGTTGGGGATACGCGTGAACTCAGCACCTGTCACCTCAAAGCCGTTCTCCTCCAGATGTTTCTGGATGGCACCGAATGACTGAGGGTCACCATAGATGGTGATGCTGTTCTCTTCCTCGTCCTCGTCGAACTCATCCTCTACACCGTAGTCAATCAGGTCGAGAATCAGTTCGTCCATATCCAGATCGTCCTTCTTCTTGAAGGTGAACACAGCCTTGTGGTCGAACAGGAACGACAGACTGCCCTGTGTACCCAGGTTACCATTAAACTTATTGAACACCGAACGGACATCACCTACGGTACGGGTAGTATTGTCAGTCAGCGTATCTACGAAGATAGCAACACCGTGAGGACCATATCCCTCGTAGGTTACTTCCTTATAGTCGCTCTGATCCTTACCCATCGCGTTCTTGATGGCACGCTCGATATTGTCCTTCGGCATGTTCTCACGCTTTGCGTTGGCAATGATAGCGCGCAATGCGGGGTTCATGTCGGGCTCTGGACCACCAGCCTTCACGGCGATAGCAATCTGCTTACCAATCTTGGTAAACGTCTTTGCCATGTGGCCCCATCTTTTCAGTTTCGCTGCTTTGCGATATTCAAATGCTCTTCCCATTGTATTTATTTTTCGTTATTACGTTATATCGTTATCACGTTATCACAGTATTACGGCTTTAGCGCAACTCGGCACCGAGTTTCTGCTTGAGGTTGGCGATGAGTTTATTCATAATCGCCTCAATCTGCTTGTCACCCATCGTCTTCTCCGCATCCTGCAGGATGAAGTTGACGGCATAACTCTTCTTGCCAGCAGGCAGGTTCTTACCCTCATAGACATCGAAAAGTTCGACTTTCTTCAGTAACTTCTTCTCTGTCTGACGGGCAATCTCCTCAATCTGTGCGAACTCCACGTTCTGGTCGATGAGCAAGGCGAGGTCACGACTGACGGCAGGATACTTGGCAATCTCCGTATACAGCACCTTCTGGTTGCGAATCAGTTTCATCAGCGCTGTCCAGTTCATCTCACAGTAATAAACGGTCGTATCGATATCGGCAGCCTTCTGCACCTTCTTCGAGAGGACACCCATCTCGATGAGTTGCTTACCACCACGGTTCTCAATCGTCATACCAGCAGAGAAGATATCGTTCTGCGACTTCTTGCGAACCAGCATACCTTGCTGCACACCGATACGTGCAAGGATATTCTCCACATAAGCACTCAACTCTGCATACGAACTATCCTCGTTCTGGTGAGCCCAAGAGCCTTCCACGCGCTTACCCGTCAGCCACAAACCGAGGTGATATTCTTCCTTGTATGCCTGCATGGGGTTCTCGTCGTTCTGTTTCTCTGGTGAGAAGAAATACACGTTACCGAACTCAAAGAAGCGGCAGTTGCCGTTCTTGCGCTTTGCATTGTGCTCAATACTCTCCAGACCGCCATAGAGCAGTGTCTGACGCATCACGTTCAAATCACTGCTGAGGGGGTTCATGATATGAACAAGCCCGTCCTGTTTGTCGCCATAGTATGCCGACTTCGTCAACGAGTTGTTCAGAATCTCATTAAAGCCCGCACCCACTAACTGCTCACTAACAAGGTTGGCGAGTTTATGCTTCTGGTCCTCATCACCCTTGATGACAAGTGAACCCTTCAACTGGGTAGGAATCTCTACATTATTATATCCGTAGATACGAAGGATATCCTCTACCACGTCGCAAGGACGCTGCACGTCTACACGATAGGCAGGCACCTTCAAGATAAGTCCCTCAGCATCCTCCTTCTGTATCTCCATCTCCAACGACTGGCAGATAGACTTGATGGTCTCTGCGTCTATCTCCTTGCCGATGAGCGTATTTACATAATCATATTTCAGGTCGACGATAGGACTTTCTATCTTCTCGGGATACTCGTCCACTATCTCCATCGACACCTTACCGCCTGCCAACTCCTTACAGAGGATGGCAGCATATTTCAGTGCCTCAATAGTTCCATTGGGATCAACACCACGCTCGAAACGGAACGAAGCATCGGTAGAGAGACCATGACGGCGTGCCGACTTACGAATCCATGTGGGATGGAAATAAGCACTCTCTAACACCACGTTCTTCGTCGTCTCATACGTACCACTACCCTTTCCACCAAACACACCAGCGATACACATCGGCTCCTCGGCATTACAGATGGCAAGGTCGTGGTCAGAGAGTTTATGCTCCACACCGTCAAGTGTCTGGAAAGGTGTACCCTCAGGCAGTGTCTTCACCACAATCTTCTTACCCGTCACCATGTCTGCATCAAAACAGTGCAGCGGTTGTCCGAGTGCCATCATCACGTAGTTCGTGATATCCACAATATTATTAATAGGACGCAGTCCGATGGTTGTCAGTTTATTCTTCAACCATTCAGGGCTCTCTTTCACTTCGCAATCAGTCACACTGACGCAAGTATAACGCTTGCAGGCCTCTGTATTCTCAATCTTCACCTCGATGGGCAGATCATGGTTATCGACACTGAATGTCGATACACTGGGCTTGTGCGTGGCTGTCTTGTAGCCATTCTGCTTCAACCATGCATACAGGTCGCGAGCAACACCCCAGTGACTCAATGCGTCAGCACGGTTAGCCGTAATATCCACCTCGATAAGCCAGTCGCTCTCCAGATGATAATATTCTGCGGCAGGGGTACCCACTACAGCATCCTCAGGCAGTACGATGATACCATCATGACTGGTGCCGATACCAATCTCGTCTTCGGCACAAATCATACCGTTCGACTCTACGCCACGCAGTTTTGACTTCTTAATCTGAAACTCCTGGTCGCCGTCATACAGTACACAGCCCAAGTCTGCTACGATCACCTTCTGACCTGCTGCTACATTGGGGGCACCACACACAATCTGTGAAGGTTCTCCTTTGCCCAAGTCAACAGTCGTTACGTGCAGATGGTCTGAGTTCGGGTGCATCTCACAGGTCAGCACCTTGCCGACGTACAGGCCTTTCAGTCCTCCTTTGAGACTCTGTACTTCTTCGAGTGCGTCAACTTCCAAACCCGTTGATGTCAAGGCATCACACACCTGTTGTGGGGTGAGGTCGAAATCCACGTACTCCTTCAACCATTTATAAGATATATTCATTGCAATGATGTGTTATTTCTGAATCGGGCACAAAGGTACAAAAAATCGGGCAAAACGCAAAGCATTTACCCGATTTTTATTGTATCTTTTAGATTCATCTGAGTTTCATCTGCTGCCAACCGTTTATCATTGACTGTGAAGGAATCACCGTCGGAGTCTGTTTCTTGTTGTTGATGACTACCGACTGGCGTCTTACTTGTCGGATGACATAATCTGTCAGGGTACCCATATCCACATCACCGCCAGTGGCTTGCAGTTCCTTTAATAGATAATAAGTGAAGAGACCATGATGCTTCTCTTCCAATTGATGTGCCGTCTCGTCGCCCTGGGCAGCAGAGAACACAATCATATTACCCTGCGGAGCCTCTTCCCTCACCTTAATAGCGACACCACGACCAGTTGCCAACATCTGATCCTCACGCTTGGCACCACTGAAACAGGCATCGAGGAACACTATCGATGACTTCACCTTCAACTCTGATAACTCTTTGTATAGTTTCGCAAGACTATAGCCTGTTGTCGTGATATCAGAAGAATTACCGTCGATGGGCAACAGATAGGCAGTAGACCGTTTCTCGTCAGGGAATCCATGACCAGCATAATAGAAGATGATACTCGCCTCACCCTCGTAAGCATCCGCAACAGACTTCATCTTATCCACTGCTTGAATGATATTGCCAAAGGTGGCATCTTCATAAAGGTTGATATTCGCCTCTGGCAGTCCCAATGTCTTCTGACAATATTCACGGAACATACGTCCATCGTTCAAAGCATAGGGAACAGGTGCCTTGGGATAGTTCTCGTTAGCAATGATAAAGGCAAACTGTTTCTCCTGTTTTCCTTTTGACTCGGGAATATCCTTATCGACATCAGAGTCTGGTGGTGGATAACGACTGAGAACAGGACCGCCTTTTTTCCTATTCGCCAACAGGTTATCGTCCGTCAATATCAGTGAGGCATCCTTCAAGGGATTCTTCAGCATCCTCACCTCACCGTCCTTCTTCACTGTCGCCACATCATTCGTAAAAGGCTTGGCATCATCATAAATACAGGGAATAACTTCCCTGCCCTGCGCATAATAGCCCCATCTGTTATCCTTCTTGACAAGAAAGATATCATCGGCAGCCCATTTCACTTCCTGATACTCGGAAGGTACTAACTGTTTACCATCGTAGGAATAGGCGCCATATTCCTTCTTATCATTATGTGTCAAGATATATTCCTTCTCCAATTGGAAAGTCAGACTATTGCTTGTCACCAACTCCTTTCCCTGATAGGACCATACTGTCTTGGTTCCATTGTCGATGTCTGCCAGGATACCGTTTTCCTTGATCTCTATCTTATCATAATGACAGGGTACGATAACCTTTCCTTCAATATCTGCCAACCCATACTTCCCGTTCTGTTCACGAAGTCGTAGATAGAAGGGACCCACATTCCTCTGGAAATGATAGTTGACAGCTTCAATGACATCATATTTCCCTTGAGGGATAATCACTTCACCTTTGCCATTGATCGCTCCTACAGTAGTGTCTTTCTTCTTCATGACAAAGGTGCCGATATGAGCCCATGAGTGCCAACTGGCACCCTCATAGGTGGGATTCACAATCCATCTGCCATTGGCATCCACAAAGCCCACCTTGCCATTCTCCTCCTCTGTCCAGTTGATCTGCGCAAGACCGTTTTGGAGGGAACCCATCAATAGGAATAGTAACAGACCTCTTCTCATCGTCATTAGAATTTAATATTTTGCCATTTCTCTTCCATCTCCGCAGATACCGTCTGCAAAGGCGTCTGCTTCTGGTCATAGAGCTTCAATGCTTCTTTACTTGTCCACTGAGAAGCACCGTCTATCAATTCCTTCAACGAATCACTACCCTTCGTTGATTGCAACTGCTGTAGGATTCCAAAGGTAAACAATCCATGTCCATAGTCCTTGCTGGCGTATGCTGCCTCATCACCCGTACTGCTCGTACAGATAATGGCATTACCCTGCAAAGGAATCTTCTTCGGGGCAATCTTCACGCCACGTCCTGAGCCCAGCATATTGCCATTACGATCCACATTCGAGAAAGGTGCATCGAGGATGGCAAGCGTATAGACCGTATTCATATCGTTCAGCGCCTTCTGCAGTTCCGTGATACTATATCCTGTAGAACTAACTGTTTCCAATGTGGCATCCGAGGGTAACAGATAGCGTTCCTTCGTCTGATAGTCTGTAGCACCCAAACCAGCGAAATAGAAGATGATCTTCGCCTCACCTTCGTAGACCTCGGCGACATCCTTCATCTGGTTAATCGCAGTGGAGAGATTGCCATAAGTGGCATCTTCATAATAGTGAACCTGTTTCTCTGGAACACCAATCGTCTTCTTACAATACTCTGCAAACACCTTTCCGTCATTGATGGCATAATCGGCACCCTTCAAATGGACATAACGCTCATTGGCAAAAACGTATGCAAACAGGTTATCATCCTTCTTGCCTGTCTGTGGAACCTTACTATCTACATCCTTACCCTGTTCCGAACCGCTTGCCACTTTCAAGGTGGTGCCTTTCAGCGGATTGGTCAGCATAGAGGTCACACCGCCTTTGGTTACTTGTGCCACCCCCTGCTCAAACTTCGTCACTTTCTCATATTCTGCAGGAATGACAATCTTACCCTTCGCATCCATGAAACCCCACATATCATCATTGGTACAGAAAGAGGTGAGTCCTTCGTCTATTCCAAACTCTGCCGCTCTCGGACCTTCCTTCAACGGTGTGATCAGTTTGAAGTCATAACCTGTCAGATAGGTTTTCTTGGCAGCATCATAGAGGGCATAACAATCGCTGGTGGGAGCCAAATCAACGGTACCGATGCTTGTCGCACCATATCGACCTCCTTTACCCACAATGAAGATATCACTATTGTCATTAAAACTGTCCAACCTCATGAGATAGGTGCTTTGGGGAGATATCAACTCATTGCCTTGGCGGTCGATAAGACCGATGCCGTCTTCCGACATCGACAAGGTAGGATCCTTTCGCATCTCTACCCTACAATAGTCTTTCGTCTCAAACTCTTGCAACGGGATATATCCATATTTCAATGGCGTCAACTGCTTGTGTTGCTTCATGTCATATATTCCCTCAGCAGCCAATGCCGTGAAATCCTCTGTGACATCTTTTACCGTCGGCAAATTAAAGACAATACACAGGTCATCGACGATTTGGTCTTTCATAATACCATAATAGTCACAAGGAATCACTTCCTTACCTAATTTGACATTATACAGACCTCTCATACCATTCTTTACGACCTGACAATAATCTCTTACAGGTTTCTTGCTGAATGTTTTTGTATCCTCATCATAATCGTAAAGTTCGTACACGAAGACACCATCCTCATCATACTGACAAGGAATCGCTTCCTTGCGCGTCTGGACATTATACGCACCATAGCGACCACCTTTCGACATCCAGACATAGTCTGGCAAGTTAATATCATAGACCAAGTCATAAGTACCAGGAGTAATAATCTCCTCACCGTCAGAGGTTACAAGTCCTACGAATGGACCATTGACCACCATATAGTGATTAGAAGCCCTACATGGCAATACTCTATCGTACAGCAGTTTCCACTCGTCGTCTGGAGTTTGTCCAAAGGTGATACCTACAACCGTAAGTAACGCAGCGAGTATGATGAATCTGAGTCTCATTTCTTCTGCTTTTCTTTAATCTGTTGCCTCATCTTTGCCTTGTCAAGCATTTCTTTCCAATACTCCACGTCTTCAGGATCATCAGCACTGGCAAGACTCTTTTCAAACCAATAGACAGCCTGTTTATAGTCTTGTGCCACCCCGTCACCATAGAAATAACGGAAAGCCACTTGAGGCATTGCCATATCACTGCCTAACTCTGCTGCCTTCTTGAAACACTCAAACGATTTGACGGGGTCTGCAGGTACAACACCTTTTCCTTCATAGGCAAAGCCCATCATCACCAGACTATGCACATCATTCTGTTCCGCTCCTTTCTGAAACCAATAATAAGCCTTTTCTTCGTTCTTTTCTGTTCC
>Ga0310690_10012070_pt1 | contig 10638 bp, 11 predicted proteins | sample AusTroGonzalo_MG_2_FD_207661 | JGI IMG/M metagenome (GOLD analysis project Ga0310690, IMG submission 207661) | Bovine rumen microbial communities from tropical cattle in Woodstock, Queensland, Australia - Gonzalo_04 (v2) (version 2) | ecosystem: Host-associated > Mammals > Digestive system >...
TAACATTCAGACGTATTTCGTTAAAATCAGTGGGTATCTTGTTTTTCTTTGGATTTGAAAGATATTTTACGAGTCCCGGATTGCCGACAAATTCTGCAATATCAACCGGTTTTATACCTTTTTTAGCAACGCTGTTAATGTCAGCTCCATGCTCGACCAACATCTTACAAATAGTGGTATGTTGGGACATCACTGCATAATGTAATGGTGTAAATCCATTCAAATCTTTCGCATTAATATCAGCATTGTTCTCAATGCACCAAATAACACTTTGAATATTGCCATACATCGCGCCGTTGTGCAAGATTGTAAAGCCTAAATCATTATTTGGTGTTATATTTACATTTGCACCCTGCTGCGCATATTTCGTCATCAACTCGTAATTCTCATCAAGAAAAGCTTGATAGAACAACGAATCCACTTCCGTATTGGCGAACATTGAAAGCGAAACAAGCACGATGAACAATATGTATAACAAGCGTTTCATTATGGTAGCACTATCTCATCTAACATCTTTGCCGGACAATCCAACTGCGGCGTTTGGGAATACTTCACCAACGACGCAATAGAGTCGGATATGGCACGTACAAACTCAGCAGCCGTTTGGCTATATTTATCGCGGTTCAGATAAATAGCATAGGTCAACGAACCATATTTGGTGTCTTTGCACTGTTGATTAAACTGGTACGCCTTGCAAGCACTGATAAATATCCAATCCTCAGCCCTATTCTGAGCCTTAAACTCTGCTTTCTGCGGTAATACAAATGCATTACCGGTTCCTCGGATATTATCTTCATCCTCGTCTCGCGAACCACCGCCACTATGACAAGCATCGGCAATGACGATTATCTTTCCCGTCTGCCCGACCTTTATGCGCAGCTGATGAAGCATTGCGTTCAATTGATCATCCACTAAGTGATTCTCTCCTTCGTATATACCTTTGGTATATTCTTTCCGTGCATCGTACGGTATCCATGATTCGTCAAAGCAATTAGGCTCATCGCCATTCGTATCGGTAATCAACTGACCATGCCCGGAGAAATGTATATACACTATATCTCCTTTTTGCGATGATTGAACCAACGTCTCTATAGAATGAACGATGGCATTGTGTGTGGCTTGATTATTTGCAAGAACGGCTATGTCATCTTGCTTAAATCCATTCGCAAGCAACGTCTTTTCTACGATAGCTATATCTTTATCTCCGCTGATAACATTCCAACCGGATTCTTCCGGGTACGTGCCAATACCAATGATGAGAGCGCGCTTGGTCGCCTCCAGTTGGATAGTACACCCAAGGAGCAGTAGCATCAATATGGCACGGAATAATCTCATTTCAAACTATCTAAAGCAGCTTGCGCTTGTTGTGCATGTGCCGAATTACTATTAGCGATGGCTTTCAGTTGGCGTTTAGCCGTAAAATAACGTCCGCGCTTCATGGAAACAACGGCTTGCAACCATTCAGCATCTTCCTTTATCTGGAGCAATTGTATATCATCGGAGCCTTCTGCATTGCGGATAATGGTCTTCAGACATTTGTTGGCTTCATTCCATTTCTGGGCTTCAATGGCATCCATCGCTTCTGCCAACAAATCGATGTTCTCATCCTCACCACGCACCAGTAACGAACTTTGTTCGCTGTAGTACTCGGTAAATTGACGATTGCCTATCGTTGTCATTTGCTCAACAAGCGGAGTAAGCACAAGATACGCCGCAATGCAAGCAGCCATAGCTAATACTGCACCGGCATACGAAAGGGAGTTCAGTATCGGATAGCGTTTTCTACGCTTGTCGTATCTCTTCTCCTCTTCGATAAGGGTCTCTTCCATTGCTTGCCCTTCTATAGCGAGGATGACTTGCTTATGAAGAGCCAACTCCTTACGAAGTTCTTCATCAGATGCTAATTGCTTTTCAAATTCAGCACGTGCTTTCTTATCCAGCGTGCCAGCCAAATAAGCATCCATCAATTCATTTCGTTTATCCTGATCCATAATCACTCTAAATTTCGTAATTGTATTTGTGCTTCCTCTTTCAGTTTGGCCATGCACTTGTTCTTTTGTGTCTTGGCACTATCCGCAGAACTATAGCCTAACTGCTGCGAGATAACCTCCCAGTTCATCTTCTCAAAGTAGAACTTTGTCAGCAACTTGATACATGATTCCTTCAACTTTGCCAAGGCACGCCTTGCCGCAGTCCACATCAACGTCGTCTCGTCGTCGCCGTCAATAGGCTCGTCTGCAAACACATTCTCAATAGCCTCAAAGCTCACTTGATTGCTGTTCTCGTGCAAGTACTCGAGAGCAACACGCTCACCTATGCCGTATAAATATCCGGACAGGGTGGTGTGAAGGGAATCGACTGTCAATTTCTCGTTACGGATATTCAGCCATAAACGCATACAGGCATCCGACAAAATGGATGTCAATACATAGTCATCGTTGATGGCGAATTTGTGAGCAATTGCAGTAATGAACGGTTGCCGGTTCTCACTATAGAACCGGGTAAAAGCAACTTGGTCATTTGCGGCAAAGGCTATTATGTAATCTTTATCACTCATATACTACAGCAACATTTTCAACCTATCCTCCGTGACAGACTTGGGCGCCTGTCCCTATTTCGTCTGTAAGTATTGTGCCAAGAAAATATCATATACACGCCAAACGCCGTCATTCTCTGTTACCATATCTTTTTCGTACAAGCCTTTCATGGCAGATTGAACGCTGCTTGCCGAAACCAGTTTGTGCTTCTGGATAAACGCTCCGGAGGTGACATTCTCCGCTTCCTTTTCTTTCACAAGGGCATACAACAGGCTCTTCTGTTTTATCGGCAATGCAGCCAGAATCTCCCGATAAAACGGCTCTTGCACTTGTACCACATTATTCAAGGCTTCCTTAATGGAATCCGCTTCGCATTGTCCGCCTGCATCCGTAAGCGCGAACATCTCGTTAAGAAGCATTTGCATATACCACGTCACCCCTCTGCACAAGTCATACACCTGTTCTACCGCCTCGTCCGTGATTTGTTTGCCGCCAAGCAGGAACATGCGTTTTGCAAAGTCGGTATACGTTGCGCGCGGAATAGGCTCAAGCCCCATGTTAATCGTACTCTGATAGAACGGCTTGGATGGCGACAGGAACATCTGTGTCATCATGTGTTTGCGGCTGCCGGAAAAGATGAATTGCGTTTTTTTGCAGCGTTGGATATGCGTGCGCAGCAATGCCTCAATGTTCTTCTCCGGATAGTTGGTGATTTGCTGAAACTCGTCAAAAGCCACCACACACGGCTTGTCTGCCGTTTCCAGAAAAGCGAAGACCTGCTCCAATGTCATCTCCGGAGCCGTTATGTCACCCAGTCCGAGGTCAAAAGCGGGCGAACCGGTTACAGGATCTAACTTGAATCCTATGCGCAGCGAGGATATGACTTGGAAAAACATGTCGAGCCATGACTGCGACTGTTGTCGTACACTGCGATAGACCTCGTTGCTGAAAGTATATACCATTTCCGCCAGACTGCTTGTCGCGTACAGATCCACAACGACAGTATAAAACCGCCTCTGCATTTCCTGTTGGGCAAAAACATGGCTGATTAATCCCGATTTACCGATACGACGGTCTGCTATCAGCGTCACATTGCGTCCGTTAAGCATCTGTTTTTCGAGAAAATCCGTCTCTTGTTCGCGGTCACAGAAGAACTCTTTGGATAGATATTTGCCTATCACAAAAGGATTTGCGAGATTATTATTCATATAATTATTATATTTATGATAATTTCCTCCGCAAAAGTACCGCTTTTTTCTGATATACGCAAGTGTTATGCACCAAAAACAATATTATCAACGGCATGTCCGGTGATTCCCAACGGCAAAGATACTACGTATTGAAAGCACAAGTCGGGGCTTGAAGGGACATGAACGGAAATACATGCAGATTACAAGCACGCAGGCAATGGCCCTGCCCTGAAACGAGCCAGAATATATCGCCGTTTGCGGCGATATTGGATAGTATCCGAACTAACGGACATAGAAAAATAAAGCGGCTGAGAACAGGGGCGATGAAAAAACAACTCCAAGCAAATGCTCGGAGTTGTGAGGAATGTTAGATGTTCCGGATAGAACAGACAGACTTACTTTTTCAGATAAGGACGAACTTCGTTGGCTATGTCTTCTAGTAACTTTATAGGAACCTTATTCCCCCGATGGTCAGACAACTGCCTTGTCCAAATTATGATTCTATCGTTGGTCCTATATACTTTGTAATCTTTTTTCTGTTCAAATTGTTCTTTTTTAAACTGTTCTCCTAAACCAAATGTATAAGGGAAAATCTTTGAAGCATAAGGGCCACACGCCATAATGATTATCGGGAATTGGCTATAAAATGGCTCGTTCAACAATGCACACCTTCTTGAGATAGATTCTTCAGTTGCTTTTGCTTGTTTCTTTTTTTCTTCGAGAACATTCTCATTGGGAGAAGAAGATTTTATGACAATATTATGAGGACGTGATAGTTCACTTAATTCAGTAATGAAACTATTTCTTACAAAATCTATAATTTCAGGCTTAGACTTTTTACAAATATAATCTATCAGTTTTTGATAATTTATCCAAGTCGAACTCGCACCATAATTGAAAGTGTGCCAGTCTTTGTTACGAATATACATTCTTTTGTTATACCGCAAGTAATGAGGATATAAGGGATTGAAACGCTCAAACGCTTCGGTAGTAACACCATCTTCGGGGTGCTGAATATCTCCTTGTATTGTTATATTGCGATGTTTGATATTTTCCTGCCAATCTCTAAAGTTTTTGAGGCAGTAATGATAGTACTCCTGTTTATGTTCATCCATATCCCATGTTACCTCCTGTCCAATTATTAATATTTTAGCGGCCGGATTTCCATAGCCAATAAAGGGATTGTCCTTGCGCGTGGATTGAAACAAATCAAGAAAACTTTTGGGGTATTCCACCTCTATAGTTAGAGGTTCTGGAATGTATTGTCGTTTTGACATCTGTATTAAAATTTTGTGCAAAAATAAAAGATTATTTTGAGATATACAAGTTTAATCATCGAAATCCTCGGGATGCTCGTTGTAATGACGCAGGAGTTCACGACCCTCCACATCCTCTTTTGTGCCGAGGGTTCTTGAGGTGCAGAAACCGTCGTGATAGATTTGCTCACGGATAGCCCAACCCACTTCGTCCTTATTCCCTGAATGGAAAAGCGGTTGGGTGCGCTCGTTTTCGATATAAAAGCGCATGACAATATCCTGAAAGCCGAGTTCACCAACCGCCCAAAGGACAGCACTTACAAATGGCAAACGGAGAAGCGATCCGCCTTCAAATGCCACGTTGTCACGGATTAACCGCCAGTGGATAGTATTCGACAAAACAGCAAACGCCTCTTCTTCCGTCAAAGGCAAATGCTGACGAGTGCAAAGATGGATGAGTTCGTGCCACTCCAATTGCGAACGGTCAACGGGATAGTCCGCAGGCATGCGCAGACGAACCGGCAAATAGCGATAGTCTGTAGCCAGTTCTTCAAAATGCTCTGCGACGAACTCATCCGAAGCATAGTGAGTAACCACCTTTGCCGCTTCAAAATCATGATGCAGGTTCCAGATGGTCTCAAGCGCCTGTTGATACATCGGGTCGTAGTACTTGTCCAGATACCTGCAGGCAAAATCACGGTCCACCTTTGCGGGCGAATCTATAAAAGCATAGAGAATCTGCTTCTGCTCGCAAGCCGTCAGATAGCGCAGGCGCGTTTGCATCTCCTTACGTGCTTCCTGACGCTTGCCCGTGCCTTGAAAAGCGCGCAAGAGGTCCTTCACAGGACGGTACTTCGGCTGTTCTTTGATTTCCCGGTAATGAGCCAACTCATTCCGTTCCCAACGGAGCGTCTCAATTGCACGAATCACCGCATGCGGCGTGTCTTCGCCCTTTAACCCTTCCCATTCCGCCTCGGGCTTTGTCCGAATAAGCGCGCGAAGGATTCTGTCTTCCGCCCCTTGTGCCGCGAGGTACATCACCCGGTCTTTCCATGACATAGCCATCAGGCTGTCAGCATTGATAATGTTGTTTTCCATATCAGTCATAAATTAAAACTACAGCGCGAGTCATTTCTGAATCACGCTGCAAAATTACAGTCCAATGCTTTCACAAGATGAAAGTGACAGAATAAAATGCAGATTATTTATAATTTTTCTGCCAATGTGGCTTCCGGCAATGGCCGGAAGGCTCTGCAAGGGCAAAGGACTGATAATAATTTAATTATGCAAGTAAATTGACAAAAATGGCATGTTTTTATTGACAAAAATGGCGTGTTTTCATTGTCATTTTCGTCAACTGTTGTTTTACAGATTAGTCTTCGGGCATGGCGGCAGGCCCTGTGCGGCTGATACCTCCAACAAACAGCGGACAGGGCTAAAGACAGAAGCCGACGCAACTTAAAAAGAGGCTAATCATACAGCAGCCAGACTGCCATCTTGCCGGCTGGGCGGTTGTCCCATGCATAGTAAGGAATCAGGCGGAAAGACCTGTCAGGCGAAGACGGACTGACACCGTCAATGGCCACTATGCCGCCCAACAGGTCAGGCTCGCAGACGGCGGTCAGCTGCGTGTTGTCTGTAATAGTAATAGACTCGATGTCGGTCGGATTGTCCGTCTGCTCGGCGCAATAGACGAGCGGTCCGCGCTGCACGGCACGCCGCCCCTCGTCGGCTTTCACCCTCGGGTCGGCGGACACGACCTCGACGGGCATGTCAAAGTCGATGGACACCATGTCTCCCTCACGCCAGCATCTGCGCAAAGACGCATAGCCGTTATGCACCGCCGCTTCTACCTGTTCGCCATTGACCGACAGCGTGAAGCGTCTGCACCAGCCGGGGACACGGAGCAGCAGGCTTTTCTTCATGCCGCTGCGGAAGAGGATGTCCGTCTTTCCCGCCCACGGATAGCGGGTGGTCATGGCCAGAGAGACGTCTTCCTTCCCGACCTTGAACGCCGCCTCGTTGCCGATATAGAGGTTCACATACAAAGCGGTGTCGTTGGCGGCGTAGATATAGTTGCCCAGCGAAGCCATGAAGCGGCAGATGTTAGACGGGCAGCAGGCACAGCCGTACCACGCCTTGCGGTGGTGGTTGCCGTCCGAGGCCAGCGGGTTCACGTAGAAGAACAGGTTGCCGTCCAGATTGATGCCTGCCAGCATCGCGTTATAGACGCTGCGCTCCAGTATGTCGTAGAATTTGGCATCGCCTGTGCGCTCTGCCATACGGCTGTTCCATAGCGCCATTCCGACCGAGGCGCAGGTCTCGCAATAAGCCTCCTTGTTGGGCAGTTCGTAGTCGTTGGCAAAGCCTTCGGTGCAGTACGCCACACCGATGCCGCCAGTGACGTACATGTTGCGCCGGGTGACATCCTCCCAAAGAGTGTCAAGAGCCTCCTCATAGCCTGTTCCGGCGATGCGGGCGGCGACATCGCACATGCCGCAATAGAGGTACATGGAGCGCACGGCATGACCGGATATGCTGCGCAGGTCGCACACCGGCACCGCATCTTGATAATAAGGCGCGTTCCAGCGGTTGAGCGAGTCCTTGATGCCGTTCTCGGTATAGCCGTAGCCGTGTCCGCGTTGCGAGAGGAGCCAGCGGGCGTAGTCGAGGTACTTGCGCTCGCGGGTCTGCTCGTAGAGCTTGACCATCGCCAGTTCTATCTCCTCGTGGCCGGGTACCCAGTGCCGCCCCTGGTCGTTGAAGAGCGACATGATATGGTCCGCCATGCGGATGCCGACATCGAGCAGTGTCCGCTTGCCGGTCGCTTTGTTGTAGGCGATGCCCGCCTCGATGAGGTGTCCGGCGCAGTACATCTCGTGCTTGTCCATGTCGGTCCAGCGGCGGTCGAGGCCGGTCAGGGTGTAGTAGGTGTTGATATAGCCGTCAGGCTGCTGCGCGGCGGCAATCTTGGCTATCCAGCCGTCGGCTGTGGCCTCCATCGCCGAATCGGGATAGTTGATGAGGCTGTAGGCGATGGCCTCCAACGCCTTATAGACATCCGAGTCGTCGAAGAAGATGCCCGAGTGCTTTCCTTCCCCTTTTGCGGCGTTCTCGAAGTTGAGGATGCGGCCAGTCTGCACCTCGGTCTGGTCGATGCAGACGGGAATGGTGACACGCGCCACGCGCTCCAGACGGGGCGACCAGAACGAGTCGGCGACATGGACACAGGCGAAATCAACATGCCGGTTGACAAGGTCGGGCTTGTGCTCTTTCCGGCAGGCGCTTGCGAGCAACAGAAGGCAAGCAAAGAAAAGAATCTTCTTCATAAGGCAGATGATGACAGTCAAATTGTCCGCAAAGGTAATGAAAACAAATGACATGCGCAAGGGTTCTGCAGCAAAACGAGATTATTTTCCGTACTCTTCCGCACCGAAACACGATGTTTGGCGTGTTATCCATTCGGCGAAGCCGATATCCGAATCATATTCGGATGCAACCGACAAAGAAAGAACAGCGCGGCAGGGAGGGAAGTGCCGCGCGAGGGAAAGGGGATTTATGGAGGGTTAGTTTTGCTTTTGCAATCTGGTCAACCGATCATGCAACATAGATTTATAGGTTTCTTTCTGCTTTCCGCTAATAAAAGAGCGCTCTATCGTCTCTTCCCATTTGGGCAACACTGCAAAAAACCGTTTCCTCATGTTCTCCTGCACCTTCTCCGGCACTCCGCTACGTGTCATCGCTTGCACAAAATCGCTCCAACCAATCTTTCGTTTCTTGCCGTTCAGGTTCAGTGCCAACTCTTCCGGATCAGTCGGTATCACGGCCAACGTGTTCACCAAGTCATACGTCGGAGACAACACATAATTCCCTTTCGGTGCATATAGTGAAAAGTTCTTCAGATGCATATCGCTATTGCCTGTCAACCAACTGAATAGCACTACTTGCCAGAAGTTCACTACATCCAGCATCGGTGCAGACGACAAGCGGTTGATTACCTTGCTGATTTGCTCGTATGAACCGCGATATTTATATTCCGTCAACTGCTCCGACAACTGGCACAAATCCTCCATTGCAATTTTCTCTCCTTTTGGCGTCCTGTCAATACGCGTAGACAAATATACTAACCTATCGTCCGTAAATCGCGCCAAACAATGCGGCACTACAGCTATTCCGGCTTGCTCGGCCAGATGCATCGTCAAATCTTCATTCTCCGGCAGTTCGGCATACAGATCAGTCTGTGGTTTTAGAATAAACCGTCCTTGTAAACCCACTATTGTGAAACGCGTTGTGTGCTCCACACGCTGGATGTCCATCGATAATTTCGCCTGTACTCCCGGTACGGTTGTCTGCGTACGGATCACCGATTTCGCCAACTGACGAACCTGACTATGGTCATACGGCAACTCCGGTACCTCTGCCGTTCCGAACATCTTCTTCGCACAAGCCGGATGATAATCCTTTTGTCCGGACTTCAATTCTCTATAGCAACACAGACATTTCATTTTCGATTAGGGAATTAGGGATTAGGGGATTAGAGATTAGAGAGTTAGAGATTAGAGAGTTAGGGGATTAGAGATTAGGGAATTAGTGGTTTACAAGATGTCGATTTCGTAATCCAGAAACCATAGCACTTACTCTTTCTATCTGAGTTTCAATGTTTAATAATTCAACATCAGACATATATCCAAGATCATGAGCAAGATCTAATTGACATTCTACTTCGCGTAATGAGCCATACGCTATTTCCAAAAAATGTACTTGTTCTTTAGCAGAACTGCGACTTGAACCTTCGGCAATATTTGAAGGAACAGAAATTACTGCACGACGAAGCTGGTTGCATAGTGCATATTGCTCTTCTTTGGGGAATTGCTTTAGCACCCCGTACACCATCATCACTAATGCCTTAGACTCTTTATATACCTCAAGGTTTTTATAACTATACTTCTTTTCCATCATCTCTAACTCTCTCATTCCCTCATTCTCTAACTCTCTCATTCTCTCATTCTCTCATTCCCTCATTCCCTCATTCTCTAATTCTCTGACTCTTCCACCACACTCACTGCACCGATACAATCGCGGCAGCATGTGAGCAGCAGCGTCATTCGATCCCGCGGATTGATTTTCCAACTCTCCACAGCCACATCCAGCAGCCATCCTTCGGGTATTAAACCGTCAAAGAACGGAAACATCATCTGCGACACATATTCTTCTTCACGCAACGGCAAAGTAAGACTCACCGGCTTAGCATCTGCACGCTGTAAGTAATCCGCATCGTACTGAAACACGAACCCGTTTTCATCTTCGCGAATCTTCCCTGCCTCAATTTTTTTGTAATATACTCGTCCCTGCTTCATAATCTGAAATTCCTAACTCTCTAATTCCCGTACCACCGGTCCCAACTCTGCGCCAAACAGACACAGCACTTGATTCACTTTATCCATCCGAAGGGTTGCTTTGCCTTGTTCTAATTCCCGTACAAATCGCAGTCCCACTCCGGATTTGAGACTCAAATCTTCTTGTGTCAAACCAAACTCTTTGCGTTTAGCTTTAACATATATTGCTAAATTATCCATATATTTGCACCCTTTCGGGTGTAATATTTATTAATAATGCAAAATTATACCCGTTCGAGTATAAACCTATTGTTTTCTA
>Ga0310690_10012072_pt1 | contig 10634 bp, 11 predicted proteins | sample AusTroGonzalo_MG_2_FD_207661 | JGI IMG/M metagenome (GOLD analysis project Ga0310690, IMG submission 207661) | Bovine rumen microbial communities from tropical cattle in Woodstock, Queensland, Australia - Gonzalo_04 (v2) (version 2) | ecosystem: Host-associated > Mammals > Digestive system >...
CATAAGTTGAATAGGGCCGTACCCTGGGATACCCAACCGACCCAACGTTGACAAGATACTGACACCCGTCCTTCATGTGGAAATCGCATTCGTCCTCCTCGCGGCGGCAGTCGGGGAAATACGGGTCGGAGAAGAAGCCGAGCGTGAAGACCGCCGGTACATGGGTGTGTCCCACGAACAACATCTTCTCCTCGCGGCATGTCATCGAGTCGCGCGCCTCAAACCTGTCGTGAATGTATTCCATGCCAAGCGGATTGGCAAAATTCGCATGCGCGACAGCAAAACCATCGTTCTCATATACAGCCGGCAGCGACCGCAGCCAGTCAAGCTCGTCCATCCCCAACTCGCGATGGTGGCGCTCCGTGCCTTCCCTTGCGAACCCTATCATGCCGTCCGCGTCGCACCAACCGGCAACAGCGGCATCGTGGTTGCCCGTCACAGTCGGGATTCCCCGTTCACGCAGGATTCTGATCGCTCCCGCCGGATCGGGGCCGTAGCCAACCACGTCGCCCGCGCAAACCACTTTCTCCACGCCGCACCGTTCCGCATCCGCCAGCACCCTTTCAAGTGCCGACGGATTCGCATGTATGTCAGATATTATCGCATATTTCATCGTTTTATCATTCTCGTTCTTCGGTCCTCTATTATACACCGTCAGAGTTGGAGTTTTCGCCTAACCCCGACTGTCGGGCGACATATTCGTCTATCTCACGACCTATACGATATACCTCAACCGTCATAAGCAGCAATGACCTGCCGTTGCGGACACGATGACCTTGGGCGACAATGTAATTCCACACTTCATCAACCCCAAAAAACACGGCGAGTATGGGATAAGGCTCTTCCGCCGCGACCGCACGAACCTCGTACATGTCGCAGTGGAAAGGCCCACCCCAATAGCGGCGGCAAACAACAACATCGCGGCCATAAGGGACAAGTGACCGATTCGTAGCACCCATATCGCAGACTTCTGTCACCTATCTTATTTACTTCCTTGCCGCCTCAATCATCTGCCGCTGTTTCTCGTCAACGACCTCATGGTTGATGGCGGCGACCTTGCAGAAGTGTTCGGCAGGATTGAACATATCGCCCGTCTCGTTGAAGTTCCGGCACATGCAGACCGAACAATAATCCCGATCTTTACACTCCACACACTTTGCGAAGCTATCACCTGTTACAGCGCGGATGTGCTTGGTAGCCTCGGAATTAAGCCATACATCGTGCAATGAATCCTTGTAGCAGTTACCGAGAACAACCCCAGCAAACCCCGGACAGGGATAGTAGTCACCGATAGCATTGAGGCACATCGAATTGACACACGCTCCGCACACTTTGCGTTTGCGCCACTCCTCCGCAGACAGCATCTGCTCCTTCTTGCCAGGACTGAAATACTCGCTATTCATCGGTATCGCCTTCAATATGACATCCCGAAGCAAGGTACGAGTCTCATCAAGATTCAGCCGGTTATAAAGATTCGACGTGTCGCAATCCTGCTTGCCCATGATGATGAAATCCGTCTGTGCATCCATCTTGAGCGAATCCGCGAACTTCATGACATCGGAATATCCTTTGTAGTTTATCTTAAGACATGGACACGATATAAGCACAGGAATCTGAGCGGCCCGAAGACGCAAAATAGCCCCCATCGTTTCCAGCCATGAACCCTTGCGCCGCGTCACCTCATCGTGAATTGCTGGACTCATCGAGTAAAGCGAAACTTGTACCGTTCCGTCTGCATCGACAAGGGCGTCTATGATTTCGTCCGTGCATACCGTCAGGTTACTCAGACACGCCACCGTGCAGTCACGTTCGCGTATCGCCTTGATGATCTTGATGACGTCCTTGTGCATCATGCATTCGCCGCCAGACAGTGACACATGGATACCGCCCATCTCGCGGAACTCGTCCAGAATCTTGCAAATCTTGTCGTACGGAAGAAAAACAGGATTGTATTCCGGCACATAGCAATGCCGACAACGTTCCGTACATGCCTGCGTGATATCAAGTTGGATTTCAAAAAGCGTGGGATGTTCGGCAAAATACTTCTCCAATAATGTTGAGGGAAGTGCCGCCGTTTCATCAGGCGTAAGAATGCGTTCGTCCTTCGCCGTCTTGGGGTCATCACAGTCATACGTGAAAAACGGTTCCTGTGCATCCAGCTCCGCCGCGCTCTCACCCGTAAGAATCACTTTCTTTTCAATGAGCGGCGAAAATAGCTCGTCAAAATCCTTCGCCACAGTATCTCGCGGTGCGTCGGCATAATCGTGTACAATCTCATCGATAATGACATCGCGCTCTTTCAGCTGGCGCGTGATATGGGCAAAAAACGGCCCCGCCGAGCGGAAGACCTGATCAAACGCCGTCACTTTCCCAAAGAGGTAGGTGAACTCGTCGTATTGCCGAATGTACGTCTGCCTTGCCAATCTCATCAACATGATTGTTCCTCCTCAAATGCCTTGCGGTAGTTTCGCGTCGCCTCGCACCTCCACGGCGCATGGGTGAACATGTTCCCCGTCTCGTTGAAATTCCGCATGGGACAGACCTTGCACCATGCACGGTCGGCACAAGAAGCACACGCACCAAAATCCTTGTTTTTAAGCGCACGCAACTTGTTCAATGCCTCGCCTGTCCAGACCTCCCAGAGCGAATCCTTTCGTGCATCTCCAATAATAGCGCCATGGAATCCGTCGCAAGGATAGTATTTCCCTTCCGCATCAAGATTAAGGTGGGTATCACCCACGTCACACACCTTCGCATCAGGCCGACATCTTTCCGATTCGGCACATCCCTTTGCAAATATATCCTTATGCGAGGATAACAACTCTTCAAGTTCCGACATCGAAAGCGCATGACTCTGGTTTGCGCACGAATGGTCGATCTGGCCAAATATCTCACTATCGGGGATCAAATGCACATGACGTGTTAAAGCGTATTCTTTCAGTTCTTCAACACACCCCTTGTTCTCACGCATGAATGGCGTCGCTATGCGGACATGAACGCCAGCCGCCTGAAGCGCGTCAATGGCATCTTTTGTCTTGCGGCAGGAACCAGACACTTGCGTAATTGAATCGTGTATCGCTTCGGTCACGGCGTAGAGCGACACATTGACGAACTGTGGATCAATCTCCTTCATCAACGAAACCATCTTTTCGTCGCAAAGTGTCAAATTGGACATCACGACAATGTTCAAATCAAGCGACTTAGCATAGCGCAAGATTTCCGTAAAATCCTTGTGCAGCATACATTCGCCACCAGAAACGTCCACCGACAATCCCTGTGCCTCGCGAAACTCCTTCAACACCTTGAATGCAATATCCTTGTCAAGATAATGTACCCCGCCTCTCGGCAGATAGCAATGGACACATTTTTCGTTGCACCCATCCGTCAGGTCGATGTGCAGTTCGCTCGGTAATCCATGTCGCCGATAGAAATCCCCCAACGGGGTCCAGTCCTCGCTATTATTACTTTGAGTACGGACATCTTGCCCGTTCACTGGGACAACGGGCGTCCCGCCCGTTGTGGCAACTTCATCCACCTCCACAAACCTCTGGCTCACCAACTCTGCGACAATTGTCTCCACACCCTCTGCAACTTCTTCCTGCCCACACCCAAACTTCGCCGAAACAGCATGAACAATCTCGTCCACACTCCGCCATTCCCGTTTAATCTCGTCAAGAATCGGCTGCGCATTCCGTAACACAGTACATCCGCCCGTACGCGGACACCACATGACGCTTTCCTCTTCCGTGTAACGGATATAAACACTTGATCTTACCCTAATGAAAACCATATTCTTCACCACCTACTAAGTTTGAGATTTTGTATGACTTGGCGTGTCGTTTTACCCTCGTTCTCGCCCACCCAAATCATTCCTTTAGGGATATCAACCGGGCATCCTTTACCTGCTATTTGTTCAAGCAAAGAATTAAGATTGCTTTGGGCCTTTCCCGCAACAGAAATAGGGATGAAGAAGTAATTTACATTCTTAATCCCACTACAAAAAGCAGCCACCCATTTTGAAGGTATGAAGTATATTCCCGTTTGTACATCGTCTAAATCAACAAATGCATACCATAATTCATTACTCCATATCGGTGGACGCCTCCCTATCAACCAGTATTTTCCTGCAATCTTCTGGCCTGCAATGTACTTATTGCGATTAGCGTGTCCATCCCCAGCTGACTTGACTTGAATAGCAATAGATTTAGCACCATCTTCAGATGCTGCGAGAAGATCCACACACGACGCGTTCCCCATTGTCGGTGCCACATGAATATTGTACTTGGACAATAGAGCCGCAACACGATATACCCCTTCGGCACCTCGAATCGAATTTAACCTATTCTTTTTCATTGCAACGATACTTTGGTTCGGCATGGACAATGTCTCATGCCGAACCATCTGTGTAATTCGTATAGAATTAGGTTCTGTTGCCGCATTCACAACGTGCCCAATAGTTACACTTGAGGCCAACCTGAGGTTTCTCTGCCGGGCACCCAGCGACAAACGACTGCTTGGCTTCGCTCTTCGCAACTACTTCTGGTTTCTTGTAAGCCATTTCTGGCTCCTTTCTGAGTCTGTTGACTCTTTGTTTGTTTCTTACTTCCTCCGTATCCGGCACCCACCGGGCGGAATTGGTAAATCAAGTTAGAATGGTTAAACATCCCTTAAGCGTGGAAAAAAACGCCCGTGAGTCATGTGGTAGTACTTACGAAGCGCATTTTGCATCTGCCCATATCGTATTTCGTGCGTATTATTCGTACGCAACAGGATAAGATCGGTTCTCATTTGTACGTCTGATGCAACAGAAACATCTAATGAATGTCTAAGCACACCTTCAGCTTCCTCTGCCTTTCTTATCCGCTTGGCAATCGCTGGAGCGGTCAAATGCGCGCCATTGGGGCGCAAATAATCACACAGATAAGTTTTGAACGCAACTCTGTTCATTTTTTCTTTTTCCTTTCATTAGAAACCTTTTGAAATTCCCACTCATCACCGCTTCCGAATATCCAGCTGCATGGACATCAACAAGTTCCTTACGATAGAAACACTCAAGCGACTTGGCGACATTGGTATCCGCCCATTCGTAGAATCCACCTTGGATAGGTAAATCGGACCCGAAGAGAACTTGCGATTCGACGCCAGCAGCGACAATCTCGGCATAATATTCGGGCGGCATGAAGGCCGTGTCCGTGAATAGATTGGGGCACTCCTTAAGGCAATCGATCATTTCTTTGTATGGACGACAATGCGCGAAAACAATACGAAGTTTAGGATGGCGCTCGGCGAACGGCAACATCTCGTGCGGATAGCAGCCCTGGTCCTCGCCGGAGTGGAACTGTACTGGCACATTACGCTCCTCTAAGACGGAGAGGATTCTATCAAGGTCTTTGGGGCGTTCTTTCACCCACGGCGTTTCAAGTTCGTGAATCTTCACACCCTCAAAAAGCCCTTTGTCAAGAACCTTGAAGTCGGGATCGTCGTCATAGAACGGCCCGGTCACCCAGTAGAACGGATGTGCGCCAGTCCCAAATGCCGCCTGCGTTTCACGGGCTTCGCGTTCAACATCGGCAATGGTGACATGGCGCTGGCAGGAGATGGACGAGAAGATGAACTCGTCCACTCCGCAACGCTTGAGGACATCCGCCGCGACCTTCGGCTCGTAGTAGAAATCACTACGGTCGAAGGTCGTGGCGTCCGTCATGCGGTAATACCACCCAACGTGAATGTGTGCATCACAAATCATCAGCAACGCGTCTTACGTATCAAGCGTCCGCTTGTTTCGTAAAGTTCTGTGTAACGCGGGTGGGGACTAAGGTTATTTTGAACATCTGTGTAGGTAATAGCAACCTTGTCGTCGCCACTCATATAGGCATTCTCGACCGGGCCTCTAAAGGAGAACTTCCTGACGAGACGTCCGCTGTCCTCGTAAACCGAGACATGATTGTCACTTGTCGAGCAATACATTGTTTGTCGCAGTCCCTGTGTTATTTGACTCTACTACCTGTTCTACAACTGGTGTAGTATCATTGGTGCTCTTGCCGGTAAACTGAGATGCTACAATCGCAAAGGCGATTGCCACGACCCACACTAATGCATACATTACCGCATACAGGATAACCGAGTAAAAAACAAAGTATATAAATCTCCCAAGACCAGGCGCAGAGACGCTATCTACTTCAACACCCCCACTTCTAGTACTGAATCCAATACCACTACCTTTTCCCTTTGACCATCTCCACCCAAGGATTATTGGCAATAGTGGGATTCTTATGATCCACCATATTACCTTTAACACTGCTTTAACTGCCTTCATTATCCGTTTTTCCTTTTGCCCTGATTTCGATCGCGACAAAAGAAAGAGGGCGCAATCCCCTGCCGCGTTTCCGGTGAGGCTGTAGGATGCCCAGTAAGAAACCACGGAAGAAGAAGCACCCATCGGGCGCATCCTCCATATCGTAATGGCTCTTACTGGTCGAAACTCCTACATTTCACCAGAACCAAAACGATGCGCAGAACGCAAAGTCTTGAATTGTCTGGCGCACATTATAGCAGAATTCCTGCCGCTTGCGGGCGGCCTTTTGCAAAATGTACGCACGGACAAATCCAAGCCTTCGCTTCCTCTTCCATGGGAAGGGGCGACCTATCCTCTACCCCATACTGTCGCTTCGCGGCAGAATGTCACGCGAAGATTTGAAAAAGTATGCTACCACAGGCAAATGACGGCAGCAGCAATCAAGATGTCAACAAACAAACCCACCAGAAACAGGCATAGCGCAATCTTTCCAACATTACGCCACAGATTGCGCCAGCGAATTGCCTGTATTAACTCGGCAACCACTTGATATCTGTGCGCAGGAATCGATGAAGTCGCCCGCATGATGATTCGCGCCCAATTTCGAGGCGGATTGCCGTCGAAGCATCGATCGGCAAGAACACCTAGAGCGTGGATGTCGGATGCCTCCGTCACCTCGCCGCGTTCCATCTGCTCGGGAGCGCCATAACCGGGAGTGCCAACGCCGCCAATGGTCGTTTGAGCATTTGCGCGCTTGGAGGCTTTGGACTCTGTGGAACCGAGCGCCTTTACGAGACCTAAATCGGCAAGAACCGGTTCAGAGGTCGTGCGAGAGCGCGACGCTCCCATACGCCAGAGTATATTGGACGGCTTGATGTCGCGATGGACGTAGCCAAGAGAATGCAACTCACCTACGGCATCGCAGACTTTCAGCATGAACATGGCAACAGCACTGTCGCCCGTCGGCAGTTCTCCCGGTTCCAGCAGTTCCATCGCCAGATACTCTGTACCGTTCGACTCGCCGTATGCCCAGAAGCGCGGAAATGCGGCGGATTTAAGCTTGGCGAGCAGTCTCGCTTCACGTTCGAAACGAATCTTGGCGCGTTCGTCATCGCGTATCAGCGTCTTCACTGCGGCAGGAAAACCAAGCGTCACATGTTCGGCACAGTATACTTCGCCATTGCCGCCGCGTCCGATGAATGCGGTAAGCCGCCAGTCGCCAAAAACCGTGCCGACGGGGAAACGCGCAGAGGAAGCTACAGGTCCGTGGGCGGCACACATTGCCGCAATGGAATCGGAAAGCGGTGCGCTCGACGAGCGCGCCCCATCAGGATGCTCATTCATCGGCGAGCGCCTCCAACTCTTTCACGATTTCGCGAACACGAGACACGGCACGGCTTTTCGCCTGATCAACGGCATGGCGCTTCATCTTGAACGACATTGCGACAGATTCGGGAGACTCGCCGTTGATCGCGACACGTTCAAAAATGCGTTTTGTGCGGTCGGCAATGGACTCGTCGGCCAGAAATTGGCGCAAGGCGATTTCAAAGACGGCTTCACTGACGTGTTGCTCTTCGGGCGTGTCTTCCTCAATGTGCCGCAACTCATCCGCAAGGTCGCCTTCTCGGCGTTGCTTTCGCAATGCCGCCAATGCCTTGTTGCGGAGAATACCCGTGAGGTAGTTGCGGAAATGTCCTTTTTCGTCTGGCGCGTAGCGGTATGACGGCAACACCTTGCAAAGCGCGATGAGTGTTTCCTGAATTATGTCATCAGCCTCCACAGACGGGAAATGCTCAAACATGAAAGCCTCCATCATCGGACGATAGCATGCTACAAACTCGTTCCAACGGACATGCTGCAAGTCACTGGCCATGTCACGCAGAAGTGTTGTCGATGTCGAAGGTATGTTTGCCATCAGCTTCTCTGTTCTCTATTCATTAAAGCGCCTTTATAGCTACGCAGATTTTACCACATCCTCCGGCGTCGTGCATTTCGGATTCCATTTCAGGTTCAGAGTCACGGCGTTCCGCCGAGCGCGCATTTCTCCAGGCGCGCATGGAGACGCCGTAGCGCTTGAGGAAGGCCGCGCGAAGCGCGTTGTCGGTCTGCCAGCCGCAGAGGTGCGCGATCGCGCCGAGGCGTTGCGAGGGGACCCGGAGCAGGAGTTCTACGCGCTCGAAGCGGACGCGGTTGATCTCGTCCTTGATCGTGCTGCCCGTGGCGCGGAGGAAATCCATCTCCGCGAGGCGTCGCGACCCGGGAATCTGCGCGGCCACGTCTGCCGCGGTGATCCCCTCGCACGCGCGTTCGCGTACGTAGGCGAGCATCTTCGCGACACGCGGCGGCGTGCCGCTCCCCATGGGCGTGGAGCCGCGGCGCATGAGGCCGAGCGCGCCGTACGTCTCGCGGATGGGTCCAGAAGACGGATCCGCCACGAGCAGGGAGAGAATTTCGCAGGTGCGGTAACCGGCCTGCTCGAAGTCGAGATAGATGCTGGATAGCGCGGGATGGGCGTTCTCGCAGAGGGAGGTGTCGTCGTCAACGCCGATCACGGCCATCTGCGACGGCACGGCGATCCGCATGCGCCGCGCGAGATCGAGCACGTAGACGGCCTGGTAGTCGTTCTCGGCCATCACGCCGCACGGCTTCGGCAGGTTCTTGAGAAACGCGGCGCACGCCTTGCCGCGCGCCTTCTCGGAACGGAAGCTCTCCTTGCGACCGAACACGGCGCAGTCGAGTCCGTGCAGGTGCAGGATGCTCCGGAACTCCGCCTCGCGGTCGCGGCTCCAGAAGTGGTTGCCGGAGGAGGCGATGAACGCGAAGGACTGCAGGCCCGCCTTGAGCAGCTCCATCGCGGCGCGCGCGCCGGGCCCCTTCGGGGAAGGATTGACGTACGACGCCCACGTGGGGAGCGTGCGCGGGTCGCGTCCGAGGAACACCGTCGGTATGCGGGCGAAGTCGGCGGGATCAAAGAAGTCAGACTTCTCCCCCGAGCACTCCACTAGGCAGCCGATAGGCTTCCAGAGGTCAATGAGTTCGCGCACGCGCGGGCGCCCGTGCGCAAGCTCGACCACCTGTATGCGCCAGCCGCGCGTCCGCGCGAAGCGGAACGCGCCGTCCTGTTCCTTGCGCCAGGCCTGTCGCCGGGAGGTGTGGAAGAGAAGCACCGTTTCCATGACGGCGAGAGTATACCACAAAATCGCCGGGCGTTTCGCATTATTGGCGTAATTTTTTTGCGCTGATTTGTCGGTTCTGGCACGCGCTTGGCGTATAATGTGCGGTGCCTCGGCGTAAGAGGCAGAAGGATACTCAAAATGACAAAAGACGAACTCCAATCCTACATCGACAAGTACAAGAAGCTCCTCCTCGAATCGGTGGAGTGGTGGCAGAAATACACCCCCGACACAAAGCACGGCGGGTACTACAACTACCTCGGCCGCGACGGCAAGGTGCTCTTCACGGACAAGAACGTGCGCCAGCAGGGACGCCTCGTCCTCCTCTTCGCGCGGGCCTACAACGAGATCGAGAAGCGCCAGGAATGGCTTGACCTCGCGCTCCAGGGCATGAAGTTCATCGAGGACCACTGCTTCGACGACCGCGACGGCCGCACCTACTACGACGTGACCGAGGACGGCCGCCCTGTGCGCAAGCGCCGCTACGTGGTGACCGAGCACTACACCGTGATGGGGTACATCGAGCTCTACAAGGCCACGAAGGATCCGCAGTGGAAGGAGAAGGCGGAGAAGCTCTACAAGACCATCATGATGTACTACTACAACCCCGAGCTCCTGCCGCCGAAGTTCTACCCGGCGCGGAAGGTGCGGGCCCACAACATCCCGATGATCATCTCCTGCACGTCCATCATGATGCGCCAGCTCGGCGGCGACACCTCGCTCTACGACAAGACGATCGCCACCTGCTTCAAGGAGGTCTACACCACCTTCCTCGACTACGACAAGAAGGCCCTGCGCGAGATCGTGAACGCCGACGGCACGCCCTGCGAGACACCCGAGGGCCGCACGATCAACCCCGGCCACTCGATCGAGACCTCGTGGTTCACGATGGAGGAGGCGAAGTTCCAGAAGGACGACGATCTCCTGAAGAAGGCCCTCACGGTGCTCGACTGGTCGCTCGCCTGGGGCTGGGATGAAGTTCAGGGCGGCGGCGGCATCATCTACTTCCGCAACGTTGACGAGGCCGAGGGCCACGAGCCCGACCAGTACGAGCACGAGCTCAAGCTCTGGTGGCCGCAGAACGAGGCGATCTACGCCTGCTTCCTCGCCTACACGCTCACGAAGGACGAGAAGTACCTCGACTGGTTCAAGAAGATCGAGAAGTG
>Ga0310690_10012073_pt1 | contig 10634 bp, 6 predicted proteins | sample AusTroGonzalo_MG_2_FD_207661 | JGI IMG/M metagenome (GOLD analysis project Ga0310690, IMG submission 207661) | Bovine rumen microbial communities from tropical cattle in Woodstock, Queensland, Australia - Gonzalo_04 (v2) (version 2) | ecosystem: Host-associated > Mammals > Digestive system >...
TGATTTCCAGGATGGCACCGATCTGGGTCACATCCATCTGGCAGGAGCTGGTTTTGCCGCTCTGGGAAGTGGAGAAGGTGACGGTGGTGGAACGGTCTCCGCCTTCGTTGGGGGCGGCCCGGAAGGTAACCTGGTTACCGTCAAGGGCGGAGATGGAGAGCCACTCGCGGTCTGCCTCGGGGATATCCACGGTAAGGCCATTGCCCTTGTTGGAAAGGGTTACGATCATTTCACCGCCTTCCTTCGCGAAGGTGTTGTTCTCCAGGCTGGTTTCTTCTACCTTAACCAGGGACTTGTTAATCTTGACAACCGTTACGTCTACGAGTTCCACGGTGGTGCCGTAGGTGGTCTTGGGACCTTCCACGGTTACCTCGTCTCCAACCTCAAGACCCCAGCTGGTGAAGTTCTTGGTGTTGCCCTTGGCATCCAGCGTACCGTAAATGGTGATGGTGCCGGTGTCGTCCGTGAGGTACCAGTTGCCATAGGTGGTGTTGTAGATGCCGGTGCAGATACCGGTTACACGGAAAGTCTTGCTGTCCGGACCGGCGATGACCTCTGCGCAGGTGGCATTGGACACAACGGCAACACCCTGGATGACATTGATGAACTGGGTCTTGTTTCCGCAGGTAATCTGCAGTTCGGCGGTACGGCCGTTCAGCGTGCTGGGAGCGGAGAAGTTGACGGTGGTCTCACCGGTGGAACCGGAAGCTACGGATGCGGTGAGCCAGGAAGGAGTAATGAAGATTCCATCCACACCCTTTTCCTGGAAAATCGGCTTGAAAGCCCAGCTTTCCGAGGCAGTGATGGTAACGGAGGCGGAGCCGCCGCTCATGGGGATGGACACATAGGAGGTAGAAACCTGAAGTTCGGCAAGATAGTGCTTTTCGACCTCTTTCTCGCAACCCGCCAGTACGAGGGTTGCAACCAGGGAAGCAAAAATATACTTGAGTTTCATAGGATGTGCCGATAATTAGTTGAACAGATATTTAATACCGATGGAAGCATACCAGCACTGACCCAGGGAGTGGTAAGGCACCCAGGTCTGGAGGTTGCCGTTAACCGCTGCCGGAGTGGAGAAGGTGGCATAGCCGTCTGCATCCACGCCTTCGTACTTGAGGATACGGGCGTCGGTGATTTCCGGGTTCAGGTACTTGCTCACACCCCAGCTGGAGTTGAACAGGTTGAGGATGTTCTTGATGTCGAAGCTCAGCTGCAGGGTATTGACCGTGTTGCCGATCTTGAGCGTGAAGTCGTGCTTGTAGCTGAAGTCCAGACGATGGACCCAAGGGGAATACAGGCTGTAGGCCTCTGCGTACTGACCCTGGTGCGAGCTGAGGTAGCTGTTGTTGTGCACATAGTCCATGAAACGGGTCTGGTCGTCCTGGGAGACGAAGCGGAATTCCTTGGCGGCCACCTGCTCGTCTGTAGGGATATAAAGGGCGTCGTAGTTGTAACCGTCTCCGTTCATATCGTTGGCCATCATGAAGGAATAGTTGAAACCACCCCTCCAGGCCTCATAGATGAAGCTGTAATGGTTGCCACCCTTGTCGTTGTGGGTTATGGAAGCCACCACACGGTCCGGAGTCACGTACTGGGAGTTGTGCAGCTGGATGTAGTTGGGACCTTCAACCGTGGGAACATAGGTGAAGGCGGACTCGGCTGCGGAACCCGGCATGCCGGTGATTTCCTTGCTCACGGTGTGAGTGTAGGCGGCCATGATGCTCAGGCCTTCGATGGGCTGCATGTTGAGGGTGACGTTGGCGCTCCAGCCGTAACCCTTGGAAGTGTTCTCAAGAACGAAAGCCTTGGTACCGCTGCGGAAGTTGCCGGCAGGGTAGATGGGACGGTTGTCGGCACCGTTGAAGCGGGAGAAACCGCCTACGTCAACAATGCTCCAGTCGGAGATGGAAACGGCGTTGATGGTCTTGTTGAAGATTCCTTCGGCCGAGATGGAGAACGGGAAGGAAGTGGGGAAGCTGTAGTCGATGGCGAGGGAAGTCTTCCACACCTGAGGCATCTTGAAGTTGGGGTCCACACCATTCACGGCGGAAGGAATGGTACCGTCTTCAGGAGACACGGTGGTGGGATAGCCCAGGCCCTGGAGCTTGTTCAGGAGGGCGGCGATGGTGGCCTTGCCGTTGCTGTCGGTTACGAGACCGCCGGCGAACTCATCCATGGAGAAACCCTTCTTCTTGGCGTTGGAGGCATTGATCTGGGCCTGATACTGGACCAGACCGCCGTTGGTGGGCATGTTGGTGAAGAACACCAGCGGGAGACGGCCGCTGAACAGGCCGGTACCGCCGCGCACCTTCAGGCTCTTGTCTCCCAGGACATCCCAGGTGAAGCCGACACGCGGGGAAACGGTGACCTTGGAAGTGGGCCACTTGCCGGTGTCGATATGGGTTTCCTGATAATTCTTGGCCTTAGGATAATAATTGAGGTCATAGATGGCCTTGTTGGTCATCAGGTCCCTGTTGTCGAAGAACAGGCCGTCCAGACGGAGACCGTAGGTGAGCTTGAACTTGTCGGTCACGTTCCACTCGTCCTGGCCGTAGATACCGGCCTTGTAGAACTGGACACGGGCGGCAGGATACTGCTCTCCGTCGTAACCGTAGGTGAGGCAGACGATTTCCGGGGTGGCACCGTTAAGGAAGTCGTCCACGGAGTTGTAGCGGTAATAGCCGGTACCGTTACGCATATACTGGTTGTCTGCCATCTGGTATTCCATGCTGAGGCCGGCCGTGACCTTGTGGGTACCCAGGTACCAGGTGAGGTCGTCCTTCACGTTGGCGATGGTGTTGTGCACGGCATTGTTCCAGGTGAACAGTTCGTAACCCAGGGACAGATAGTTGTCTCCGTCCTTGAGGATATCGATGAACGGGAATTCCTCGGAATTGGTGCCGCGGATATCGTCCAGCTTGGAGAAGGTGAACAGGAACTGGTTGTTCAGGTTGTCGGACAGGCGGCTGTTGAAGTCCAGGGACCAGGTGCTCACGATGTTCTTCATGGAATACATGGAGTTCACGTAAGACATGGAGTTCTTGGACATACGGTAGCTGACCATACGGGTACCACCGTCCATGGAAGTGCCGTTAGGGCTGTTCCAGACGTTGTTGAGCGTATAGTTGTAACGCAGGGCCAGGTGATGCTTCTGGTTGATGTTCCAGTCCAGACGGGCCAGTATCTTGGTGTTGTTCTCGTCGGCCGGGAAGTCCGTGTAGGAGCCGGTGTCATAACCATACGTCTTGGCCACATAGTCGGAAACACGCTGCAAATCGCTCTGGGTGGTGCGGGAGATGAAGTTGTCCGGATCTGCCACGCCATTGGTGGAACCCTGCCAGCGGTTGACGATGGTGGGCTTCTTGGACAGTTCCGCGTTCACGAAGAAGAACAGCTTGTTCTTGACGATGGGGCCGCCGAAGGTGAAGCCGTACGTGGTGGTGCGGTCCTTGGCGCGTGCGCCGGCGATCTGCTCTCCGTCCACGGTGTCACCCTGCATGTTTTCGTTCTGGTGATAGATGTAGGCGGTACCGCGGAAGGTGTTGGTACCAGACTTGGTGATGGCGTTCACGCCACCGCCGATGAAGTTGGTCTGGCGGACATCGTAAGGGGAAATCACAACCTGGAGTTCCTCGATGGCGTCGATGGAAATAGGATTGCCGCCGCCGGGGAGCTTATCGCTGAGACCGAAGTTGTTGTTGAAGTTGGCACCGTCAACGGTGAAGTTGGCGAGACGGCCGTCGGAACCGGCGAAGCTCATGCCGTTACCGCCGTAAGGAGAGAGGCGGGTGACGTCCGTGATGCTGCGGTTGACGGTGGGGATGGCTTCAATCTGCTTGTTGTTGATGTTGGTCACCGCACCGGTCTTTTCCTGGGCGGCGAACTTGGACGTGGCATCGGCCACGATCACGGTTCCCTCCAGGAATTCGCTGGATTCGGCGATCTGTGCGTTAAGGCTGTAGGTTTCTGCCAGCTGCAGGGTGACATCCGTATAGATGGACTCCTGATAGCCCAGGCAGGAAACTTCTACCTTGTACGGGCCGCCGGTACGCATACCCTGGATGGTATAGCGGCCGTCGGCATTGGTAACAGCTCCATAGACAGTGCCGGACGGCTCGTGAGTAGCCAGGATGGCAGCGCCTATGACCGGTTCGCCGTTCTGGTCTACCACGCGGCCGGAAAGGGCCGACGTGGTCACCTGAGCAAAGGCGACAACGCCCGCAAACATGGCAATGCATGCGAGCATAAGGCTTTTAAAAGCGTTTTTCATAAGGTTTGAAAAGATAAATATTGATACAGTAAATTACTACTTCTTTCTCCAAACAAAGTGCGAAGTTACTACCTTTTTTTGAAAAACAGAAATGTTTCTTCTCTTACAAAAATGTTATTTTGAAACAATCAATAACCCCCGCGATCCATCTCCCTCCGGACGTCCCTTTCCTTGATGGTCTGCCGCTTGTCGAACTCCTTCTTGCCTTTGGCAAGGGCGATGACCAGCTTGGCATATCCGTTGTCTGCAATGAACAGCCGTACGGCCACGATGGTGAGGCCTTTCTGCTTGTCCTGAATCTGGAGGTGACGGAGCTCCCGGCGGGTAAGGAGCAGGCGGCGGTCCCGCACCGGTTCGTGCTGGCCCCAGCTGCCCCAGTGGTACTGGGCCACGTTCATGCCGCGGACATAGAGGTTTCCCCCGGAGAAATAGCAATATGCTTCCTGGAGGGAAACCTTTCCCGCCCGGATAGACTTGATTTCGGTGCCCACCAGCTGGATTCCGGCCGTATAAGTTTCCAGGAACTCATAGTCGAACGAAGCCCGCCTGTTGGTGACCTTGATATTGCTTTTCGCTTTCGGCATGGCGGTGCAAAGTTAGCAAAAAAGCAGCAAATGGAACAGCCAAGACGCACTTGAAACAAATATGGCATCTTTTGGACTGATTGTAAAAGTTTTTGGCGCCGATAACTCCTAACTTTGATGCACTGAACAATAGCACTAAACCTCTTATGAAAAAAATTGCCCTGTTTTTGTGTGCCTTGGCACTGGCCGCCTGCACGGCCAAAGAAAGCACCCCGCTTATCCTCAACATCGAGGGCGGTCAGGTGCAAGGCGTAGCCGCCGATCTTCCCGGCATCACCGTATATCGCGGAATCCCCTATGCCGCTCCGCCGCTCAACGACCTCCGCTGGAAAGAACCCCAGCCGGTGGTTCCGTGGGACGGTGTCCTGGTTGCCGACAAGTTCGGCCATCCCGGATATCAGGCCGTTCACTATCCCGGCGGATATTTCACGGAGTGGGGATACGGAGACGAAGCCCCTTACAGTGAAGACTGCCTGTACCTGAATGTCTGGACTCCCGCCGCGGGAGACACCAACGCCAAACTTCCGGTAGCCTACTGGATCCATGGCGGCGGATACCGCGAAGGCTGGGGCTCCGAGCCCGAATTCGACGGCCAGGAGTTTGCCGCCAAGGGCGTGGTCCTGGTTTCCATCAACTACCGTCTGGGTGTCTTCGGCTTCCTGGCCCATCCGGAACTGGCTGCCGAAAGCCCGCATGGCGTATCCGGCAACTACGGTGTCCTGGACATGATCCAGGGCCTCAAGTGGGTGAAGAACAACATCGCCCAGTTCGGCGGAGACCCGGATAACGTAATGATCTTCGGCCAGAGCGCCGGTGGCGGCGCCGTCCGCACCCTGTGCGAATCGCCTCTCGCAAAGCCCTACTTCAACAAGGCCGTCATCATGAGCGCCGGTGGTATGGGTGGCATGGGCGGCGGCCGTTCCGCCCGTCCTGCCGCACCTGCAAACGCACCTCGTGCCGCTTCCCGTTCCGCAGCCGCCATGTTCGGCCCGCTCACCCTGGAACAAATCCAGCTCAACAACAAGGTTATCCTGGACTGGGCCGGTCTTACAGACCTTAAGAAGATGCGTGCCGCCGGCACCGAAACCATCTACGCCCTCAGCACCATCTATGCCGGAGCAAACGGCATGAACGGCGGCGGTGGCATGTTCGGCGCTGGCCCGTCCCTTACCGGAGCCCCCATCGTAGACGGTTATGTGTCCCTGGAGAGCTTCGACCAGGCCGCTGAAGACGGCACCCTGGCCGATATCCCTTACATGATCGGCTACACCAAGGACGATATGGGAGACATGGCCGAAGGCATCGGCACCTTCTGCATCAACCGTCAGCAGAAGGGCAACAAGGCCTTTGCATACCAGTTCGCCCGTCCGCTCCCGGACGACGGCAGCCAGAAGGTATACGTTCTCAAGGGCGCCTTCCACTCCTCAGACCTGTGGTATGTGTTCAAGTCCCTCAAGCACTGCTGGCGCCCCTGGACCCAGGGAGACTGGGATCTGGCAGACAAGGAAATCACCTACTGGGCCAACTTCGCCAAGTACGGAGACCCGAACGGCCCGGACGGCGGTGAGTGGACTCCTTACACCCAGGAGAATCCCAAGTTCATGGTGTTCAAGCTGGACGAAAACGACAAGGAAGCCTCCGCTATGGGAGACCCGGTGAGGGGAGAACGTTTCTCCTGGCCGCCCGTAGACCCTGCCGCTTCCAAATAGTATCAAACCCATATCAGAAAAACGCTTTGTCCGCTGAAGCGAGGCAAAGCGTTTTTTTTGAAATATATTTGGGAAATCCGATTTATAGTGCTACCTTTGCCGTCCCAAAAAATATGTGGAGAGATTTGGATTGCTTGCAACCACGTTAAAAAATGCTAAAATTACATTTCATATCAGTGTTTTGTGTTTTTTAGCCTCCCGCATATTGCCAGGGGCTAATTATTTTTGATATGAAAAACTATCTGTATACATCGGAATCCGTAAGCGAAGGGCATCCGGACAAGGTGGCCGACCAGATCAGCGACGCCATCCTGGACCAGTTCCTGATGCAGGACCCGGAGGCCAAGGTGGCCTGCGAAAGCTTCTGTTCCACCGGCATGGTGGTAGTGATGGGCGAGGTGAAGGCCGAAGCCTATGTAGACATCCAGACCACGGTTCGGGACACCATCCGCCGCATCGGCTACACCAAGGCCGATTATATGTTCGACGCCTCCAGCTGCGGCGTCCTGAGCGCCCTCCACGAGCAGAGCGCAGACATCAACCGCGGCGTGGAGCGGGCATCGGCCGACGACCAGGGCGCAGGCGACCAGGGCATGATGTTCGGCTATGCCTGCCGGGACACGGAAGACTACATGCCGCTTCCGCTTTATCTGAGTCACAAACTGCTGGAAATCCTGGCTGACATCCGCCACAACGAGCTGGAACTGATGCCCTACCTCCGACCGGATGCCAAAAGCCAGTTCACCATTGAATATGACGGGCAAACCCACCAGCCCGTCAAGGTGCACACCATTGTCCTGAGCACCCAGCACGACGAGTTTGTGCCGGCGAGCCTGGGCCGGATGAGCTACCGGGATGCCGTGGATCAGTACGGCCAGGCCAAAGTGGACGCCGCCATGCAGAACAAGATCCGCTTCGACGTAGAAAAGATTGTGATTCCCCGCCTGAAGGCTTCCTTGCCGGAAAAGACGGCCCGGCTCATCCACAGCTTCATCCTGCACGTGAACCCCACCGGTAAATTCGTCATCGGCGGACCGCACGGGGACACCGGTCTCACCGGCCGCAAGATTATCGTGGACACCTACGGCGGCAAGGGCGCCCATGGCGGCGGGGCCTTCTCCGGCAAGGACGCGTCCAAGGTAGACCGCAGCGCCGCCTACGCCGCCCGTTACATAGCCAAGAACCTGGTGGCCGCGGGTGTGGCCGACGAGTGCCTGGTTCAGCTGGCCTATGCCATCGGCGTGGCAAAGCCCGTGAGTGTGTTCGTGGATACGTACGGGACCGCCGTCAAGGGCCTCTCCGACGGTGAGATTGCCGAAAAGGTGCAAGGCCTCTTCGACCTTCGCCCGGCCGCCATCATCCGCAAGTTCGGCCTCAAGAATCCCATCTACTCCCCCACCGCCGCCTACGGCCACATGGGCCGCAAACCCTACACCCGCACCGTGAAGGTACAGGGGAAGGAAAAGATTGTACAGTTCTTCGGTTGGGAACTCCTGGACAGTGTTCCGGCTGTCAAGAAAGCCTTCGGCCTTTAATCCATTGATTGGCTCGTTCTTACCGCCATGTATAGCATTTTGGCGTAATCGTCCGGGGTAACCGAGGCAAAGAGATAATTTACGGGGTCCAGCACCGCGCCGCGGTACAAGACCTCGTAGTGTAAATGGGCCGCGGGGGCCGATGTGGAAATGCCCACCGTACCCACCTGCTGGCCTTTTTTCACCGTCTTACCTTTATGGACCGTAATGTCTCCCAGCAGGCAGTAACGGGAACAATAACCGTTCTTGTGGTCTATTTCCACGATGTTGCCCAGCCCCTTGCGGGAATGGATTTCCTGGGACACCACCCCGTCGGCCGCCGCGAACACAGGGGCGCCCTGCGGGGCAATCAGGTCGATTCCCTCGTGCTGCATTTCCAGTTTATAGATGGGGTTGTGCTTGAGCCCCACCGAAGCGCCCGTCTGCACGTAGGAAACGTTCTGCAGGGGCATGGACAGCGGAGGAATGCTGTCCCGGTGCTCCGCCAAAAGCCGGAAGACCTCCCGGAAATTGTCGTCCACGTTCCGCGCCATCATCATAAGGCTCTCCGACTTGGAGGCGGCCGATGAAAGGAGGAAGTTCTCCGACAGGGAATCGCTGGCGGGAATCAAATCTGCCGCCGTGACGGCGTTCAGCGTAGGTGCTTCTGTTTCAAAGAGTTCTTCGTAGATGGCATCGTCCTTTTCCAGGAGTCCGTCCACCACGTCGGAGATAAGCTGCTCCCGCTCCGTAAGCGAGCCGTACAGCTGGCGGTAAAGCCTGTTCTCCCGTTCCAGGCGGCGCTCCTCCTCCGTAGAGAAGAACAGGGCGAAAACGATATAGAAAATGATGGACAGCGAAACCGTTGCCAGCACATAGCGGAGCAATCCGCCCAGCACCTTTCCTATTTGGCTGCCCTTTTTCATTTTCCCTCGGGTTTACGGACCATCCCGGCATAATCGGCCGCCGGAATGTCCAGGTCCATATACTGGTAAGGATTCACATGCTCCTTGCGGTAGATGATCTCGTAATGCAGATGGGGCCCCGTCACACGGCCGCTGCGCCCGCTGAGGCCGATATAATCTCCCCTGGAAACCTTCTGCCCCTCTTCCACATCAATGGTGGACATGTGGGCGTACCGGCTTACGTAGCCGAATCCGTGGTCGATTTCCACGTGGTTGCCATAGCCCTTGCCCTCATGGGCGGCCTTGATCACCACCCCGTCTCCCGTGGCGTAGATGGGGTTGCCCGGGTCGCAGGCGAAGTCCATGCCCGAATGGAACTTGCTCACTCCGGTGATAGGGTCCGAACGGTAGCCGAAAGGACTGGTCATCCGGTAGGTGGAACGGTCCGTTGTCATGGGCGGGATGGCGGGGATATGGGCCGCACGGTCACCGGCCGTACGCTGGACGGCCGCCACATCTTCGAAGGACTTGGACTGGACATAGGCCCGCTTTTCCATTACATCCACCCTCCGGACGATATACAGCAGGGAGGTTCCCTCCAGGGAGGCATACCGGTTAGAGCCGTCCAGGCCGGCCAGGCGCACCGCCTGCGGAATCTCGTCCAGGCCATAGACCGAACGGTAAATATGGTCGTCCCGCTCCTCCAGCATGTCCAGTTTCTCGTCGTGCTGGTCCAGCTGCTGCGAAAGGCGGTCTATCCGGGAATTCCAATCGGCATTCTGACGCTTCAGGATGGAGGTTTTGGGAAGGTCCAGCCCCAGGACGCTCACATAGAACCACAGGTAAAAGAGAAAGAGGAGCACGCCGGAAACCACCACCAGAAGCACCTTCCACCCCCGGTAGCGGGGCTCTTCCTTGAGTTCCGCCATCAGGGTTTCCGGGTTGATGATGTATTTTCCTAATTTTGACACAGTTTGCAAATATAACAATTTTCTTGCCGATTGCCGTATTATAAGATACACTCGCTTCGCTCGGTATGACATGTATTTGTCATTCTGAGCCCCATCCGCTTCGCCCGGTATGACATGTATTTGTCATTCTGAGCCCCATCGGGGCGAAAGAATCTCAAAAAAATACGTATCTTTGTAGGTTATAATAATATATTGTATGACCTCTAAAGAAATTCGGCAGAAGTTCCTGGACTTCTTCGCTTCCAAAGGGCACACCATCGTGCCTTCCGCTCCCATGGTGATCAAGAACGACCCTACCCTCATGTTCACCAACGCCGGCATGAATCAGTTCAAGGATATCTTCCTGGGCAATTCGGCCCGTAAGTTCCCCCGGGCGGCGGACAGCCAGAAATGCCTCCGCGTAAGCGGTAAGCACAACGACCTGGAAGCGGTGGGCCACGACGGCCGTCACCATACCATGTTCGAGATGCTGGGCAACTGGAGCTTCGGAGATTACTTCAAGACGGAAGCCATCGACTGGGCCTGGGAACTGCTCACGGATGTATATGGGATAGACCCGGCCAAGCTGTATGCCACCGTGTTCGAGGGCAGCGCCGAAGACGGCACCACCCTGGACGTTGAGGCTCAGACCGCCTGGCTCAAGCACCTGCCCGCAGACCATGTGCTCACGGGCAACAAGCA
>Ga0310690_10012074_pt1 | contig 10633 bp, 5 predicted proteins | sample AusTroGonzalo_MG_2_FD_207661 | JGI IMG/M metagenome (GOLD analysis project Ga0310690, IMG submission 207661) | Bovine rumen microbial communities from tropical cattle in Woodstock, Queensland, Australia - Gonzalo_04 (v2) (version 2) | ecosystem: Host-associated > Mammals > Digestive system >...
ATATAATATAGACTTAAATTTTGCTCTGAGGGTACCCCAAAATCGAACTGCAGCACTGCAGCAACTGCAGCACATCGTGTCAACTTTTCCAGGACAGACAGTCAACCTTCTCAGTACGCAAAAAAAGGGAGAGGAGATACATGCCACCTATCGAGGAGATACATGCCACCTATCGAGGAGATATCCGGCACCTAACGAGGAGATACATGCCACCTTTTGAGTTAGGAGTTAGGGGCGTGCTTTTTTGCGTGCCTTTTTCGGCGAATAATTTGCACAGGTCGTGATTTCTTACTACCTTCGCAAACGATAACGATAACCTAAACACTTAACACTAAAAACTAAACTACTATGACAACACAAAGCACTCAGGTGCCACTTAACCGACACTCATGTGCCACTAAAGCAGCCTTCAGACGGCACCGGACACCCCCAAAGGGGGTGTAAATGGAGGCAGATGGCCAGTAATCCCAAACGTTTGGTATGCAAAATGCCGTAAACGGGCGATTGTGGGTATGGGAGAAACCCCGTACCTTTGCACCCAGAAAATGAATCCAAATAACAAATAGTCATGAAAGAGCGAATGTACAGACCAATGCAGATGTGTTGTTGTTGTAACAGCATGCACATGATGAGCTATGAACAGGAGGTAAGTATATACATTATCAGTAAATATAAAAAACGAGAACAAAATGAGAAAATCAGCATACACAATAGCATTGCTCTTAGGGCTGCTCTTTAGTCAGGCAGCCGAGGCACAGAGGGAACAGGTAACCCTGCACGTACCCAATTTTGTACGTCCACTGGTTGAGAAGTGGGTTGCCGAGTACCAGAAGTTCAACGCACAGGTTGATTTCCAGTTTAAGTCAGGGAAATCACAGGATAACGAACCCAACAGCATTTTATTTGTTACCGATGGTAGTGACGGTGTGTTTTTCGCCCGTTATGCCGTGTTGCCCGTGACTGCCAGACAGTCGGAGGCTGCTCGTCTGATTGGCTCGCACAAACTGAATGCCAGAAAGCTGAGAAGTCTGTTCTTCGTCGAGGACGAACTGGACGAAGATGAAGATGACGACGATAGCCAGGAAGAGCAGCTGCACATCTATACGGGTACAAGTCAGGCATCGGCCTCGCACCTCTATGCCACCCACTTCGGTGAGGAGACCGCCGACTACAGGGGTAAGAAGATCTCAGGTGATGACAGTTACCTCAATGTAGCCATCAGCCGCGACCCGTTAGGGGTAACCGTCAACGCTCTCTCCAACCTTTTCAATCTGGAGAGCCGCCAGTTGCGCGAGGAACTCACGCTCTTGCCGCTGGATCTTGACAAGCAGGGCAGGACGGTATTGGGTGACGGAAGGCTGGACGACATCATCGCTTTGCTGGAAGAACAGCAATACAGCGAGATACCCATCGGCAAGGCCGGACTGGCCTACGACCGCAGCAACCCGCTGCTCAGTGACTTCGTCCATTGGGTGCTGACGTATGGTACACAGTATGTCCACGAGTACGGACTGCTGCAGTTGCCATCACAGGATTTAGCCCAGAATTTCTAAATCTTAGCCATTCAAAGATAGTTTGTTTAATTGAAGAGGAGCGGGCAGCCACTGCCCGCCCCTTAGGAAGACACTTTACTTATGAAAAAGCTACTTATATTCATCATAGCCGTTGCATCAGTGCTTACGGGCACGGCGCAGACCATCATTACGGGACACATTACCGACGCCCGTACGGGTGAGCCGCTCATCGGTGCCACCGTGGCACCCAAGTCAAGCAATGAACTAGGCGCTGCTACCGACATTGACGGTCACTTCACGCTGAGCACGCAGGTCAGACTGCCGCTGACGCTTTCAGTGAACTACATCGGCTACCGCTCCCTGGAGGTTGACATCTATGATGCATCAGAGCCTGTCGATATCCAACTGACAGAGAACAGCAACCGCATCGGCGAGGTCGTGGTGGTGGGCTACGGCACACAGAAGCGCACACAGCTGACGGGTAGCGTGACAACGGTCAGCGCCGACGTGTTCAGCCAGTCGCAGGCAGCAACGCTTGACGGCGCACTAGGCGGACAGGTGGCTGGTCTCAGCGTGACGGCCAGCAGCGGTCAGCCGGGTGCCGACAGCCACATCCGCATTCGCGGCGGCAACTCGGTGAACGCCTCCAACGAGCCGCTTTACGTCATCGACGGCTTCATCTACTTCAAGGATGCCAGCACGGGCTCCACCGGTCTGGGCGGCATTGAGGGTGGTCTGAACCCACTGGCTACCATCAACCCCAACGATATTGAGAGTGTGGAGGTGCTGAAGGACGTCTCTGCCACAGCCATCTACGGTTCGCGCGGTGCCAACGGCGTCATCATCGTCACCACCAAGAAGGGCCAGGCAGGCGACCGTCAAGCCCACGTCAACTATACCTACAACATCGGTGCCAGCCACATCAGCCATCGCCTCTCGCTGCTCAACGCCACCGAGTGGGCGCAGTTCCAGAAGGACTACTGGAGTAACAAGGGCGGCTACACGGACGCTGAGATTGCCGCCCTCGGCAAGGGAACCGACTGGCAGGACGCCGTCCTGCGTACTGCCATCCAGCAGAGCCACGAACTGAGCGTCACAGGCGCAGGCGAAAGAAGCCGCTATGCTTTCTCGGCCAACTATACCGACCAGGACGGCATCGTGCTGAACTCCGGTTTCCAGCGTTACAACTTCCACACCAACGTGGAGTGGGAACTCCTGAAGGACCTGAAGTTCGGCGTGAATGCCACCTACGGCCGTTCCCGTCAGCAAGGACTGACCACCACCGAAGAGCAGGTTTATAACTCGTCGCCCTATTCGGCAGGCATCACCAACAGCTTTGTCTATGCGCTGCTCATGCCGCCCGTCGTCAGCGTCTATCGCCAAGACGGCTCCTACAACTTCCAGAACCCCTACGAGTACGCCTACTTCGCCATCGGCGACCACGCTGCCAACCCCGTCTATGACCTCGAGGAGAGCGTGGCAGAGAACGTGAACGACTACCTGCTCTCCAACGTGTGGGCCAGCTATCGCCTCGGCAACCTGACGTTGAAGGCCACCGTGGGACTCAACAACGAGCACCTAACGCAAGACTATTTCTCAGGAGCCTACACCTCGCTGGGACTGGCTACCGAAGGCATCGGCGGAACAGGCAACCGCAAGACCACCGTATGGCAGCAGGAATACACCGCCACCTACAGCAACACCCTCGGCGAAAGTCACAGTCTGGACGCTCTTGCCGGCTTTACCCGCCAGACCTCGACCTCGACGTATAGCAACATCCGCACAAACCATTTTACGAACGAGGCGCTGAAGCAGTACAACTTGGGCGATGGCTCCGGCATCTACACACCCCATACGGGTATCTCGGAGTCAACACTCAACTCCGTCATTGCCCGCGTTAACTATACCCTGCTGAACCGCTACAATGCCACTGTGACCTTCCGTGCTGACAACTCCAGCCGATTCTCCAAGAACCATCGCTGGGGATACTTCCCCTCGCTCGGCCTGTCGTGGAACGTCGATCAGGAGCCTTTCTTCAGGGATGTCAAGGGCATCGACTACCTGAAACTGCGCCTCTCGGGAGGACTCGTGGGTAATCAGGAAATTCCCGACTACGCCTTCTCCACGTCGTATGCTACCGGTTCCTACGGCGGTTCCAGTAGCTACACAAAGGATAATACGGTCAACGAGAACCTGAAGTGGGAGACCACGGCCTCCTATAACCTCGGCTTCGACCTCGGACTGCTGAACAGTCGGGTGAACGTCGTGTTCGATGCCTACTACAAGAAAACATACGACCTGCTGCTCGTCGTGCCGATGGGCTTTGCCAGCGGCGTCACCTCACAGCTGCAGAACGTGGGCAACGTGGTCAACAAAGGCCTTGAGCTGTCGGTCAGCGCCAACCTCCTGCAACGCAGGAAACTCAACTGGAACGTCAGCGTCAACGTGGCCTACAACCACAACGAGATTACCGACATGGGCGCAACAAACGACGTCATCCAAGGTTCTGACAAACAGCAGATACTGCGCAGGGGCGAGCCGCTCGGTGCTTTCTACGGACTGCAGTTCCTGGGCATCGTACAGCAGGGCGAGGATGTCAGCCAACTGCCCACCATCAACGGACAGATTCCCCAGCCCGGCGACCTGAAATTTGCTGACACCGATCAAAACGGACGCATTGACGGAAACGATCGCATCATCCTGGGAAGCACCCAGCCTGACATCGTCTATGGCTTCTCCACGCAGTTCCGCTACCGCAACTTCGATGTCTCCGCCGCCTTCTCCGGCAGCTACGGAAACGAACTCTACAATGCCCTACAGCGACGCCTGGAACTGACGGGCGACTCGTATAACGTACTCTCTACGGTAAAGGACTCATGGACACCCCAAAACGGCAGCAACACGCTGCCGCTGGCCAGCAACGCCCGTCCCTTCGGCTACATTGACAGCCGCTACGTACAGAGCGCTTCCTACCTGAAACTGCGTAGCCTGACCATCGGATACAACATCAAGTTCAGGAACTTCTTCGCCAAGCGGGGTAATGGCAACGAACTGAAGAACGTGAGGATTGAGCGCATACGTCTCTATGCCACCGCCTCAAACCTCTTCACCATCACGCCCTACCAGGGCTATGACCCTGAGGTGAGCAGCGGCACTGACAGCGGTGCCTATCCTGCCTCCCGCACATTCACATTCGGTATAAACATCACATTATAAACAAAACATAGTATTAACTAACGGTAAAAGGAGAATTGATTATGAAGAAAAAGAATTTTGTTTTCAGTGCAGCACTCGCAGTAACGCTTCTGGCAGGCTTTGCCTCCTGCTCCAGTGACAATGACGAAAGCAACAACAGTGGCGGCAATCAGATAGACGAGACCAACGTGGTGAACGACGATGCCAGCGCACTTTCGCTGGTGAACGGTGTCTATAGCCACTGGCAGCCGCTCTCGTCGTCGTTCTCATTCATCATCGAACTGAACTCGAACAAGCTCATATCGTTCGAAGGCGAGGAGAGCGAGGCCGGCCCTGTGAACAGCCGCTTCGAACAGGAACCTACGACATGGTATCAAGTCAAGATCTTCAACCACCTGCTTCTGGGTATCGCCCAGGACAACGAGGCCATCACCACCATCAGCAACTCGTTGAAGCTCGGCAAGGTGACCAAGAGCGGATATAACGCCGCTGTGGGCAAGGCAAAGTTCCTGCGTGCCCTGGCTTACCTGAAGCTGGTACAGCTGTGGGGTGAGGTGCCTGTATTCACCGAGGAAGGCGGCAGCACCACCGAGCGCCAGAGCATTGACAACGTGTTTGCACAGATTGTCAAGGACCTGACCGAAGCCGAGGACCTGCTGCTCGACTATAACGGCGACCCCCGCGTGCCCTCTAAGCAGGCTGCACAAGCACTTCTGGCACGTGCCTACCTGGTATGGGGTGACAATCCGCTGACTGCCGAACAGGTGACAGCCATCGTTAACACGCAGACCGACCCAGCGTTCACCAAGAATGATGCCCGTCTACAGAAGGCCATTGAGTATGCCGATAAGGTTATCAAGAGCGGACGACTGGCGCTGGACCCCGACTACAGCAAGCTCTACGGACGTGAGTATGAGAGCAACAAGCGCGGCACAAACGAGCACCTCTTCACCATCGCCCACGACGGTGACAAGAACGATGCCCAGGGCAACCACCAGACACACTGCTCGTGGACCTTCCCCTTCCAGAACGGTGAGAACGGCAATGGCTATACACAGAACCATACCGAGGTGGCCGACGACGACCTCTATGATGACTGGAAGGCCGAACAGCCCAACGACAAGCGTCTGGCCGAGACCTACTTCACGGAAATCAAGAATCCTGAAACAGGTCTTGTACATCACTATTATTCACCCATCTACACCCCCATCAACGGTAAGGGAGTGGACCAGAGCTATGAGGATGCCGAGAACCTGGAAATCAAGCAGAACTCTGTTGACCGCATTGAGATACGCTATGCCGAAGTGCTGCTCATCAAGGCTGAGGCCCTCGTGCAGTTAGGCCGTAACACGGAGGCTGCCGAGCCCTTCAACCAACTGCGTAAGCGTGCAGGCATTGCTACCGTCAGTGCACCCACCTTTGACGAGATCAAGCGTGAGTGGGACTACGAGTTCACCTACGAGCAGTTCTCGGTGCTGAACAGCTACCGCTGGAAGAACCTCATCTCGTCGGTCAAGCTGGTGAAGAACTACAAGCACTTCGCCGACGACTGGAAGAGCAAGCAGACCTTCACCTCCGACCAGGAGGCCTACTTCCAGAAGGTGCACAACCACCTCGTGGCCAAGTACAACAACGTGCGCGGCAAACACTACCGTCAGCCCATTCCTTCAGGTCTGCACGGCGAGGATCTGGGCATCGCACAGAATCCGGGATATTAATTCATAGAATAGTCGATAGTAAAAAAATAGAGAAATGCGTATAAGAAAGAATATAACATGGGTTTTGGCAGTGCTTCTGGGCACTGCCATCACCTCCTGCAACTCGAATGATGATTTTGGAAGTCAGGCGATTGAGATTCCTGGTATCACGATAGATGGCGACATTGACTGCTGCTCGGCAGAAGAGGCGCTGCAGGTGTATAAGTTCCTGCAGACGGTCAAGAACATTCCGGAGCTGTCAACGGTGATAGATGACAAGTATAATGTATTTGCCTACTCACGGACGGGCACGTTCCATGCTGGCTACAATGAGATTTACTTCGTGGCAACGAAGAAAAAGAACGGCAACTATATCAAGAACTTCGATGTGACGGACCTGACACCGCTGATGCTGATGACAAAGATGAACATGCAGCACAGCACGCCCACGGGGGTAGGTGCCAAGTCGTTCAACAATGATTATCTGGCCGTCAAACGCAGCTGGGTGTCGTTCATCATGAGTAGCAGTGATGCTGGGTCATGGACACTGTCCTACAACGTGAGCGTACTGGGTGCCAATGGTGGCATCGGTGCCACCGACATCACCGTTGATGCACTGCCACAGGGACAACAGTGGGTAAAGTCGTTTAAGGCAGGTGACCAGAACTACTATGTGTCACTCGTGAATCCTTCGGACTGGAAGACCGGCAGCAACGCTATTTCGGCCTACATCTCGAAGAAGAACTCGCCCGCCACGACACCCTACGGCTTGGCCGAGGAACAGTTTGTCGTAGAGATAGACCCGCGTATGCCTGACATGGGCAACCATACGTCACCCGACAACGTGGCACTCACTCGTCAGACTGACGGTAGCTACCAAGGTTCTGTGAACCTGACCATGACAGGACTGTGGCGCATCCACTTCACGGTGAAGGATGCCCAGGGCAACGTGGTTGCTGGTGGCGACGACCTGAGCGACGGATACAGCTCGCTCTATTGGGACGTTACTATTTAAAGGTAAAAAAGTAAAAGGGTAAAAAATGCTGGAAATCGTTTTGCTATCGACCATATTGATGTCCGACACGGTGATTACTGACAAGTCGCAGAACTTGGATGAGGTGGTCATCGTGTCGGAGGCGGGGCGGGGAAAGAAACGCTCTGTCAAAGGACAGCCGGCCAGCATTGATGAGCACCTGGGCGAACTGCGCAACGTGAATCTCGTACGCCGAGGCTCGTATGCCTGGGAACCCGTGGTGAACAACATGCAGACGGAACGGCTTTCGACGACCATCGATGGCATGAAGATTTTTTATGCCTGTACGGACAAGATGGACCCCGTCACATCGTATGTAGAGAGTGGAAACCTGCAGAGCATTAACCTGAACTCGGGTCTTGATGGTAATCCGCAGGCCACGGGCAACATTGGCGGCAGCCTGGACCTGCGACTGCGCAAGGCGGGCTTCGACAATGACCCGTATCATGTCAGCCTCTCAGTCGGTCATGAATGGAACGGCCACATTCAGGTATATGGGGCCGACGCAGCACTGAGCGGCCATCGTGCCTATGCAAACATCGGTGCTTTCTATCGTCATGCCGACAACTACAAGGTGGGCGGTGGCGACGTGCTGCAGTTCTCACAGTTCCAGAAGGTGAACGTCTTTACAAATACGGGACTGCGACTGACGGAGAAGGACCTGGTGGAGGCTACCTTCATCTTCGACCGCGCAGACGACGTAGGCTATCCGGCACTGAACATGGACGTGGCGAAGGCCGTGGGTCTCATCACGTCATTGTCGTACAAGCATCTCTTTGCCAAAGCCAGCTGGGAGACAAAAGCATACTATAACCACATTACCCATGAGATGGATGACACCAAGCGGCCTGACGTAGAGATCCACATGGATATGCCAGGACGCAGTTGGACGGCGGGAGTATATAGTCTGCTGATGACTTCCTACGGACAGCATGACGTGACACTGAACTATGACCTGTACTATAACCGTCTGTTTGCCGACATGACGATGTATCCAGGCGGTGCGGCACCGATGTATATGGTGACGTGGCCCGATGTGGGCACGTTGAACACGGGTGTGGCACTGACCGACAATGTCCGCATTGCCGACAACCATTCATTGCGCCTGTCGGCCAAGCTGTCGTGGCAGCAGCAACGGCTGAACAACGAAGAAGGCTATCATGCCCTGCGTGTGTTCTTCCCTGGTATGGGAGATGCGTATCATCAGACCACAGGCCGCATCGCCGCTAATTATCAATTATCAATTGTCAATTGTCAATTCAACATTGGTGCCGGCTGGGGCAGTCGTGCACCCACGGTGACAGAGGCCTACGGCTATTATCTGAACAACACGTTCGACCAGTACGACTACATTGGCAATCCCTCATTGAAGAACGAGTCGGCCGTTGAGGTAAATGGCGCAGCCAAAATCTCATTTCCCGATTCTCAATTCTCAATAAGTCTTGATGCCAATGCCTTTTTCTTCGGCAATTATATCATCGGCCAGTTTGAGACGCGCCTGTCACCGATGACCGTCGGTGCCGAGGGTGTGAAGGTCTATGGCAATATCTCGCACGCCACCATTGCCAATGCCTCGCTGACAACCGAGTGGCAGCTGACGGAGCAACTACGCTGGAACGGCAAGGTAAGCTACAGCACAGGGCGCGATGCCGACGGCGATGTCCTACCCCTTATCTCGCCTGTCAGTTGGCAGACAGAACTGCAATACAACTATCGGCGTCTGCAACTACAAGCCGTAGTGAAGGGTAATGCCCGCCAGAACAGCTACGGCGCGAAATATGGCGAGTCGGCAGCAAAAGCGTGGACCATCTGCAACCTCGGTCTGGTTTACGATGTACGGATTTCCAGTTTACAACTGTTGGCCCGCGCTGGTGTCGAGAACCTCTTTGACCGTCACTATGCCACCTATGCCGACTGGAACCACATCCCTCAGAAGGGACGCAATATCTATCTGAATTTAACGTTTACATTATAAAAAGACTCACCCCCGGCCCCCTCCCAGGGAGTAGAGTAATGAAGGAAGGGAGTAATAAGATAAGAAATGAAGAAGACGATCATATGGATAGGAGCACTATTTGTTGGTGCTCTGTTAGGATTGTTAGGCATTGCATGGTTCAATGACGTGATGGACTTTGTGGCAACGGCCTACACACGACTGTTCCAATTGCTGGCGGTGCCGACGATTGTGCTGGCAGTCATTACCACCTTTGCTACTTTCGGGTCGAAAGGATCAGGAAAGATTTTCGGACACACCCTGGTTTACACGCTGCTGACCACCTTTGCTGCAGCCGCAGTAGGAGCCATATTGTATGTACTCGTGGCTCCTTCCTCACTTCCTGAAGTAACTACGATTGCCAATACATTGGAAGCCCCCTCAGGGGCAGTGGAGGAGACTTCCTACCTCGACCATCTGCTCTCCGTTACCCCAAATAACATCGTCAAGCCATTCCTTGAAGGAAATGTCCTCTCGCTGTTGCTGTTGGCCTTTGCCGTCGGCATCGGACTGTCGAAACTGCCTGAGAGCGAGAACAAGGCCGTTGTCGTCAAGGGGCTGCTGGGCTTGCAGGACCTGCTCTTTCTGCTTATTCGCGGTCTCGTCTGGACGCTTCCGCTCGGCATCGTGGCATTCTCTGCCCAGTTGTCGGCACAGGTCTCTGCGGGCATCGTGGCCGATTCCATAGGAAAATATGTGCTTGTGGTGCTGGGAGGCAACGTGATCCAGTTCTTTGTCGTCCTGCCGTTGTTCCTGTTGGCTCGTGGTTTGAATCCCATACGTGTCTTGGGTCGTATGATGCCTGCTGTGCTGATGGCCCTGTTCACGAAAAGCAGTGCTGCCACACTGCCCGTTACGATGCAGTCGGCTGAGCAGCGACTGGGAGTTCGTAAAGAGATTGCCCGTTTTGTGCTACCCATCTGCACCACCATCAACATGAACGGCTGCGCGGCCTTCATCCTTGTCACCTCGCTCTTTGTGATGCAGAACGGAGGCACGACGCTCAGCCTCGGCACCATCCTGCTATGGATACTCATCTCTGTTGTCTCCGCTATCGGCAATGCTGGCGTACCCATGGGCTGTTTCTTCCTGACGCTCTCGCTGATGTCGGGCATCGGTGCTCCCGTGGCCATACTCGGTATCATCCTGCCCATCTACACCATCATCGATATGGTGGAAACGGCAGAGAACGTGTGGTCAG
>Ga0310690_10012076_pt1 | contig 10633 bp, 16 predicted proteins | sample AusTroGonzalo_MG_2_FD_207661 | JGI IMG/M metagenome (GOLD analysis project Ga0310690, IMG submission 207661) | Bovine rumen microbial communities from tropical cattle in Woodstock, Queensland, Australia - Gonzalo_04 (v2) (version 2) | ecosystem: Host-associated > Mammals > Digestive system >...
TATGGACAAGAATTTTTGGATTGAAGCTTTCAAGCAGTTCGGCATCAGCATCGTATTCGCCTTGATGCTGGCCGTATTCTATACGAACGAAAACGCCAAATGGGAAAAGTCCCAAGCCGCGGAGAACACCCGCTGGGAAACGCTGTTCCAGAAATACACCGACGAACAAAGGCAGGCCATGGAAGCGATAAGGGCGTGCTGCATGGAATTTCACGGGAGGAATAAATGAGCAAGGCAGAACTCAAGCCGCAAGCAAAAGACCTCTATGTGGTTCATCAATTAAGCCTATCTGAGATAGGACGCAGACTAAATATTTCCACTAGAACTTTGCAGACGTGGAAAGCCGAAGACCATTGGGAGCTTGAACGTGCGAAAATATCAGGCAGTCAAGATAAATTTCATGCCGAAATTTTTGAACTTGGTGAAGTTCTTGCAAGGCAAATAAAGCAAGACTTACAAAATGGCGTTGCTGTTGACAATGCTCGATTTATATCACTTCAACGAATAATCGACACGGCAGAGACTAGTCGAAAATACGAAGAAAAAGCTCCAAAGAAAAAGAACGATGAAAGAACGCCTGAAGAACGTCAAAAGGCTGCTCTTAAGAAACTTCAGGAAGTTCTCGGAATATGAAAAGCCTAGACGAATTCTTTTTCCCTTACCAAAAACGCTGGCTTCTCGACAAGTCAAAGGTCAAGATTTTCGAGAAGTCCCGCCGTATCGGCGGCACGTGGGTGCAAAGCTTCGAAGACGTGCAGGACTGCATCGAACAGCCCGGACTCAAGGTTTTCTTCAGCTCAGCTGACATGACCGCAGCAGCTGAATACATCGACTATTGCGAATCGTGGATTCAGAAGCTCAACGCCATCGCAAAGGCCCTCGCCGAAGTCAACTGCGAAGACATCGAGGACTGCGAATTTGCCGATGAAGACAAAGGCATCAAAAGCAAGATTATCGAGTTCAACAACGGCTCGAAAATTTACGTTCTTTCGAGCAACCCCAAGGCGTTCCGCTCCAAAGGCGGTAAAATCGTGTGGGACGAAGCCGCCCACCACGAGAACGACCAGAAGATGTGGGCTGCCGCAAAGCCCGCCGCCATGTGGGGCTATCCCATCCGCATTTTGTCAACCCACAACGGCGTGAACTCGCTCTTCTACAAGCTCATCGAGAAGTGCAAAAAAGGCGAACTTGACTACAGCGTTCACACCGTGCCAATCCAGCTCGCAGTAGAGGAAGGCGTTGCCGACCGCATCTGCGGTAAGAAACTCTCCAGGAAAGAACGCGAAGAATGGCTGGAGCAGGAACACAAAGGCTGTTTGACCGAAGCTATCTGGCAAGAAGAATACTGCTGCAACCCGCAGGATGAATCCAAGGCCATGATCAGCTATGAGCTCATTCACAGCTGTGAACGCCAAGGCGTGCTGGGCATTGACAAGGCACACGGCCCGCTCTACCTGGGTTGCGACGTGGCACGCCACCGTCACCTTTACGTCATTTACGTTTTTGAAGACATTGGCGACCGCCTGATTTGCCGTGCCGTCGAAGCCTACCAGAACAAGAAATGGAGCTTCCTTGAACAGAAGCTCTACAAGTTCCTCAAGCTTCCGAACCTTATCAGAGCCTGCATAGACCGCACCGGATGCGGCGACCAGTTCACCGAACGTGCCATGGAACGCTTCGGCTCCGTCAAGGTCGAAGGCGTGCTTTTTACGAACACCGTAAAGGCTGACCTCGCCATCAATCTTTTACAGGCGTTCGAAGACCAGAAAATCATCCTTGAAAAATGCCCGAAGTTCCCCGGAGTCGAAAGCCGCATAGAGGACGAACAGGCCGAAAGCATCCACGCGGTACGAAAGATCGTGACGAGTGCGGGCAATGTTCGTTACGATGCCGCGAGCACCGAGCAAGGGCACGGCGACTTTTTCTGGGGAGCGGCTTTGGCATACCACGCCAAGAACGCAAACGCGGCGGGTCCGCTGTTCGTACAGACCGCGAATCCATACGCGCTAGAAAGCACCGATTTCAGGGGGTTCTGAAAATCGCACAGAAAGGCCCTTTTAAGCCCGTTTTTCTTTTACCCTAGTAAGCGGACGTAAAACTTTAAAAAATCATTTTTCAACGAATTTGAACGGCGATTCAAAAGGATTAGAAAACTACCGAGGATTGCATGAGCAAAAAGAACAAGAAAAAGCAGAACGAGACCCAGAACAAGCGCGATTTGCAGCTTGCGAAGGAAGTCGCGACCCGGAACGTGGCGGAATACGTGTCGGGCCTTGACTACTTGCCGAACCCGGACACCATCCTACAGAAAAACGGCGGCAACATCAAGGTTTATCGCGAAATGATAGACGCTCACCTCGATGCGGTCAAGAACAAACGCTTTGCCTCCATCACGAGCCGCGCATGGACAATCGACGGGAGCAAGGGCGACGCGAAGAAAGCGAAGTTTGTCGAGGAATACCTCTGGAACATCGACCTCCGCAACACCATATCGCAGATGCTCGACGCGATCGGTTACGGTTTCGCCGTTCACGAAATCGTCTGGGATGCGGTGCAGACCGACATGGGCGTGCTCATTTTGCCCACGGCAATCAAGGACCGCAAGCAGGAATGGTTCAAGTTCGATGCGGACGGTAAACTGCTTTTGCAGACGAAGGACGGAACCCGCGAAGAATTGCCCGACCGCAAGTTCATCGTTACACGCAACCGCCCGACAGCAATCAACCCTTACGGCACCTCGGTTTACTCCCGTTGCTTTTGGCCTCTCGCTTTCAAGAAGGGCGGTCTCAAGTTCTGGATGATATTCGTCGAAAAGTACGGCATGCCGAAAGCAATCGGCAAATGCCCGCCAACGGCGACAACCGACGAACAACAAACATTCTTGAAAATGCTTACCGGGCTTATCCGCGATGCGGTCGCCGTCATCCCGCAAACCGGCTCCGTTGAACTCTTGCAGACCGGGAACGGAACGAACAACCCGCACAGCGAAATCGTTCGCTGGGCTGACTCCGCAATGAGCAAAGCTTGGCTTGGCGAAACGCTTTCAACTGAACAGACAAGCTCGGGCGGCACACAGGCGATGGCGACCGTGCACAACGATGTCCGTGAAGACCTCGCTCTCGATGACGCAGCAATGATTGAATCGAGCGTGAACCAGCTCATCCGTTGGATTTACGAAATCAACTGGCCGAACGAAAAAGAAATCCCGTGGATGAACATCATCCTCCCGGAAGACTTGCAGCAAGCCCGCCTCGAACGCGACGTGAAGCTCACGCAGCTTGGTGTGAAGTTCAACGCCCAGTACATCACCGATGTCTATGGAATCGACGAGAAATACTTTGAAATGCTCGAAGTCCAGCCGCAAGGCAGCTTGTTTGCGGAAGGCCCCGAAAAGAAGCCTAAAGTCCGCAACACTAGCCACGAACTCCGTAACAATGTGAATGCTTTCACCGAGCACCTTGCAGACGAATGTGAAAAAATCGATTTCCTCGCACCCATCCGCGAACTTGTAGAGAACGCAAAGAGTCTCGAAGAAGTCCGCGACAAGCTTGGCGGCTGCTATGGCGAAATGCCCATGGACCAAATTGAAGACGAAATGGAACAGGCATTCCTCGCAGCAGACCTGGCAGGGCGTTTCACGCTTCTCAGAAAAGCAGGCATCATAGATGGCTAAGGAACTCGGTTTCAAGCAAGGTGCGTACAAGGAAGCGGTCGATTACTTCAAGCAGAAAATCAACCTTCCTACAAAACGCTGGAACGATCTCAAGGGCGCAATGCACACGAGAGCGTTCACCGTTGCCGGTGCAATGCGTGCCGACATCTTGCTTGATTTCCGTAACGCCGTTGACAAGGCCATCGAAAAGGGTGAATCCCTGCAAGATTTCCGCGACCATTTTTACGACATTGCAAGCAAATGGCGTGAATCAGACCCCAGCTTTGACGAAAAGATGAAAAAGCCGAAATACGGTGCATGGCGTTCGAAAGTCATTTACCAGACGAACATGCTTACCGCAGCGGCGGCAGCACAGGAACGCCAAGCAAGGGAAATGCCCGAAGTATTCACCCATGCAAAGTATGTCTGCATGATGATGCCCACGAGCCGCGAACAGCACAAGGCTTGGAACGGCACGGTGCTCCCTGTAAACGACCCGTGGTGGGAAAAACATAGCCCACCTAACGGCTTCGGTTGTTTGTGCGAAAAGGAATTTATCAGCAAGTACGAAATGAAAGCAGGGCTTGAAAAGGAAACAAAAGCCCCGACACCTGCAAACGACACCACCAACATCGGTGAAAATTGGGACTACAGCATAGGCGATGCCGATGCCGAAAACCAACGGCTCAAAGAACAGCTCGAAGAGAAAGAGTTTAAACTTTTGGAAAAATTTGATGGCGATACTGAGTTAAGTTATGAAATAGAGAGAATTTCAGCAGAAAGGCACGAAAACAGAACTCCCGAAACGATTCAAAATGTGCGTGACCGACTGAATGACAGGAAAGACGAAAAAACCGGGAATATACCGAAAGTCAAAATCGACAAAGATATTGACAAATTTGAAAAACCAGAAAAGTTGTTTGAATACATGGAAAGAAAACGTGGATTCAAAATTGATGATGACTTGAAAGAATACGATCTTGAAAAAGTAAAAGGATTCCTAAAAGGAATTGATGCTGCAATGACGGCTTTTCCAGAAGCTAAAATTACACTTTTAGAAAAACACAATGTAAATGACGAACGTTCTTGTACAAAATTTAATTATAAAAAAGACAGTCCTTTTTCAATCGGGATAAACGAAAAGTGTTTTGGAAAAGAACAAGTTCTTGGGAAAAATTTCATTCCTTTTGTGGATAATGGGATGCATCCCAAAAACTCTAATCCATTTTCCTCGGCAGTACATGAAATGGGGCACGTTATTCTTCTTAAAATGACTCAAATGGAGAGTTTCGGTTATTGCGAACATTATGATGAAATTGCAAAAGAAATCGTAAACAAAGCTGTCATTGACAGCGGAATAACGCCGAATTACGAAAACATTTTCGATTTTAGAAAAAAAATTTCATTATACGCAGATCATTTCTACAAATATGCCGAAACCATAGCCGAGGCAATGTCTGACGTTTTTAACAACCGATCTAAAGCAGCCGTTGAATCAAAAGCAGTCTATAAAGTGCTAATGGAAAGATTAAAAAAAATTAGACAGAAAAGACAAAGGAGCTAAACAAGAATGCACGCATCGTCATATTCTTTTTGCATTTTTTTCAGCTTTTCAAATGCTTTTTTAACATTTTCAGGAGCTTCATCTTTAAGCGTACAATCATAGATGTACTCAGCATCCCTATTTGTCCATTCAAAGCACAAATTAAGCAATTTTTCAAATTCTGGACCCGGCATAATGTAAACCTCTCCCCATAATATACCACTTTTTCAAAGGAAATGCAACCCCATGGCAGATTTCATCAACGCAACCATAGAACGGCACGAGTTCGACACGCTTCTCGAAATCCTGAAAGACCGAGCCGTCCACCTGAAACCCATCATGGCCGTGGCTGGAAACATCGTTGTAAAAAGTGTCAAGCAGAATTTCCGCGAAGGCGGCAGACCCGAAAAGTGGACGCAATCGAAAAAGCCCAAGGGCATGACCTTAATCGGCACTGGGGCACTCATGAAAAGCATCCACTACAAAGTTGATGATGACGGAATGGGTGTAACAGTAATGACCGGACCGCAAAAATACGCAGCCATCCACCAGTTCGGCGGCACGACCGCACCGCATGAAATCAAAGCAAAAAACAGACGTGCGTTGCAGTTCACCGTAGGCGGAGTGACGCTTTACAGAAAGAAAGTCCACCACCCCGGCTCAAACATCCCGGCACGCCCCTACATGCTCCTGCAAGACGAAGACATTGAAAACATCAAAAAGGTAATGCTCGAATACCTAAAGGAACCCATCAAATGACCAAACCCACACCCAAAACACCGCAAAAAAAACAGACCTACTACAACGAAATGCCCGTGGAAACAATCAAGATTATCCACGCAATCGTCAAGCGTCCGCAAATTCCGCGTGAAGCCGCCTACGACATCGGCAACGCCGTAAAGTATCAATGCCGTGCAGGCCTCAAGCCCGACAACAATTGGGAAGACGATATCCGCAAAGCGGAAAACTACCTGCACCACGCACGAACCGGCGAATGGATAAAGGAATGAATCTAGAAAAGAGACATCTGCCCGTTGTCACGCTTCTTTGGCACAAAGTTAAGGTAGCGGTAAATCGTGCGTTCGCTCACGCCCGTCTCGAAGGCAAGCTGGTGGACAGTCTTCTCGCAGTTGTCAGCCATGTAGCGACGCACAGCGTTCGGAGTCATCCGGGATGGACAGGCTACATGGTTGCCCGCAAAGCGTTTCCAGATTCTCTTGGCGACATCAAGACCGAGGGTCTTTGCAACCCACTTTAAATCCTCGTTCGGCAAGTCATCAAATGTAAGGGAATCCCAGACGCTCATCTGTAATTCAAATATAACTAAAAACAAAGCAAAAATCAAACTTCGCAACAAAGGAAGTGAAAATGAGGAACGAACGACTTCAAACATGTATAAACTCTTTACTTGTACTCGACGAATGTTTAGCCCAAACAAAAAAGGATAGAGAAACACTCTCTATCCTTGGGAAAATCATTTCTAGCACTAGTGACAAACTCGATGAAGAAATCAAAGACTCCAATCGTTTCTGTTTAAGATTCCTTGCCTTCTTTTTCGCCTTTTGCGTCTTCGCCAGCATCGGTTTCAGATTCATCCTTTGGCACTAATTTATTGTTCATTGTCTTTACAAACACATTGCTTCCGCCTTCAACAACATCTCCCAGTAATCGACGTATGGCATCTTGAAGATTTTGCTTGTTCGTTTTGTTATCCCATTCACCTTCATCAATTGCTCCTAGCAGTTTTTCTAAAGGATCAATCACAGGATGTTTACCTATAGCCCCCACAGCTCTCCAGTTGTTGCCAAGTCCCTTGACGATTTCCTTGATAAGGTCATAATCCGATTCTGCGGGTTTCAAAATCAGAATGTAGTACAAAGCGGAGATGTATTGGCTGAATGCTTCCGAAGACGACTGGTTCGCGTTGGCCTCGTAAAGGTTGGCACCAGCCTTAAGGCAAGGAGTAACAAAGGCGTTCTTGATGGAGCTTTTTTGCTCTTCGATAATAAGTTCAGTTGTTTTCGTCTTTTCGTCAATAACTTTTATCTTTCCATTAAGGTCGTCAAGCAGCTCTTGGGAATACTTTTTGCTTTCATGCACATCCCAAAACACTTTCCAAGCGAACAAACCTATAAAAATCGTGACCGCAATTCCAAGGAATACAAGGACTTTGTTCATGGAATCTTCATAGAACTCCCTAGAATCATACAAAGCTTTCATCGTCGGGTCTTCGATAACCTTTTTTACCGTATCCACATAAACCCGTTTTACGGTATCAGCATCGGGAAAGCACTTGAAGATATAGAAATTGTTTCCTGGCATAGCCTATTCACCGTCCAATTCGTAGGCCACAGTTGAACGGATTTTTATCACACACACAACGTCTCCACCATCATTCAAAATATCCTTATCGTTTCCTATTCTATATGTCAAAATACGCTTTCCATTCATCGTTGCGTTTCGAGTTCCCGGATGCGTATAAACGCAAATGTATCCGTTTTCTTCCATTACATGTTCTGGGAATCGAAAGAAGTGTCTCCATACGTTCGTTGGATTTCCGTCGCTATCGTATGTGCAGTCGTAAAAGGCGTAATCACTTAACTGCGTTCCCTTGGAAGCCCAAAACAGAAAACGCTCTTCACCTGAGCTTGGTTGGGTTCCGGCCCTCTTCAGCACAAGTTTGCTTTCGTCTTTCTTTACGAGATGGTCAAAATACATTTTGCGTTCCTTCCTTATTTTTAGAAGATTTCGATAACGTTCCCTCTCACGCGGTAGCTTGGGTGGGTGGGTCTTGCTTGGCGGCGGTTTGTGCGGAGAGGCCGAGGGCGACGACGAGGTTGAAAAGCGTGGATAGCTGCGAGGGCGTGGGCGTGGCCGAGCCGTCTTGCCAGGAGGAGAGCACGGCGGGGGCGACCCCTACGAGCTGGGCGAGCCGTTCAAGGGGCGTGTTGGACAGTGCTATCGCTCCCTTGATGTCGAGACCTTCTATGGCTTTGTTTTCTTTCTTCTCTAAAATAACATTTTGATTTTTAGGTAATGTTATATCAATGTTATCGTTAAAGCCAACAGATTTTAATCTATACAGGAATTTCGGGCCTATTTTTACCTCGCCTTTAATGTATGAATTAAGGTTTTGCGGCTTAATGCCCATAGCATCAGCCAAACCTTTAAGGCTTCCAAAATGCTCAAAAGCGAACTTTTTAACATTTTCTAACATTTTTTCGTTTTTGGGTATTGACATAATGTTATTTCAATGTTATATTATGTTATGTAGTGGTAACATTCCACCACTACAAAAGTAATAAAAAAAAGGAAAAAATCAAAATGACGACCGCCGATTTCACAGTCTCGAAATTCTCGTGGCAAAAGGTTGCCGAAAAGGTTTCCGAACTCGCCGGAAAGCCTTACAATGCCCATTACGTAAGGGAAGTAGCCGTTGGCTACCGTTCCAACAAACAGCTCACAATCATCCTCCAAAACCTTGGAATTGTCAAAAAAGAGGTAGCATAATGATCAAGTCTATTTACGAAGATGAAGCCGAAAACACCACCCAAGGGGCAACCAAAACGGTTGACCCTTCGGACAAAGAAAACGACGAAGAAAGCCTGCTCGAAACCGCCAAAAAGCTCGACGAAGTTCTCGGCACGGACGGTTCCAACAACGAAGTCCTCTACGGCAAAAACGCCGCTTTCCCCGAAAGCCCGCTTGTCCCGGTCGAATATTCCAACTCCAGTGCAAAGTGCATCGTCAAGGAACAGGGCCTCGAAGAAGGCGAACTTGACCCTACAACGGCGACCGCCCTCAAGCTGCGTTACCGCATCTTCAACGACACTTCCATCCGCATGAGCATCGACACCGAGAAGAATGTGTGGTTTGTCGCGGACGATATCGTGAAGGTTCTCGGCTATACCAAAGACACGGCAGCGGTCATCAAGCGTCACTGCGGCAAGGTCTATGACAGCAAGGACCTCGACGGCACAAACGAGCTAGCCAAGAAACTCGTCATCGATACGAAGGGCGGCAAGCAGGCGATGATCGCCATCAGCGAACCGGACGTTTACCGCCTCATCATGCGTTCCAACATGCCCGAAGCCCGCAACTTCGAACGCTGGGTGGTAGAAGATGTGCTTCCGTCTATCCGCAAGACGGGCAAGTATGCCGTCAAGCGCAAAATCGAGTTCAGCAACCCGGAAGACCAGGCGAAGTTCGATGCCGCCAAGACCGAAGCGTCGGGCCAGTGCGAACTGTTCCCGCGAATGGTGCCGAGCGTGTCGCTCCCGGCAGACATCACCGACCGCCTGAACTCTGTCAAGAAACGCCTTTTCGAGCAGGGCCATACCTTCCCGAACAACAAGGAGTTCGTGAAGTTTCTCGTCAACAAGGCACTCGAAGACTTGGAGGGCTAGGCCCATGACGGAGCTCAAGAAATCACAGATGAGGCGCATCGTCGAGCTTGACACGCTCCGTCGCAACTTCAAGCCCGGCTCGAAGGAATACCGCCTGATCAGTTCCAAGATTCACCACGAGCGGACAAAGTTCCGCACCACCCCCAACCGCTAAGGAGAAACAACATGCATTACGAACTCAACCGCAAGACGCTCAAGATTCTCGCCAACGAGCCCACCCGCACGCTGCTCGAAAAACAGCTCATCGACCTCTGCCTGAGGCAATACGAAAGGCTCAGCCAGCGTGTTAACGATAACAACGACCTCAAGCAGACGCTCATCCGTATCCAGAACGCCATCCTCAGCAATTGCCCGTGGATTGTCGAAAACACCCGCATGGCAAAGGAACAGGGCTGCAGCCAGAACGCAGTCCACGTTGCTGTCGTGGGCATCGCCCCGGAAAACACCAAGCAGTAAGGAGAACGACCATGAATACCACTCTTATTCATCGTTCCGCACGCCCCCGCGTCACCCTCGAATTCACCCAAGTCCGCCACTGCGAATGCTGCGGCGGTAAGTCGAACCTCTACATCAACGGCCACCACGCCTGCGGGCGTTGCCTCAAGGCTGGCCGCGTGCTCGACATGCTCTGGAAGGAACAGGTCGCACGCCAGTTCCGCTGCGAAGGCTCGGTCGTTTTCTGCAACAACGACCTGCCCACCGAAGTGATGGACGCAATGACCGCAAGGGCACTCAACCGCTAAGGAGCAAGCCATGTCCACTTTCGACGCAAAAAGCCTACGCGACAAGGACGACAACGACGTGAACTTCACGCCCACGCACTACTTCGACGACAACACGAAGAAGAGCATTGCGGAGGAAATCGCCAATTGCCTTAAAAAATCCGGCATTCGTGGTCTCGTAAGGAATGATGGCTCCATCGACACTTCTGTCTATGCACTGGCCTCCGCACTTTCGGACTACATACTAAAGTCATCGACAACAGGTCTCGTAAAGAACGACGGCTCCATCGACACCACGGCCTACGCGACC
>Ga0310690_10012078_pt1 | contig 10631 bp, 7 predicted proteins | sample AusTroGonzalo_MG_2_FD_207661 | JGI IMG/M metagenome (GOLD analysis project Ga0310690, IMG submission 207661) | Bovine rumen microbial communities from tropical cattle in Woodstock, Queensland, Australia - Gonzalo_04 (v2) (version 2) | ecosystem: Host-associated > Mammals > Digestive system >...
CTTCTTCTTTATCTTCTTCTGAAGCAGATGATGCAGAACAAGCTTTTATGGAGGCCAACGCTCGAATGGTACTATATAATCCAGCAGAGCGGAACTTAGTTGGTAGTCTTTCGGAAGCCACTGCGTCTTTGTGGAGTGCTGGCATTCCTTTGCCGAGGCCTTTACTTGAATATATGGGCCTATTTGAAAGAGCCACCAAATTGTTACCTCGTTATGATATTTCTTTCTTCAAAGTAAGTTTTGTGAAGAAAGACAATAAGAATATGATTGAGCTTAATGGCCGTGACAAGTTACTGCCTATAAGCGCATCCTCTTCGGGTTTGCAGTCTGCCATTCCTATGTTGATGGTGATAGACTATGCCCTGAAGACAGATAGCTTCAATTCGTTTGTCATAGAAGAGCCTGAACAAAACCTGTTCCCGAAGAACCAATTTGAGATGCTGGGTTTTGTAACCTCAAGACTATGGCATCCAAGTCAGCGCAGACAATTTATCATTACAACCCATAGCCCCTATATGCTTTCGAGTTTGAATGTGCTGATGTTGGCATATAAACTCCAACAAATCGAGACAACGCGTGAAGAGGCAAAGAATATTGTTTCGCCAGAATATACGGTAAATCCAGATGACGTGGCTGTGTATTCGCTTGACCCTGATAGCAAGGAGTATTGCAAGAGCCTGATTTCGGAGAAAACAGGGCTTGTGTCGGTGAATGAGTTGGATTCCGTCTCAGAGGTAATAGGCGATAAATATGATAGGCTGTATCGTTTGTATGTTAAAACCTTGAAGAAGTAAGAACGGTATGTATGTCGGAAAAGAAAGTATTGACCGCCTGCGACTTGATGAGGCCTTTGCTGGCAAAATTGCACATCTACCTATAGCAGATTGTATCTGCGTAAAATGCGATGAGAGGCTTTTGGTGGTTGACGATGAAGAGACTAAGTGTTCACGTTTTGGCAAAGAGGGTGATGATGTTGGTAAGGCACTGATGGTTATCAACGAGAAGAAACGTGAAATCGTATTGCTTTCTATTGATAACAAGTTGTTGAAAGGAATTCAAGGTGGTATAGCAGACTGTGCTCTTTTTGATGATAAGCAGTTCCGATTCGTGGAATTCAAAACGAATGCGGAAGGTAATGCCCAAAAGAACTTTGACAAGGCAACAAGTCAATTGAAGAACACTATTCAAGTGTTTAGGGATAGGCTCCAGGCAGTAGATGTTATGTTTGATGATGCTGTGGTGTTGAGTTGCCATATTGTATTGTCACATAATTTCCCTCGAAGCATGGCAACTACGCAAAACTATCAGTATGAGTTTGCTACAGATACTGGCGGAATTATGTTGAGTTTCGATTCGGAAACTTATTGGGAAAAGCCGGAAAGGTAATCTGACATAATTTGTACATCGTTATTGGGTGCTCGGTTCTCAAATTGGGAATCGAGCATTTTTTTGTTTTATAACGAATTATATCTATCATCTGAAAATAATCTGAGATTTTCGACTTGGATTTGCACAGACTTTCGGATTACATACCTTTGCCAGCGTCTTCCGAGATAAGCAGCCGATATGTGAGCGGGCTATCCTTAGACAGGCGGGAGCAAAGATAACAAATAACATTTTAAACCTGAGTTGAAATGAGGAAGATGTTCCCGGGTAAATGCGCAAAGATTCCAACCTTCTTCTCGCAATCAATTCAGAAAACAAATGAAAACAAAGATTCAGATTTTCAAGAACGATGTGTTCGGCGAAGTACGTACAATGACTAACGACCAGGGCGAGACCTTCTTTGTGGGCAAGGATGTGGCAGAGGCGCTGGGGTACAGCAATCCTCAAAAAGCTCTTCGCGACCATGTGGACTACGATGACAAGCTGACCGAACGATTCGTTCTGTCAGGTCAAAGACGAAGCGTCATCATCATCAACGAGAGCGGGCTCTACTCCCTCATCCTCTCCTCGCAGTTGGAGCAGGCGAAGGCGTTCAAGCGCTGGGTGACGAGCGAGGTGCTGCCGCAAATCCGCAAGACGGGACGCTACGAGCTGCTGCCCCGCGAAATCAAGCTCCTGGGCGAGAAGGCGGAGTACTGCGACGAAGTGCTGCAGTCGGTCGATTGCCTGACCACCACGCAGATTGCCAAGGAGATGGGCATGACGGCGCAGGAGCTCTACCGCTGGCTCATCGCCCTGAAGGTGCTCTACTGGCAGAGCGGCGAGTACATGCTCTATGCCGACTTCGCCCGCGAAGGCCTCGCCAAGACGCGCACCCACGGCCGCCGCAACCGCCTCGGCATCTGTCACACCCAGCGCTACCTCGTCTGGACGGAAAGCAGACGCAAGTTGCTCCACGAGATTTTCCAAGACCAAAATAAGAGCCTGATAGCGTGATAACGATATAAATGGTAAATTATTTTATGGAAGTTAAAGAAGTTAAGGAAGTTAGCTCGCCATGCTCGCTTTGGGAAATTAAAGGACGATAGTTTTGGGGAGTTAAAGAAGTTAAGGGAGTTAGCTCGCCATGCTCGCTTGGGAAGTTAAAGGACGATAGTTCTGGAAGACTGAAGAACGAAAGGACGCATCCAAATGGTATTGTCCTTTAACTTCTTTAACTTCATTAACTTCTTTAACTTCCCTAACTTCATTAACTTCCGAAACTTCAGTAAATGATTAAATGGTAAATGTAAGATGAGCGTACACATTATTTATTACAAGGATGGGGCGAAGATGATGCGCCCCGTCCGCTCGAGAGAGGAATACTTGGCCCTGCGCGGCTCGGAGTGGCAGAAGAGCGTCCTCAAGGCTGTCCGCGAAGGCAAGGAGGCGCAGAAGAGGAAGCTCGTGCAGATGAACTACTCGTGCCTGCCGAATGAGGACGGCTCGCTCCGAGGCTCGAAGACGATGAGCACGACGGTTGGCATGGACATCGACTGGACTCCCGCCCCGCTTCCCCTTGAAGGGGAAGAGCAGACAGCCGCCCGAAAAGAGGAATGGCTGAAGAAGGTCCCAGAACTGGTGCTGGCGAAGAAGGACGAGCTTGGTTTGCTGATGCTGGAACGGTCGGCCACGAAGGGCTATCACCTCGTCTTCCGCCGCCGCCCCGAACTCGGTCAGGAGGAGAACCTGCGCTGGGCAAGCGACCTGCTGGGCGTGGATTTTGATAAGGGCGCAAAGGACATCACCCGCGTGTTCTTCACGACATCGGATTCAGCGGAAGACCTCTTGTATCTTGATGACTCCATCTTTGAAACCACTGAATGTATTTCGAACACAGATTCAACGGATAGAACGGATAAGAAAGCGAACACGAATCTCACGAAAAATCCGTTAGATCCGAGCAATCCGTGTTCAGAAGAAAATAATCCGTGTTCAGAGAAAGACTACAACGGCCTTCCGTATTTGGAGATTATCCGCAAGTGGTGGGAACTCTACAACGAGGGCAAGGAACCCGTGAAGTCGAACCGCGACGTGCTGACCTTCGAGCTGGCCGTGAACCTGCGGCACATCTGCGGCTTCGACCGCGAACTGATGGACGCCATCATTCCCTGCTACGACGGTTTCTCTGAGACACAGAAGATGAAGTGCATCGACTCGGCTCTGTCGGAGAAACGCACGCAGATGCCCAAGCGACTAAAAGATGTGCTCTTCGAGGTGCGCCGCGACCGCATAGGCCTCACCCCCACCCTCTTTCCGAATGGCGAGGGGAGTGATTACACTTGCCTTGATGAAATTGTGCAGGAGGACGAGCGCTTCTACTACAACCGCCTGCCACGGATGCCGCAGGGTGTCCGCGAATCCATCGAGGCCGTCGGCCCTGCGCTGTCGATGCCTGTGGTGACGGCCATTTGTCCGGCTATCGGTATGCTGGCAACGGGCGTACAGCTCGACGTGCACGGCCAGAAGAAGGGGCTCAACCTCATCAGCTACATCGCCGGTGACTTCGTCAGCGTCAGGCTGGGCATCAGTTATTACAAGATTGACCTGAAAGCCCTCGACAGCGCCTACAGCATCGTCTTCCCGGACTCGACGCCTATCAATGTGAACAAAAAGAAGAGGGTGGAACTGCGCCAAGCTGCGAGGGTGGAATGCCCTACAGCCCTATCTTAGCCACGTCCTGCTCGAAGGTGTCGGGATTGATGGCCATTGAGCGCGCGCGAACCCGATAGTTCAGGATGGTGTTGTACGAGTAGTTCAGCACGCGGGCAATCTGCTGGTTGCTCGTGATTCCCAGCCTGATAAGGGCAAAGATTCGCATGGAGGGAGTGAGCAGCGACTCTCCCTCCAGCTTTCTGTGCTCGGGGTGCAACAGGGCATTGTAGTCGGCAATGAAAGTGGGGAACATGGACATGAGCAGCTCGTCGAACCTGTCGAGCTGTTCTTTCTTGCTGAAGTTCTTCTGCAGCTCCGTGATTAACTTCTGAACCTGCTCGTACTGAGCCATCTTCAGCTTTTGGTTGGCTTTGACAGCAAACTCTGCAAACATGTTTGTAAGTTCGCTGTTCGACTCAAGGAGCTTCCCGAGATGGGCATCCTTCAGCTTGTTGGAGTCGTGCAGCAGCATACTGTTACGCAGCAGCTTCTCGTTCTTGTCGCGGAGCCTGTTGTTTTCCTCTTTCTCCTTCTCGCTCGTGGCGAGAGTGGCCTCCAACCGCTTTCTGTTCTTCACGTTTCGGAACAAGGTATAGAGAATGTATATCAAGAAGATAACAACGATGACCACAAAGAAATTGACCAGAATACGCTTCTGCCTCAACTTCTCTTTCGACAGGTCGGGAACGATGTTGTCGATGTATGTCACCTGCGAGCGCATCCCGTAGTATTCGCCGTTCTCGATGGCGACATTGAGTAATCTTATCACGTCGGGCATCTGGTGATAGTGCCTGAACAGCTGATCCGTCAGGTCGATGATGGCGATGGAGGAGTTCTGGTCGTTCAGAATGTCATTCTTCGTGGCTTCTATGTAGCAGCGAGTGGCCTCCTCGTGTTTGCCCTGATGCTTGAAGCACTTGCCCAAGGAGGCATTGGCAAGGGTGTAAAGGATGCTGTTGTCCTTGTCAATGTACTCCAGAGACTTCTTGAAATATCTTTGCGCCGCATCATATTGCTCGCGTCTGCCATAGATTCTTCCCAGGGCAAAGTTCTTTACCCCCTCGTTGTCGGAATAGTCCAAGCTCTTCAAGAACATTTCAATGCCAACATTATTGTATTTCTGGCCATTGACAGAATCCTTTACATACACGGCAAGCCGTTGATAGGTTAAACCATAACAGAAATAATAGAGGGCGAGGATGCTGTCATTCAGGTTAGGGAAATCCAGCTTGACAGACTTCAAGGTGTCCAGAGCCTCGACAAACAGGCAGGCCTGTGCCAGATAGAAGCTGGACAGGATGCGCGATTCCGCCATCAGGTTCTCGTCGCCGATTTTGTCGGACAGGATGTGCATCTTCCGGGAAAATTCGCTGGCATAGTCATAGGAGAACATCTGGGCCTTCTGCAGCATCTGTCGGTTGGTGTAGTACCTGTATCGGTCGCTGTACTCCGTATGCTTGTGCAGCTGCAGCATGACAGAATCCATCTGGTGTTTCAGGCTGTCGCGGAAGAACTGCTTCCTCTTCACAAGTTCGTTCAGGACATCCAGCTCGAGGCGGTTCTGCTCACTCATATCCCTGTGATACTCCTCCTTGGTGAGGAAGGCATAAACACCAATCAGCAAAAGAATGACGATGAACACGCCAATATGTCGTTTCTCTCCGCTCAGCATAGTTTTTGTGTGTTAATCTTTATAACAGAATATCTCCGTCAGCTGTTTGGCGACAACAGAAGGGGAAGCCAGCCGCTGAACCGCTTCGGAGTATTCACGTGAAGGAACCATGTGCATCACTTCCTGCATCTTCTCTGCCAGCTTCCTTGCATCGCCAATGGGTGCAATTAGGCAGCCATCAGGTATGCGGAGCGAGGAAGGGATGCATTCGGTGCTGACAACAGGGATGCCCGTTGAAAGTGCTTCAAGTATGACCAGAGGCTGAGCCTCGCTACGGCTTGGCAGGACCAGGGCGTCGCAACGCCAGAGCATATCGCGCACACCCTTTTTATCTACATGTCCGTGCAGACTCACGTTATGTTTTCGGGCAAAGAGCTGACGCATAGGAGGCGAGTCCGTATCCTGTCCGACGATATGGATTTCCACGTTATCAGGCAAATAAGCGAGAGACTCTGCCAATACATCATATCCCTTACGGTAGATGTCGGCTACTGCCGGGCAGCAAAAACGGAATGGTCGGTTGATTTGCGGTTCGCGTTCACGATAAGAGAAGAAATCTGTGTCAATAATGTTTGAAACAGGACTATAGCTATAGGAGTTCCCAAAGTAGGGAGCCAAATCGTCCACCAGTTCGCGGCTAACAGGAATGACGCGATTGGCCGCTTCGTATGTCCGTCGAATCTTCTCCTTCAGCCATACATGCTTCTTCCATCCCTGCCCGAAGTCCCGCTCGTAAAGGCCTGAAGGGATATGTTCTGTGATGAAAAAGGGAATGCCGAGCTGTTGGAATATCTCCATTGCTGCCATTCCTGCATTCTTGCAGCAATGAGCATGAATCACATCGGGCTTGCCGTAGCGACGGACATAGGCATCGACTGCCTTTCGGCAGAGGCAAATCCAATGATTGATATTGTAGCGGACAGCTTTTGGCACCGCCCGCATATAGTAGCAGAAGACTTCCAAGCCCTCCATCTCCCTTCTTTCTTCACACCATGGCGCAGTGAAGTAGAAAGCATAATCGATGGAAACACCAAGTTCCACGACGCTCACGATGCGCACTTCATGGCCTAATGCCTTCAGAGCCTTGGCTTGTTCCAGACAGAACAGGCCGCCATGAGGCGGGAAGAAAGAAGGGAGTTCGAGGATGTGCATTTTTGCTTAGTATTCATTCCAGCTCTTGATACTGAGGTCTTCGACAGAAAGTGTGCAGAAGGCCTCGATGAAGGCACTGGCCAGGCGGGCATTCGTGATGAGCGGAATATTGTGGTCGATGGCTCCGCGGCGAATCTTGTAGCCGTTGGTAAGCTCGCGGCTGGTGCGGTTCTTCGGAATGTTTACCACGAGGTCAAGGCGATGCTCTGCAATCAGCTGCATCACATTCTCCATGCCTGGTTTGTCCTCGTCTGGCCAACTGACGGCTATGGCCTTTGCGCCGTTCTCATTCAAGAACTTGGCTGTTCCCTCGCTGGCATAGATGGTATAGCCGGCCTTAGTCAGCATACGTGCACCGTCCAGCATGGCAACCTTTTCCTTTGCTTCGCCGCTGCTAATCATGATACCTTTTTCCTTACTTGGCAACTTGTAGCCCGTGGCTATCATGCTGTTCAGCAGAGCCTCCTCGAAGCTGTCGCCCAGACAGCCCACCTCACCCGTCGAACTCATGTCAACGCCCAGGATGGGGTCGGCGTTCTGCAGGCGGGCAAATGAGAACTGGCTGGCCTTCACGCCGATGTGGTCTATGTCGAAGGCACTCTTGTCGGGGAGAGTATAGGGAGCGTCGAGCATGATGCGCGTAGCCGTCTCAATGAAGTTGCGTTTCAGCACTTTGCTCACGAACGGGAAGGAGCGGCTGGCTCGCAGGTTGCACTCGATGACCTTCACGTCCCTACCCTTTGCCAGATACTGGATGTTGAAGGGGCCGCTGATGTTCAGCTCCTTGGCTATCGCGCGACTCATCTTCTTTATCTGGCGGGCCGTAGCAAAGCTAAGCTGCTGAGCAGGGAAGACCATCGTGGCATCGCCGGAGTGGACGCCTGCAAACTCCACGTGCTCGGAGATCGCATATTCCACAATCTCGCCATTCCTGGCAACTGCATCGAACTCCACTTCGTTAGTCTCTGTCATGAACTTGCTGATGACGACGGGATATTCCTTGCTCACCTCGCTTGCCATCTGCAGGAAGCGTTCCAGCTCCTCGTCCGTGTAGCAGACATTCATGGCAGCACCCGAGAGGACGTACGAGGGGCGAACCAAGACGGGATAGCCCACTTCGTCGATGAACTGCTTCACATCCTCCATGCTTGTCAGGGCACTCCATCTGGGCTGGTCGATGCCGAGCTTGTCGAGCATGGCAGAGAACTTGCCACGGTTCTCTGCGCGGTCGATGCTGACGGGCGAAGTGCCGAGGATGGGCACACTCTGCCGGTAGAGCTTCATGGCGAGGTTATTGGGTATCTGTCCGCCTGTGGAGACAATCACACCGCGGGGCGATTCGAGGTCGATGACGTCCAGCACCCTCTCGAACGACAGCTCGTCGAAGTACAGTCGGTCGCACATGTCATAGTCCGTCGAGACAGTCTCGGGGTTGTAGTTTATCATGATGCTCTTGTAGCCGAGCTTGCGGGCTGTCTGTATGGCATTGACCGAACACCAGTCGAACTCCACGCTCGAACCGATGCGATAGGCACCGCTGCCAAGCACGATAACCGACTTCTCGTGCTTGTAGAAGTTGATGTCGTGCCCCTCCACTGCATAGGTCATGTAGAGATAGTTCGTCAGGTCGGGATGCTCGCTGGCAACCGTCGGTATGCGCTTCACGGCGGGCAGGATGCCAAGTTTCTTGCGGTAAGCGCGGACAGCCAGGTTCTCCTTTTCCATGTTGCCTGTGTGTGCGTCGAGGACACACCTTGCTATCTGGAAGTCGCTGAAGCCAAGCACCTTTGCCTGAATCAGCACTTCAGCAGGAATCTCCTCAATTGCATTATAGGACTGCAACTTATGTTCGAAATCCACAATGTTCTTCATCCTCTCGATGAACCACGGGTCAATCTTCGTCAGTTCTTCGATGCGCTCCACGGTATAACCCTCTTCCAGAGCCTGAGCCAAGGCGAAGATGCGGAGGTCGGTGGGATTGGCAAGCTCCTCGTCAAGGTTCTCGAACTTCACGTGGTCGTTGCAGACGAAGCCGTGCATACCCTGCCCTATCATGCGCAGACCCTTCTGCAGCATCTCCTCGAAGCTGCGGCCGATGCTCATGATTTCGCCGACGGACTTCATGCTGGAACCTATCTTGCGGCTTACGCCCGTGAACTTCGTCAGGTCCCAGCGCGGTATCTTGCAGATGAGGTAGTCGAGCGACGGAGCCACGTAGGCACTGTTCGTCGTGCCCATTTCTCCTATCTGGTCGAGCGTATAGCCAAGGGCAATCTTGGCAGCCACGAAGGCCAGGGGATAGCCGGTCGCCTTGCTTGCCAAAGCCGACGAGCGAGACAAGCGGGCATTGATTTCGATGATGCGGTAGTCGTTCGTCACGGCATTGAAGGCGAACTGTATGTTGCACTCGCCCACGATGTTCAGGTGGCGCACGCACTTGATGGTGATGTCCTGAAGCATCTTCACCTGCTCGTCTTTCAGCGAACAAGTCGGTGCCACGACAATGCTCTCGCCTGTATGAATGCCGAGGGGGTCGAAGTTCTCCATCGATGCGACGGTGAAGCAATGGTCGTTAGCATCTCGGATGCACTCGAACTCAATCTCCTTCCATCCCTTCAGGCTCTCCTCGACAAGCACCTGGGGCGCAAAGGTGAAGGCGCTCTCTGCAATCTCCTTGAAAGTCTTCTCGTCGGGACACACGCCGCTGCCCAGACCGCCCAAGGCGTAGGCCGAGCGAATCATGATGGGATAGCCGATGCGACGGGCTGTAGCAACGGCTTCCTCCAGCGTCTCGCAGGCATGGCTCGTTGGCACCTTCAAATCGACTTTGGCAAGTTCCTTGACGAAGAGGTCGCGGTCCTCTGTATTCATAATGGCCTCCACGCTTGTTCCGAGCACACGGACGCCGTACTTCTCAAGCACACCGTTCTGGTAGAGCGCTGTGCCGACATTCAGTCCTGTTTGTCCGCCCCAAGCCAGCATGATGCCATCCGGACGCTCCTTCTTGATAATCTCCTCTATAAAATAAGGTGTGACAGGCAGGAAATAAACCTTGTCGGCAATGCCCTCACTGGTCTGTATTGTAGCCACATTGGGATTGACAAGCACGGAATATATACCCTCTTCGCGCAGAGCCTTAAGAGCCTGACTGCCGGAATAGTCGAACTCACCTGCCTGACCAATCTTCAGCGCACCGCTGCCTAAAACGAGAACTTTCTTCAGTTTCACCATAGTTATATACTGTTTAATAATTTTCAATTATACTTTTTTCCTTTTCAATTTTTCACCTTTTCCCTGTTTACAAAAAAAAGCCACTTCCGCTAAAATTGACAGCGATAGTGGCTTTATATTGTGAACAGACAAACGTGGGCAACTGATGTGATTAGCTCTTCTCCCCTCGCTTGCGATATGTAGTAGTTAACCAGCATTACATTTCTTTTTCGGCTGCAAAGGTACACATATTTCCCAAAAAGACAAAGCAGGGAATGCTTTTTTTTAGATAAAATGTTATGAGTCGTAGAAATTGACTCTGAATCTCCCCATTTGTCCCATAGGTCATATAGGCCCCATAAACCAAGAAAGCCCTCCCAGATTGCTCCGGAAAGGCTTACTCTCTACTCGAAAAAACGGCGGCTACCTACTCTCCCACGGGTGTGCAGTACCATCGGCGCGGGCGGGCTTAACTTCTCTGTTCGGAATGGGAAGAGGTGGAACCCCGCCACTATAA
>Ga0310690_10012079_pt1 | contig 10630 bp, 9 predicted proteins | sample AusTroGonzalo_MG_2_FD_207661 | JGI IMG/M metagenome (GOLD analysis project Ga0310690, IMG submission 207661) | Bovine rumen microbial communities from tropical cattle in Woodstock, Queensland, Australia - Gonzalo_04 (v2) (version 2) | ecosystem: Host-associated > Mammals > Digestive system >...
ATCTCCTAGGCTATAACATTTTATTAACCACTTTTTAAATAATGGGGAAAGTTGCTTAGAGAAAATAAATCCATCTCTAAAATCTTCTTCCGTACTATGTGCATGATACACCACCTTTTTCCCTTTTCGTTTCGCTTTTTTTGCTAGATAATATGACTTTGGTCCATAAAAATTTAGATGTAATATATCATAATCATCCTTTAGATTTGTTGTATAAGGAACCCCCACTGCTTCTAATGCCTTCATTTGATGTTTAATGGCTTTCCCAAGCCCACTTTTTGAAGCCAGCTTCTCTCCTTCTGTATAAAGTAAAACTTTCATATATTCACTCTCCTATTTTCATTATAAACTTTCTTAGACAGAATATCAACATTCGTCATTCTCTCTTTTTGCCACAATTCCCACAGTAATTACCAATTACTTTTTCTCCACATCTAGAGCAATAATTCTGTGTAAATATTTTTTTGTTTTCGTTGGATAAACGCTTTAACTTTTTTACCGAGATTATATAAAGAGTAATTACAAATACTAAAAACAATACAATATATAGTACATTTCCCATTGTTAAACAGAAATCAAAAATACCATGCAATATGGCTGGAACGAATATACTGTTAATTATATAGATGTTTCTTTTATCTTTATTTAATCTCGCTAGACTTAAATAATATCCCATATATAGCGCAAAGCATGCATGCCCTGGAATTGAAATCAATCCTCGCAATATACCAATACTAATTGCAGATTCTACGTTTCCAAATACATATAACATATTTTCAAATGCCGCAAAACCTAAAGAAACAAAAACTGAATAAACTATAATATCATATATCTCATCAAATTCTTTGCTTTTATATCCAAATAAGTATACCATTACAAATTTAGAAAATTCTTCAACAAATGCAATACCAAAAAATATTTGTATGATTGTTTCTAGGAAAGTTAATTCACCGGAAGTTTTTTTTAGCATTGGAAAAACAACTGATAAAATTGACGACAAAATTAAGGTAAGAAAGCAAGAAACAATACCTGATAAAATTAATTTCATCAACAAATCAGAAGGTTCTTTATTTTTATCTTTTCTGTAAACATAAATGCAAATCAAAACTACTGGCAGAATTGCAATTATGGTTAATAGTTCATGATAACTCATACTAACTCTCCTATGATAGTTTTAGTATATCACAGAATTTATGTTTTTTATATTTCAATTTGTAAAATACAAAAAAAGACTTTTTCAAGTCCTTTTACTTTCTATATGGTGGAGCATAGCGGGATCGAACCGCTGACCTCCACGGTGCAAACGTGGCGCTCTCCCAGCTGAGCTAATGCCCCATAACTAACTCTTTCGCAGCTAGCAATAGAATTATAGCATAGTAATTTTTATAATGTCAATGTTTTTTGTTGATATTTTTATATATTTTCTCTAAAGAGTCTTTTTCTAAATAATATTTACCTTTTTCTTTTATAATGTGTCTTCTATCACGATAGAATTTTGATATATCATTAATCATTTTACAATTTTTGAAATGATAATTATTTAAATATCTTTCTAATAAGAATTTATTATATAAATAATTTATCTGTTGATATTCTTTCGTTGTTTTCCAAAGTAAAAATATAGTTATAGCCATTAAGTTTAATCCTACATTTTGGAAGTTTATAAATAATAATAAAACAATTGCGATATAGCTAATGAATAAAGTCAATTTTAAGCTTCTTTTAAAAGAGAGTTGCTTTGCTAAAAACAAATTTAGTAGTTTTCCCCCATCTAACGGATAGATAGGCAACAAATTAAATAATAAGATCCCATAATGATAGCCTTTTACTATACTTATATAATTTGTTAATATTTGTTTTAGAAAAATATAAGCAAACTGCTGAAATAGTGGGCCCATTATAAGAATTAGAAATTCTTTATTGATAGAGGTATTAAGAGGCATTCTAAATTTTGAAATACCGCCTAAGGGATAAATTACAATTTTATCTACTTCTATTCCTAACATTTTAGCTGTTAGAAAATGTCCTAACTCATGAATGATTATTAAAAATGCAATAACAAAAAAAGGAATAAATGAGGCTGTCAAAATTCCAATTAAAGACAAAACATAAACAGATGGTGTGATTTCAAAATATTTAAATATAGTCTTTATAATTTAGATACTTCCCATCTTTATAAAATATCAAAAATAGTTTTTGATTTTTTGCTTCTCCTAACAATTGTCCTTTTTCTACATAGTCATAGATATTTATTCCTGATATTGTTAAGTTTGAATAGGAAACTTCTACACCATCAATTTGCTCAATAATTATGGTTGACCCATAATCATCTTTTTCACCAACAAAGATTACTACACCCGATTCTAAATTAGGTACCATATAGTTGCTTTCTACCGACAACATAGCGCCATCCTTATATGTATTTATTTTAGAATACGTTAGCTTTTCATTAAATACAGGTTGATTTTCTTGAAAAATTTTTTCAGTTGGTAATATACTACCAAAATACTTTTGATACAATTGTTTTACTTGCGTAAATTTTAGACTTCTTTCATAGATATTTTTATGAATCAATTCTTTAATACCAGGATCTTTTTTTACATAAATTAATCCTATTAATACTATAACGATTGTTAATAAAGTTCTATATAAAAATGATTTTATGGTTTTTTTTAATACTAGTTTTTTTTTGACTGTTTTGTGGTTCATAGTAATCTCCTTTTTCCAATTATATGAAAAAAGGAAAGAAATTATTCTAGTTAATTCTATGTCTTTTGTATTTTTTAGGCAGAAAATTTACTACAATCAATTCCAATAGTTCAACATATATAATATTTATTATAAGAGTATGAGTAATTTTATAAATGATATCAAAGATGGTTATTGGTACTAGTTGAAATATAAATATTAAAATAGCAAATATAGATTCATAGATAGTTATTATACAAATAGATAGTATAAGTTGTTTTAAATAATTTATTTCGATTAAGTAATATGTATGTTTTATTATTATTGCGACTAAAAGAAATAAAAAACCATTCAAAAACAAGAGATTTGTATAAAGTAAATCATAAATAAATCCCGTTACAAAAGCTAATAAATAGTATTTATTTAAATCTTTAGAATAAAACTTAAAAATAGAAATTAAGCTAATTAAAGAAAAAAATGGTGTAAAAAAAGATAAATCATTTACCATAAAAGAAAGAAAATTTGTTAGTAATCCGTCCATTATTATGGACAGGATAACTATTGCGATTACGATCATTTGCTTTTCTCCTTTAAAACAGAAACGTAATGAATATTATTAAAATTTACTTTTGTTTTTATATATAAAACTTTACTTAAATCATATTTATCCTTTTCTATCTTTTCTACCTCTCCTACATATATTCCAGCAGGAAAAACGCCACCTATTCCACTTGTTGTTACTACTTGGCCAATTTCTATAGGAAGATTCTTATCTACATCATTTATTCTTATTAGATTTTGATCTTTATCATAACCATTTAAAATACCATAAAAGTCATTTTCTCCCACTCTAATTGTAACACTTACTTTATAAGCTTCATCTTCTGTAGTGATTAATTTTACTTCACTAGAATTTGTATATACTTTTGTTATTTTTCCAATTAAACCATCTTTTGTGATTACTGCCATATCTTTCTTTATATTAGATGATTTCCCCTTATTTATAGTTATTGTATGAAACCAATAACTTTTATTTCTAGATACTACTGTTGCCGTTATAGGTTCAAATTCTGTTAATGTTTTATTTAACTCGAGAATATCTTTTAACTCTTCTATTTCCTTTGTAAGAGCTTCATTCATTATTTTTTGAATAAGATCACCATCTGTTTTTTTCTCTTTATTATTTGCTTTTACTATAGGTATTGTAATTAAATTATTTAAAAACATAGTAATATCTTTTAGAGGTGATTCTATAAATATTTGTCTATTTGTTTGAATGGATACCGGTATAACAATTATCGATATTATTATGATCATTAAAACAATTTGCCATTTACTTATCTTTTTTTTCATTTTTTCACATCCTTATATATCTAAAATATTATTATGTTCATAAAAACTATAGTAATTATCTTCTCCAACAATGATATGATCTACTATTGGAATCCCGTGAAGTTTTCCTATTTTAACCAAATTATTTGTAAAATGAATATCCGCTCTACTTGGTCTAATATCATTGCTAGGATGATTATGCATACAAACAATACTTGATGCGCTTAACTTGTATGCTTCCTTAAAAATTTCTCTTGGATGAGTAATACTATTATTAATCGTTCCCATAAATAACAATTTCCTTTCTAGTAATTCTTGTTTATTATTGAAATATAAGCAATAAAAATATTCTTGTTTGAGATTATTAAATAAATATTTTGAATCTTGCCATATTTGTTTGGGATTTGATAACTTCGTCAGCGATATTTCTTGTCTTAAAAATATTCTTTTCCCGAGCTCAACACACGCAATTAAAGATATGGCCTTTACTTCCCCAATTCCCTTTATTTTTTCCAACTCGTTAATGGTTATATTCTTTAAATCTGAAAGATTATAATTTTTCAATAATTCTATAGATAAATCCCCAACGTTAAAACCTTTAGTTCCTGAACCAAAAATAATACATAATAGCTCTTTATCACTTAAGTTATTTGCTCCTAATTGTTTTAGTCTTTCTCTAGGCCTTTCGGAAATAGGAATTTGTTTCATTGAATAATATGTCATAGTATTTACCTCTTCTATATTATTCGCTTAAATTTTAAGATTATTTATCATTTTTTATTATTTCTTCATAATTTGCAAGTACGACTTGTTCTATAGTAAGAATTTCTGAATCTTTAGAAGCATTATTTATTAATAAATCAAATTGAACTACGTTATTATAAAATTCTTCACTAGAAAGTTTTAATTGTTTTATATATAATTGATAGCCCATACTTTCATAAATTTGTTTTAATTTTTCAGCAATCTTTTCGTCTTGTGTAATGCCAACATATACATAGTATTTGCTCCCATCTTGTTCTATCAATTTCGTATCTAGCGTTTTAATATTTTCTGTCATTATTTCATAAGAAGAGTAAGCACCTTCTTGTAGAAAGTAATAACTACGCCCTTCATTAAATGTAGAAAGAATACTTTCAGTGTGACTTTTATAAATTAAAAATCCGCAAATAAATCCAAATATAACAAAACTAAAACTTAAGATAAATGTCTTTTTCATATAATCACCATTATCATCATAACAATTTGGTTACTTTTATTTTGTCGAATATTAGGGCGTAAAAAAAGAAAGAAAATATTCTTCCTTATAAATTTTATTTTTTATGTTTCATTCTTTGTAAATTTTAAATTTGGATTTTGTAACGGTTTCTTTTGATAGCCTAGTACTTCTCTATCTTCATATCTTAATTGACTATCAGAGCCTTCTAGAAATCTTAAATAATCGTCATATTGATATGGTGTTGTAAAAGAAAAGTCATTTGTTTGTTCATAATACAATCCATTTCTATTTGCAATCGCAAAACCATCTAAGTATAGTTTTAAATTTTTTTCATTGTATTCTATCCATCCGTCTCTTGCCAGTTTATGAGCAAGCGCTTTTCTTTCTTGGTCCATTATCATAAATGTTCCCGCAACAGGGCCTAGAAATAATCTAGACTCTGCTCCCTTCATAATTCCTAGCTTTTCAATAATATTGACATTTGATACTAAAAATTGACGATATGTACAATCTACAATATATTTTTTACTACCAATACTAATTACGTTAAAAAAATGAAATCCTTGTCCATCGAATAGTTCTTCCTCACTAGTAAATCCTGGATTTATTTTTAATCTTTTTGATTGTATATTTTGTGGAATGGAATCACACACCGTTTGTACATTCTCACTTACACTAGCACACCAATTTTGTAAAGGATAGGTTGAGATATCTTCCGGTACAAACTGGGCGATATGACTTCTGATGAAGAAAACAATTTTATCCATTATTGTATCTTCTTGACAGGATCTTTCTATAGGTTCAGAAGAAAGAATAGGAGTAGATTCTATTATATAGTCTGACCCTTCTAACGCTAGTTCACAATCCCATAAATTTCTTAATATAAAGTGAAAAGAAGGATCTATCCTATCAGTGATTGAATTATAATACTCACTTTGTATTGATTTTACAAAGCCATAAATATCTCTTATCATTTGATATTTTCGTTCATCATTCGTAATACTACTAATGACTTCTTTTGCAGCTTCCATTATCATCCTATTATTTGATGTCATTTTATCCCCTCTTTAATAGTTTCTTATTATATCATTTTTTGTACTATTTGTAAATATTTTCCCATTGTAAAAGACTGATATTTATATTTATCAGTCCTCCTTAATTATTTTAGTAATTCTGCTAATTTTTTCTTTTCTTCTTCTAGTTTTTCTTTATCTAGTTCTACTATCTTAGCTGGTGCTTTACTAACATAATTTTCATTCGATAATAGTTTTTCTCTTCTTTCAATAGACTTTTTTAATAATTCAATTTGGGTATTTTTTAATACTTTATCTGCTTCTGTTTCTATTTTTTCAAAGAAGATTGTTGCTTTTACTCTATTAGAAAATACTTTATAGGCTTTTATACCCAAAGGTTTTCTAACAATATTATCATTCAACTTTAACATTTTTACAATTAATTCATTATCATCTTCAGTATCAAACATTACTTTCATTTCTTTGGTGATATTATTTTCAGCTTTAATGTTTCTAAATTTTTTAATAAATTCTACAGCATCATCTACTGCGGATTCTTCTGTTTCATATATGTTTTTTTTGTTATATTTTGGATATTCTGAAATCATGATGGATTCTTGATCTTTAATTGGTAACATTTGATAGATTTCTTCTGTTACGAATGGCATGAATGGATGTAACATTTTTAATATTCCCGTTAAAACTTCACATAATGTTGATTTCGTTGATTTTGTATCTAGAGAATATTTAGCCATTTCAATATAATAGTCACAGAATGTATTCCATGTAAAGTCATAAATTTCTGCACTAGCTAGATTAAATTCATATTTATCCATATGTTTTGCAACACTACCAACAAGCTTATTATATTTTGATAAAATCCATTTATCTTCTAGTTTTAAGCCAACTAATTCTATTTTTTCTAAATCTTCAATATTCATAAGTGTAAATCTTGAAGCGTTCCATATTTTATTAATATAATTCCAGGTAGATGAAATTTTAATTTCATCAAATCTTAAGTCTGTGCCAAGAGATACATCGGTAGTTAGATAATATCGTAATGAATCTGCTCCATATTTTTCTACCATATCAAATGGATCGATTCCATTTCCTAAACTTTTACTGAATTTTCTACCTTCCTTATCGCGGATAAGTCCATGAATTACGCAATCTTTAAATGGTCTTTTTCCAGTTAATTCAAGGCTTTGGAATGTCATTCTGTTAACCCAGAATGGAATAATATCATATCCCGTTACTAAACAGTCATTTGGAAAGTATCTTTTCATATCATCCGTATCATTTGGCCAGCCTAGGGTTGAAAAAGGCCATAGAGCTGAAGAAAACCATGTATCTAGTACATCCTCATCTTGCTTCCATCCTCCTGTTTTTGGAGCTTCTTCTCCTACATATACTTCATCATCTTTATACCAAGCAGGAATTCTATGTCCCCACCAAAGCTGTCTCGAAATGCACCAATCGTAAGTTATTTCCATCCAATGATTCATCGTTTTTTCATATCTTTTTGGTACAAAGTTTACTTTTGTATCCTTATTTTTTTGATTTTCTAATACATGATTTGCTAAAGGTCTCATCTTAACAAACCATTGTTTTGATAAATATGGTTCTACCATTACTCCGGTTCTTTCACTATGTCCTACAGAATGAGTCATTTTTTCGATTCTAATTAAGATACCTTCTTTTTCCAAATCTTTTAGTAATTCTTCTCTACACTTTTCTCTAGTCATACCATTATATTTACCAGCATTTTCATTCATAGTAGCATCAGCATTCATTACAATGATTCTTTCTAGATTGTGTCTATTTCCAACTTCGAAGTCATTAGGATCGTGTGCTGGAGTAATTTTTACGCATCCTGTACCAAATTCAGGATCTGCGTGTTCATCCCCTATGATTGGTATTTTCTTACCCAATACAGGAAGTATAACTTCCTTTCCTATTAAGTGTTTATATCTTTCATCTTTGGGATTAACTGCAACTGCAGTATCTCCAAATAAGGTTTCTGGTCTAGTTGTTGCCACATCTAAATATTCTTCTGTTCCATCAATAAAATACTTTAAGTGATAAAAAGCTCCCTCTACATCCTTGTAAATAACTTCTTCATTAGATAAAGCTGTCTTAGCGACAGGATCCCAGTTAATAATTCTTTCTCCACGATAAATTAAACCTTTATTATAATAGTCTACAAATACTTTTGTAACTGCCTTATTTAGTCCTTCATCTAATGTGAATCTTTCTTTGGTATAATCAACAGAAAGACCTAAAGCTGCCCATTGACTTCTAATTTCTTCGCTATATTCATGTGTCCAATCCCAACATGCCTTTAAAAAGTTTTCTCGCCCATATTCATATTTGTTAATTCCTTGATCCTTTAGTTTTTTAACAACCTTTGCTTCTGTTGCGATTGCGGCATGATCCATTCCTGGTAACCATAAAGTATCAAAACCTTGCATTCTTTTATATCTAATAATAATATCTTGAAGTGCAGTATCATATGCATGGCCAAGATGAAGTTTTCCTGTAACGTTTGGGGGAGGAATTACTATACAGTAAGGATTTTCCCCTCTATTTCCTGTTTGAAAATATCCATTATTTTTCCATGTTTCATATTTTTTCTGTTCTGTTTTGATGTGATCATACTTCTTATCTAACATATTTATCCAACCTTTCTTTTCTTTTAAAATAAAAAAGATCCTCCATAAGGACGAATCTTTCGTGGTACCACCTTAATTTATATCTCTCGATATACTTAAATATCTTTAACGGAAATTACCCGGAATTATCTACTATTATTTCAACAATTATGCTCCTCTGCTACCTTCTATAAAGACTACTATCTATTTTCACCGGCCATAGACTCTCTAAAAGAATTCTTTATATACTCTTCAGATTCCTCGCATCTGTTTTTGATTATATAGTATTTTTATTGATTTGGCAAGCTATTTATTCATTTCTGTTTCATATAAATGTCTATAGCTACTATTACTTTTTAATAATTGTTCATGAGTTCCCTCAGCCTCAATTTTTCCCTTATCTAAGTAAAGAATTCTATCACTACTAATTACTGTACTTAATCGGTGGGCAATAATTAAAATCGTATAGTTCCTCTTCATATTTTCAATGGCCGTTTGAATGCTTGCTTGTGTTTCGTTATCCAAAGCAGAAGTTGCTTCGTCAAAAAGAATAATTTCTGTTTTTTGAACCAATGCTCTAGCAATCGCCAGACGTTGGCGTTGACCTCCGCTTAATGTGATTCCGCCTTCCCCCACAATCGTATCATATCCATCTGGTAAGGTTTTAATAAAATCATCTAAACACGCCGTCTTGCACGCTTCTTTTATTTCTATATCTGTTACATCTTGTTTGACCAATTTTAAATTGTCTTTAATGCTTAAATTAAAAATATAAGGGTTTTGACTAATCACGGTAATATTTCCTCTAATAGAATTTTTATCTAATTCTCGTATATCTATACCGTCAATTGTAATTTCTCCTCTATCAACATTATACATTTTACATAATAGATTAAATATTGTTGTTTTTCCCGCACCAGATTTTCCCACAAAGGCAACTGTTTCATTCGCGTTTACTTGAAAACTAATATTATCTAGTACTTTTTTCCCTTTTTCATAGCTAAATGAGACATTCTTAAACTCAAAATTTCCTTCTACTTTATCTAAATGTCTTGTTCCAAATTCTTCTTTTGGAAACTCACGAGAATCTAAAATGCTAAATATTCTAGAAGAAGATAGATTAAAGTCTTTTACCTTTTCCATAAAAAGACTTAAATAATTTACAATAGAAGTTACTCTTCCCATGTAATTGTGAATTACTAATGCACTAGCAATTGTCAAAGTGTTTTTCATAATCAAAAATACTAATAAGAAAATCATCCCCGTTGCGAAAAATTCTCTTAAACACTCGCTAATATATCCATAATTTCGATCTGTTTGGCTCATTGCATATCTTTGTTTATTTAAATTTTCAACTTTTCTTCTTGTTTCTTTCATGAAACTTTCTTCAGCGTTTAACATCTTAATATCTCTGATTCCTCTAACTAGTTCTCCAATGAAACCTGATACCTGCTCATGACTTTTTCGGTATTCTTTATCTCTTTGGTTTAAAAAAATCACTCTTTTTCTTTCAATAAAATAAATACAAAGTACCATTATTATCAAGTACAAAAACGCAAGTCTATTAATAATAAATACTGCCGCAAAAATACCAATGTTTGCGATAATATTTGTTAAATACATATTTAAAACATTGAAAATATCAGCTATTTTACTGGTATCATTTGTTAGTCTTTGAATAAATACTCCTGAATTATTACTATCTATGCATTTATTTTCTATTTTTA
>Ga0310690_10012081_pt1 | contig 10629 bp, 6 predicted proteins | sample AusTroGonzalo_MG_2_FD_207661 | JGI IMG/M metagenome (GOLD analysis project Ga0310690, IMG submission 207661) | Bovine rumen microbial communities from tropical cattle in Woodstock, Queensland, Australia - Gonzalo_04 (v2) (version 2) | ecosystem: Host-associated > Mammals > Digestive system >...
TATCTGCGTCAACGCCGTCGCTCTGGGCATTGTGGATACCCGGATGAACAGCCATCTGACCGAAACAGAAATCGCGGAAATCCGAAATCAGATTCCCGCGGGATATATTGTCTCCCCGGAAGAAGCCGCAGACGCCATGGCGCGGCTGCTGGCGATGCCGGAGTATTTTAACGGGGAAGTTGTGCGGCTCGACGGGGGTTGGATTTGAGTAATTTTGGAGTTTGGAGTTTGGAATTTGGAGTTTTGAGGTTTGAGTTTGGAGGTTTCAGAGAGGAAGCAGGAGGTTGAAGGTAGAAGATAGGAGGTAGAAAGGCGGTATCCTTTCTACTTCTTATTTTTGTAGTCTTCTTTATTGTAAACGTAGAGTTCATCGCCGGTTTCGGGGGGATCAAACCCGAAGAGGGCGCTGACCGTGACCGGTTCGTAACCGGCGTCCAGCAGCCAGGGGATCAGAACCTGCAGGCATTCGTAGTCTTTTTTTCGGGCGTGAAACAGCAGGATGCTGCCGTTTTTCACCCGCTTCATCGCCTCCTCCGGCACGGTCTGGCTCACGTCCCACATCAGCGCATGATCGTATCCGAAGCGGCGGATCGTCCGGGTCGCCTTGTTCGTATCCTTGTTTTCGTCTTCGGTGTTGCCGAAGGGCGGCCGGAACCAGCGGACCTGGTAATGATAGCCCAGCACTTCGTCCAGCCGCTGCTGGAAACGCCCCAGCTGCCCCAGAATGCTCCACTCATCCAGCAGACCGATATTCAGGTGCCCCATACCATGGCTGGCAATTTCGCAGCCGGAATCCACCACATCCCGCCAGCTGTCCCGGTCTTCCTCATGCAGATTGATCCCGTTGGGCAGGAAGGTCATCGTAATCCCGTACTGGCGGCAAAGCTCCACGGATTTCCAGACCCATTCCCGCTCGTTCACATCATCCATGGTCAGGGCGATTTTGGGGCTGCTGCGGCTGCCATTGCGCACCTTGAAGGTTTCCAGGCCCTCCGGCGTCCCTTCCGCAAAGGTCGGGAACGTCCCCAGGCAGATCATCACGCACAGCAGCGCACAAAGCAATCGCGCGGCGGCTTTTGTTTTCATCCCTGTTTCTCCCCTTTCGCTTACCGCTCATTCTCCGGGGAATGATAGGATACCACCTGTCCCGCCTCCACGGAATGGGTCAGCCAGGCGTTGCCTCCGATCACGCAGCGATCCCCGATGCGGGTATCGCCCCCGAGGATCGTCGCGTTGGCGTAGATCACCACATGGCTGCCGATATCCGGATGCCGTTTAATCTTCTTCACCGGATTCCCCTGCTCATCCAGCTCGAAGCTTTTCGCTCCGAGGGTCACACCCTGATACAGCTTCACATGATCTCCGATCACCGTGGTTTCGCCGATGACGATGCCCGTCCCATGGTCAATGAAGAAAAATTCGCCGATCGTGGCCCCCGGATGAATATCGATCCCGGTTTTCTCATGGGCAAATTCCGTCATGATCCGGGGAATCAGCGGAACATCCAGCAGATACAGCTCATGAGCCAGCCGGTAAATGGAAATCGTATAGAATCCCGGATAGGAAATCATGACTTCCTCCCGGCAGCTGGCCGCCGGATCCCCTTCGTACAGCGCCTCTACATCCAGCAGCAGGAGCCGCTTGATTTCCGGCAAACGGGCCGCAAACGCCCCGCACCGATCCTCGGCCAGATTTGTCGGGCAATCCCGCTGATTCCGCTGGAACCGCATCGCGGCCGTCATCTGATCCCGCAGGCGGTTCAGGGCCTGGCTCAGGAGCGTCTCGTCCGTCATGTCCGGATACTCCCGCCGGAAGCACATCGGAAACAGCAGCGCCTGCAGATCCTTCACAATCTTGACCACTTCCCGGCGATCCGGCGGGGGAAAATTGTGCGTGCAGCACAGCACCTGATCCGTGGAAACCTCCCGGAGCCTGTTCACCGTCTCTTTCACAACATCCTGCACTTTTCCCTGTCCTCTTGTCTTTCATTCTTTCCGCCCGTGACCGCGCGGGGTTTTATTATACCCTGCTTCCCGCCTGTTTTGCAAGCGGTATTCTCTCTCTTGCCTTTCTCCCTGTTTTCTGCTACGATGAAGATACAGAGCGACCCCTCCTGGGTCGCCGGGAAAAGGAGTGGACGCCCATGCGCATCGCGCTGACCTTTGACGATGGTCCCAATACGATCACAACCCCTCAGGTGCTGGATATTCTGGAGGAGGAAGGCATTCCCGCGTCCTTTTTCCTGATCGCCCGGAATATTACGCCAGAATCGGCGGAAATGGTCCGCCGGGCCAGGAAGCTGGGATGCGACATTGAAAACCATTCGGTCACCCATGGGGCCATGAACGAGATGACCCGGGAACAGATCCGGGAGGAGATTCGCGTCTGTTCCGAGCAGATTGAGGCCATCACCGGGGAAACACCGCGCTTCTTCCGCCCGCCCTACATTGCCGTGAATGACGCCCTGTTCGAGGAGGTGGAGCTCACCTTCATCTGCGGCGTAGGATGCGAGGACTGGGTCCCGGTCGTCACCGCAAAGGAGCGGGCAGAGCGGGTGATCTCGCACGCGGAGGACGGGCAGATCGTCCTGCTGCACGACATGACGGGCAATACCGCCACGGTGGAAGCCCTCCGGGAAATCATCCCTGCTCTGAAGCAGCGGGGATACGAATTTATGACCGTGCCGCAGCTGTTCGCATCCTGCGGCGTCACTCCCGCGCGGAACCGGCTCTATTCCAACGTTTTCCAGACCGTGGATCGCCCCTGAACCAAAAACAGGAACGCGCCCGTCGAGCATCCGACAGGCGCGTTCCTGTTGCATAGGCGTTTTCGTTATTCCGGGTTCGTCAGATCAATCCCGAAATATTTTTCCGAGATTGCGGCCAGGGAACCGTCCTGCCGGGCGGCCTCCAGAATCTCATTGATCTTTTCCATCAGGCTCACGGTATCCTCCGACTTGCGCACCGGATAGGCCACCGGCTCTCCGGGCAGGATCTCGACGATCTTGATATTGGCTTCCGGATGTTCCTTCAGATAATCCATGACGGATTCCTGCGCGTTCACGGTGGCGTCCACCCGCCCCTGCTCCAGCAGGGCCATTGTCTCACCCAGGGTGTATACATAGGTGACCGTCGCGCCGTGCTCCTCCGCGACAGCCGCGTAGGTACTGCCGGCGGAGTTCGCGGTCTTCTTTCCGTTCAGGTCGTCCATGCTTTTGATGTCCTCATTATCCTTACGGACAACCAGCACCATATGGGTATACACATAGGGCGTCGAAAAGCTGTACTTTTCCGCGCGCTTTTCGGTGTATCCCACCCCGTTGCAGACGATGTCGTACGCTCCGGCATCCACGCCGGCCAGAAGCGAATCCCATTCCGCTTCCCTGAAATCCGGCTCCACACCCAGGCCATGGGCGATCAGCGTACCGATCTCCACATCCAGGCCAACCAGCTGATCGTTCTCATCGTGATAGGTCCAGGGGCTCCAGGTTCCTTCCATCGCGATGATGATCTTCCCCCGCTGCTGGATCGCAGCCAGCAAATCGCCCTCCGCCAGCGCGGACACCGCGCAAAGCGTCAGCGCCAGGCTCAGGCAGATCGCAATCATTTTCTTCATGTAGCAAACCTCCTTACGGTGCGTGATAGGGGTATTGTATCAGTGGTTTTTTCCCCTGTCTACCCATTTTTTGTTTATATAATGGGGAAAATACAGATTTTTATACCTGTTCTGATCCTTTCCTTTTTTCCAGCATCGGGGAGAGCTGCGCCAGCACCACCGCCAGGAACATGAGCACGCTGCCGATGGATTCCCGAAGGGTCAGGGTTTCATGAAGGATCAGCGCACCCGTCAGCACCGCGAACACGGATTCCAGGCACATGATCAGGGACGCAAGGGTCGGGTTCACATGCTTCTGGCCTACAATCTGCAGGGTATATCCAACCGCGCTGGAAAGAATCCCGGTATACAGGATCGGGATCATCGCCGCGCGAATCCCCTGCCAGGTAATTTCTTCCGTCGCAAGCGCAATCAGCATGGACAGCGCGCCCGTCACAAGAAATTCATCCCGGGCCAGGGTCGCCGCGTCCACCCGGGAAGCAAAGCGGTCGATACTCAGAATCTGGCCGGTAAAGCAGAGCGCACAGCCAATCAGCATCCAGTCGCTGGGCTCCACCTGAAAACCGGAAGCCGGAACGCACAGCAGATACAGCGCCACCACTGACAGCGCCACCCCCAGCCAGACCATCCGCCCCGGCCGGGCGCCAAAGAGCAGGAATCCCGCCACAGGGACCAGCACCACATACAGAGCGGTAATAAAGCCCGCCTTTCCGGCGGAGGTGTTCACCAGGGCGACCTGCTGCAGAGACGTGGCGGCAAAAAGAAACAACCCGCAGAGCAGGCCGGCGATCCGCTGGGTTCTGCGCGCTTCCGCAGACGTCCCATAGGCCGAACCGGTCTGCTTCCTGCTCCAGAGGCTGACCGGGATCATCACAAAGCCGCCCAGCAGCATCCGGATGCCGGAGAAGGTAAAGGGCCCCAGCGCACCCATCCCCGCCCGCTGAGCGACGAAAGCCGCGCCCCAGATCGCCGCTCCCAGAAGCAGGAGCAGGCTGTATTTCATCTGTTTCAAAAGCTTTTTCTCCTTGCTGTACTTGTTTTTCATAGCCGGACGATCCCATCATGACACGCTTTGATCACTCCCAGGTTCGACGCGCCGTTTATGCCCCACTTCGCGAACGCTGCAGCCCGGAATCGTGGGATCAAAGAGGCAGCTTTCCGCATGGTCGCAAAACGCGCAGGGGGACTCCTTCCCATCCCTGACCGGCCGGGGGTCGGCCTCCCCGCGACGAATCCGGTTCACAAGCCCGGTTGTTACGTCCAGCGCCAGACGCTGGATCTCCTCCAGCTCCTGCGGGCTTACCGTGGAGACGGTATCATTTGATTCCAGCTTCCGGGAAATCTTGTACGGTTTCATCGCGCTGCGAATCTCTTCCCTCTCCAGCACGATCCCGGCCGTCTGCAGTTCCTTATCGATCTTCGCATGAATCTGATCCGGCGTATCCTCTTCCACAAGGGGATCCAGAATCGGCTGATAAACGCCTCCGGCGGCTTCACAGTCCTCCAGTCCATTCCGCGCCGCCAGGATATACAGGGGCAGCTGCAGCTGTAACCCCTCGGCAATGGAATTCAGCCGGACCTCCTTCGCGGACATCTTGTTGTCCGTAATCATGGAATATTTCGTTCCATCCGCCGCGGTCAGCAGGTCGATCCGGTCCATTCGCCCGGAAAAGGCGATGGTCTCCCCATCCTCGGTCTGAATCCGGATGGCCGGGATCCGGGTAACCCCGTTTTCATCCGGCGTCCCGAAGGGCACCTCCACGCCCAGGGGCAGAAAATGTGGCTTCTGCCGGAAGGAGCGCATCAGGCTGGCGATGGACGTCCGGATCCCCCGAATGATCCCGGCGCCCTGATACCGATGGAGAGTGTCGGAGGTCAGGATGCCGCCTTCCCAGGCTTTCACCCGCTCCCTCAGGATCTGATTCAGAAGCCGGGTCTGCGTGCGTTCGGACAGCTCCGGCCACTCCTTCAGGCTCATCGCCCGCTTCAGAAACAGCTCCAGCACATCATGGTTAAACGTCCCCTGTTCATTCGGCCGGAACACCCAGCTGCCCGCCGGAAAGAGATCCAGCCCATACTGCATCAGATGCCGATACGGGCAGGCGGCGAAGGTTTCCACCCGGGAAATGGACATTCCCCGGGAAAGATACAGTCTGCCGGCCGTCTCCGGCGAGAGCCGGGCGGAAGGCGCCTGCACATGAAGGCCTTTCAGCATTTCCTCCACCCTCGGACGCCAGGCTTCAGACCGGTAAAGGGCGCCCAGGGCATCCTTCCAGAGCCGGTCATCCCGCTTTTCTCCCCGCAGGAATTCATCCCCGCCGCCTCTGGCCTCCCGCAGGCGAAGGGCCAGAGCCTCCAGGGCGAAGGACGGGGCAAAGGGCTTCAGATCCTTGCTGAAGAGCCCGCCGGCAACGTTTTCCGGGTTCGTTTTCCGGAGGGTATTCGCCAGACGCCGGAAGGCGGTGGAAGGCGTCAGAACGCCTCCGCCGGGTTTCGCCCCGGAACAGGAAAGCACCAGCTCCTCCCGCGCGAGGGAAACCGCCTGATAGACATCCTGTTTCTGCCGCGCCGCCAGATCCATCAGGGACTGACCAATCCTGCTGTACGGCCTGGGGGCTTCTGGAATCGTCACGGTTTCAATATGCCGCTCCAGCTGATGGAGCTCCTGTTCTGACAGCGCTTTTGACACGGGTGAAATTTCGTCCTCCTGGACGCCCATGACGATCATGCGCCTGATGCCGGAAGAGAAAAACATCTGGGGCGGAGCCACCATGACCGCCCGGGACAGCTGCGGCAGCGATTTGATGGTCCGGGCAGACAGACAGGCTTCCAGCATTGCGCACAGATCGCTGCGGGGAACGGGTTCCTCGCCAAAGAAGGTGGCGACGGTATCCAGAAGCTCATTGATCGCCGTCCAGACCTGCCGGTTCCGATCGATGGCCAGATCATCCGCCCCTTCCGCCAGCCGTTCCTGCTCCTCCACCAGCCTGGTATACACGCCCTGCTCAATGAGGAACCGGTACAGCAGCGTCGCCGCCTGGATGCCGGTGCATCCTTCCCGGGAAAGCGCTTCACGCAGGGCAAGCATCGGATCGATCAATCGTGCCCGAAGCGCTTCCAGCTCCTGAACACGCGCCTGATCCCTCTCCTTTTCCGGAATCCGGAACGGGATAAGCCATCTGTCCCGATGAATTCCGTGCTCCCGGGCATAGTTCTCCATCTCCATGACGCGATCGCCCCGGAGCGGCGTAAAGCCGGTTTTCATCATCCGCAGCACATCCCGCTGGGGAAAATTCAGCCGCAGAATCCGCAGGAGAGAAAGGAAATACTGGGCGCAGGCGCTCATCAGCATCGGCTGATCCTGCTTGGCGTTAAAGGGAATCCCCGCCTCCGCCAGCGTCAGCGGCAGCAGAGACGACAGCGTCCCCTGATCGCAGACCGCCACCGCCATTTCTTCCCAGGCTACCCCCTCGCGCCGCCACTGGATCAGGGTCTGGCAGGCATGCTGGCATTCCAGCGAGGCATTCTTCGCGTAATACAGGTGTACATGGGAGAGATCCGGCACATAGACCTGCTCCAGCTCCGTCATGGCGGCCCGGCTGACGGCAGCGGCGTCTTCCCGGATGTCCAGAACCGCCCCCTGCCGGGTCCGCGCAAAAGGGCCCAGGGCGTACAGCGCCTTTTCTACATAGGCGATTCCGGCGTCGATGGGCGGAAAAACCGTTTCCCGCTGGACAGAATACTCCATGCCAAGCCGTTCCAGCATATCTTTCAGCGCCAGCAGGGAGTCATTCGCCGATTTGAAAATATCCCGGTCCGGACCCACATCGTCGCTGATGATGCCAATCACGACCTCCCGGGCTCCCTCCTGTCCCGCGGCCGTTTTTACCAGGCTCATCAGATCATGGGTGATATAGTCAAAGCCATAGATCAGCAGCTGGCTGTCCCGGAGGATTCCGCTCTTCCGGATCATCCGCATCGCGGAAATCCACTGCCCCACCGTATCCTCAAACCCCCGGTCCAATGCCTCCCGATACGCTTCCCAGATCAGGATGAGATCATCCAGCTTGTTTTGCGTCCGCTGACTGGCAGGACGCCAGGTCTTCAGGAATTCCGGGGTCAGCAGCGCCCGGGTAAAATCATCCAGCTGGCCGGCAATTTTCGCGGCCAGTTTCGGCTGGGCCACCGCGTCCCCATAGAATTTCAGCTGTTTCCGGCAGCGATGCAGGATGCGTGAGATCATCATATTCTGGCCGTCGCCGGAGACGGGCCGTTTCTGCCCGGTTCCGGTCAGCTCCTGAACCTCCCGAACCAGCGAAGAGGGCGAGAAAATGTTCAGGTCAAAGATACCCTGCTCCCCGCTGGCGCGGACGATCTCCATCTCACAGGCCAGGGTAAAGGATTCCGGAATCAACACCACCGGATGCGAGGCGCGTCTGATTTCATGAACGAGGCTGGGAAGCAGCCCCGGCGCTCTCGTCGGGCAAATACGGATACGGGACACCGAAACACCCCTCTTTCGGTTTGGAGTTCGCGTTTTCCAGTATAGCATAAGACGACCTTTCTTTCCAAACTTTTTCATGATATAATGGAATCTCCAAGCTCCAAACTGACAGGGGGGATTACCATGCCGCATTTCAACGCTTCACAGCAGACGGCCATCGACGCGAAAAACCCGCATATTCTGGTTTCCGCCGCTGCGGGATCGGGCAAAACGACGGTCATGGTGGAAAAAATCAAGGAGACGCTTCTCCAGGATCCGGAAGCCTCCCTGGCGCAGTTCCTGGTGATCACCTTTACCCGGGACGCCGCCCGGAACATGAAGGACAAGCTGCGGGATCTGCTGGAATCAGCTTCCCTCTCCGGCGATGCCCGGGCATCCAGGGCCCTGAGCGAGATCGAAACCGCTTCGATCAGCACCATCCACGCCTTCTGCACCCAGCTGCTGGCAGAATTCAACGATCATACCGGCGCTTCCATGACCTCCCGCGTGCTCAAGGACGCGGAGAAGAAGCGCCTGCTGGACGAGGCCTTCACAGACGCCTCGAGCGTCCTGCTGGACACCAGGGGCCTGCTATCCCCCGGGGATCGGGAGGCAATTGGCGCGCTGCTGACCGCCTTTTCCGAGGAAGAAGTGCGGAAAATGACACAGGATCTGTACAACGTCCTGATGGGCATTCCCGATCCCTTCGCGTTTCTGGAGCGAGTCGTCGAGACGCTTCCCTGCGACGCCTGGAACCAGGAAATCCTGGCTTCCATTGAGCTGGATCTCCTGGGGCTGGAGGAGTTGCTCCGGCAGGAAGACGCCCTCATGCAATCCCCGGAAGCGCTGCCGGCCTATGAAGTCCTCCTGGAAGAAGACCAGACGCTGATCGAACGTTTCCTGGCCACGTTTCAGGATACAAAAAGCGCAGAGGAAAAGCGGGCGCTGATCGAAACCCTGAAGGGCGCCCTGGCCGGCGCGCCGCGCATCAGCAAGCTGAGCGAGGAAGCGAAAGCCTGGAAAAAGGAAATGGACGGCACGCGCGGGGACATCAAGGGTTCCAGTGGGATCCTGTCCGCGGCGCTTGAGCGCCTCCGCATCGTTCTCGATGAAAAAAACGACCGCCTGAACGAGATCATCCGGCAGGAGCTGCGGGGGCTGGAACTGCTCCTGAAGGAGACCCACGCCCAGTACAGACAGCAGAAACTGGATGCCGGCGCAATTGATTACGCCGATATGGAACAGGTCGCCTATCGCATCATGTCCGATCCGGACAAGCGGAATGAACTGCTGGCCCGGTATCGGTACATCTATGTCGACGAATGCCAGGATGTTTCCGGTATTCAGGACGCGATTATCCGATCTCTGGCAGGCCCGGGACATTCTCTTTTCCTCGTGGGAGATATCAAGCAATCGATCTATGGCTTCCGGCACGCGGACCCCGGCCTTTTCGAAAAGAGACGGCAGATTTATTCCGATGAGGACGCGGCCGAGGAGCGGCGCATCTTCTTCATGGACAATTACCGCTCCGCCCGAAAGGTTGTGGACGCGGTCAACGCGGTCTTCTCGGAAGCCATGGACGAACGGATCACGGAGATGAATTATCTCCCGGAGGATAATCTGCGCTGCAACCTGCCCGGGGATTTCGGGCCGGTGGACGTCGTGCTGGTCAGCAACGAGGAGAACGATACCGACAGGCTGGAAGCCCAGTGCGAGGCCGCCGGAAAAATGATCCAGTCCCTGGTCTCCGGCACTCCGGTTCCCGGGGAAGCAGGACAATATCAGTACCGGGATATCGTCATCCTGCTGCGCGCGGCAAAAGGAAGCGCCTCCACCGTAGCGGAGCATCTGAAAAAAATGCACATTCCGGCGCTCTATGAAGGCGCGCCGGACTTCCTGGGACTGGCAGAGGTAAAATCCTTCCTGAGCCTGCTGACCGTGATTGATAACCTGCACAATGACGAGGCGCTGGTCGGCGCACTGATCAATCCCCCTTTCGGCTTTTCAGAGGAGGAACTGGCCGCCATCCGACTGGAAAAGGCGGAACACATTCCCTTCTATAAAGCCTTTCTGCATTGCGCGAAACAGCGGGAGAAACCCATTGGTCAGCGATGCGCCCGGGTAAAGGAACAGCTTGATGCCTGGCGGGAGAGAAGCGAAGGCATGTCCGTGCCGGATTTTGTGTGGTGGCTGATGCGCGATACGGGGGTCTATGCCATCCGGGGCGCCTATCCGGACGGCAGGGCCCGGCAGGCGAATCTGGACGCGCTCTATCAGCGGGCGGTGGACGGACAGCAGGCCGGAAACATCCGGCTGTCGGATTTCATCAGCGATCTGCGGGAAGCCCGGGAAACGAAAGTCAGCGACAGCGACGATCATCCCATCCCGGGCGCGGGGGACAACTTTGTCCGGATCATGACCATGCACAAGAGCAAGGGGCTGGAGTTTCCCGTGGTCATCCTGCTGGATCTGCAGAAAAACATCCGCCGGAAACGCAGCGATGAAAAGCTCCGTATGAACGTATCCTCCTC
>Ga0310690_10012082_pt1 | contig 10629 bp, 18 predicted proteins | sample AusTroGonzalo_MG_2_FD_207661 | JGI IMG/M metagenome (GOLD analysis project Ga0310690, IMG submission 207661) | Bovine rumen microbial communities from tropical cattle in Woodstock, Queensland, Australia - Gonzalo_04 (v2) (version 2) | ecosystem: Host-associated > Mammals > Digestive system >...
GCGAAGTTGTTCGCTCCGAAGATGATTGAAGGAACATTCAGGTCAAGCAAGTGTTGTGGATTGAATGGTTTATCATCACCAATCACTGGTTTATAGAGTCTTGGTTCAACAATGCCTGGGCTTTCCAACTTTACCATATGCAATTTGCCCCCCCCTCTTTGAAGCCTGGTCTTGCCGGTGTTCCGACTGTTCCGAGCCTTGAATGTTGGAGGTTTTGCTCCGCCAATTCTTCCATTTGCTCTCTCTCTCTCGGAATGGTCTAATGGCTGTTCCGCCTTGTCCACCGATTTGCCCCCCCCTATGTTGACAATGTCAATTCCATAAGGTGGGTCAGTCAAGAGCAAATCGACTTTGCATTCTCCAATCAACCGGTCAACATCAGCCTTGTTGGTGGCATCACCGTTCAGGAGCCGATGCTCATTCAACTTGATAACTTCATTCATGATAATCAATATGTCTTAATCGTGGTCGGATTGTAACTCAGACAAACCCGAACAGTCCGAGTATAAAGTACACTATCACGAACTGCAATGCTATTATGTATTCAACGATTGCAATCTTAAAAAATATGCCCAGTAATTCCTCTGTTGTCTTGTCAAATATCATCTTTTCACCAGTTTTCTGCATTTCGGACAGTATTGGAATTCCCTGCCCTGACTGTCATAGTTCCAGTACCTGCTCAGGTCTGCACCACATTCCGGACATTTCGGGCAGACTTCTCTTATCGCTTCCAGCAATCTCTTTGCAACATCGATTTTGGACTCTTCAATCTCGACAGGTTCCGGTTTAAACTTTATCGGTTCCAGTTCAAACTTCGGAATGGTGACGCTGACACAGTCCCTCTCGACAGGGTGGTCGATGGTGACTCCATCGGTCACAACAGGAAGAATATACTTGCTGCAGGAAGTCATTATCAGTTTATGCGCTTCAAGATAAGCGTCCCTGTACCATTTCAGTTCAAAGGATTGTCTGTTGATTAACTTGATGAATGCCTGCAGTTCCTTTGGGTCTTCAATGAAATAATAGTCATCCGGACCGTCATTGTCATATATCATTACTCCTTTCTCGCCGACGCCGAGTTCAAACTGTTCAGTCATTGCCATCACCTTTATTCATCATCTGTTTGACTTTCATTTTGTTAAGGGCTTCATCCAATGTTATTCTCTTCTTTTTCCTTGCAAAATCGTAACAGTATTGGTCTGCTTCGGTGCAGTGTTCGTTCTTATTGCAGAAGCCTTTTGTGATTACAATCTCATGTCTTTCAAAGAACAGACATTCATTGCAATAACCATATATTCTGGGCTTTAATTTCTCAACCTGCTTGTTATACCAATATTCATCTTTGATTTCAACAGTACAGTTCCATAGTTTTCGTTTCATTAATCCATATCTGATTGTTCTTAATGCTCTAACATATCCGACAGCATCTTCTACACAATATGTAACTGTACCGTAGTTTTCACCTTCATAATATACTTCATTGATTTTTCGCTGAATATAATTGCAGATTGTTGTTACATCACCAGCCATATCAAAGCCTCACCAGTTTGACAAGATTGCTGTCATCGTAATTGTAATAGTCAATCGGAATGATTAATCTGAAATACAAAGCATTACTGCTGTGCCTTTGATTTTCCAAAAGAATGGGGTCCTGATTAATCATCGCAGCCTCTTTTATCAAAGGCAATACTGCTTCGGGTTTTTGAATGTTCCTTTCATCATTCATCCTGAAGTTTCCGTTATCGTACCTGAAATCAAAAAACACGTACGGTTTCGGATACATTATATACCCTTTTTTGAATATTGAATAGTGTTTTAATCTGTTGATGTCCAATAACAATCTCAGTCTTCGTCTTATTTTGCTGACAAGTGCGTTTAATGAATGTTCGATTTCATCGGAATATGTTTTTGCCTTGTTTCCAAGACATCTTGCTGACCTGCAACTCATATAAAATCACCCATCATATCATCTCCAATATAATTCTTCAAATCACTTTTCGATACTGTTTTAACCCATTCATATTCACATTCAACACATTCTAATTCATAATCGTATACCTTCTTGTTCAAATCGTATACTTCTCTTATATTCAGGTATTTGCATCTGCATTTAGGGCATTCGTATAATCCGAAATGTTTTAACATTTCAATGTGTCTGTCAGTTTTCCTTTTGAATTCCCTTAAGTCTATCAGGTATAATAGCATATCCACTTCATCGCCTTGTTCATAATTGGACTGGCATTGGATATCTTCAATTACTTTTTCAACCCTTTTTGATTTCAGAACATAACTTTTCATAGGTTTTGATTTTACTTATCATTTGAACAAATCCCGTTCAATGCGATTGTCCTCGTCATTCATCAACCTGATGTCCTGCTCGATACTTACCAGCCATTGAAGCGCTTCCCTTTTATTAGGGAGATCATCGAGCAGTATTTCCTGTGCTCTCAGAATGCATAAATATATCCTTTTGAGACTGATTTGTGCACATATTTCAGGTTCTCTTTTTCTATCATCTCTTTGAATTTTATCTTGATTTCTCATTGTTTTCCCGCCATAATCTGTTTTAATTTAATGAAATCATTAGGATTTTCAATATCTTTTCTTAAACTTTTCAGGCATTTGATGACTTCCTGAAATGCCTCGTCGTCAGGAGCAATGCTCTTTTCGTGCTTGTAGCCTTTGATGTAGGCGTCGATTATTTCAAGGTTCAGCAGGTCGTTTGTCCGTTCCTGATTTATCGCTGTCAGTTCGTCCAAATCGCTGCTGTAAAGTTCAATATTGCAGTTGTCCTTTATCCAGTTGATGTATTTGACATTGGTGTCTGACTTTTCAAGGTCTGCGATTATCTGATGCAGTATCAGTTTCATGCGAGTATTGTTGTGTCTTAACTTGCCGTTTTCTGTTGCAAGGTTGTCGCACAGATGCTTCAATGATTTTGCTTTTTCGGTATCGTAGACTTCCTTTGTCAGTCTGTCTTCAATGTATCTGAACCGCCATTCATTCATTTTTATTGTACTCCATTATTGCCTTGTCAATTGCCTTGTCCATATAGTCAAGGAAGTCCTTGTTTGTGGTTTCAACATGAATGTAAGCATCACTCATGAAACCGCCATCGTTTATCATTTCCTTTTTTCTGAATTCATATTCTGTCATGTTTTTTTCCTCCAAATCCATTAATCTGTCCCAGTCATTCTGCAAGGTTCATTCTCTCACCACAGGGTCGGGCGAAAGGTACAGTTCGCCATCGATTCTATGAGATTTCACATGATTAAAATCAAAGGTTCTGCCGATGAAGTGTTTTGCCTGCATCTCACTGCAACCTGCTATGCCCATATGCTCTTTCACCATAATGTCTGCCATTTCAGTTATGAGTCTTGCCCAATTTTTAGTGAAGTTTTCATCGACTTTGACCTTTTCATGTTTCAGTTCATGGAATTTCCGCATTCTGTCATGGCTTCCAGGACAGACTTCATCATGGCAGTTCAGTGATTTTCCTCCTCCAGGAAGTGCACCAACAAGAATGTCATTGCTTCTTTCCCTAATCATCTAAACAATCCTTAAAAATACTGTCCATCAGTCTTTTTTCCATTTCTTTATCGTACTCGGACATGTTTTCGTCCTGTTCAAGGAGTTCCACAGCAGTTTTCGGAACTGTTTTTATTTCGACATAGAATTCCCCATCCTTTTTCACCAGTTCACTGCTGATGTGAAAAGTCCGCTTAATAACCCATATGCCGAGTTCCCTTTCTTTGATGTTGTTCTTGTCCATTACTTTTTTAAGCAATTGTTCAAGCGCTTCTTCACATTTGCTCGCATAACTGTATGCGAAATTTTCCAGATAATTGGTCATGTTCCAACTGTCAAAGATTGCTTCGGTGTCAACGCCTGTTTTAACCCTATTGCGGTTCAGCAGTTCCGCAAACATCACTCTTTTCACGTTCTGTTCTGTCGGTTCCATATTATCACGCATGTTTTACTGTTACCTCGTAAGGCATTTCATTTCTCAAATCAATGACGCTGCAGGTATGTTCCTGCAGGATTATCATCCTGTCGCTTTTCACGATTATTTCGCTGTCGCTTTTGAATACATGTTCGTGCTCCGCACGTCTGCTATTCCATACCATGAAAGATTGTGTCTTCATAGTGATTATCTTATCGTCGCCGACACCTTTTGTGAAGTCAAACAGTGCATTCAGCATCTCGTATTTGTCATCAATGATTGTTACTTCCATTCATTTATCTCCAGTCATTATCATCGATTATAACGCTTCTTTTGTTCATGTAATCTGTTATGTCATGATTGGTTGCGTTGCTTTCGTCAATAACCTCAGTAACACTTAAAATATTCGGAACACCACTGTTGAATCCTTCTCTCCAACCATAATATTTGATTTTATATGTTCCACCAGGTTTCAGATGATTCAGCACATCCCTTGTGTCGAATTTCTGGAACAGGAATGATTTAGTGTTCCCATATAATTCACTATCGTTGGTTTGCATCATCAAATCATCTGCACCCCCGATTTCACCCCAATATTTGCCGAATACTGGTTGCCAATTATCGACTGTAATGACTTTTTCCTGTACTGATGGGGATTCATATTGTTCAAACCATAATACTTGACCTCCAAATACTGCAAATGCTATGCAGATTATCAGTATAAACACTCCAAATCCTTCGTGTTTCAGTTTTAGTTGTGTGTATCCGAATACGATTAATCCTATTATTATTGGGATCATCATGTATCCTATCCATATTAGCATTCCTTCAAACCATGTTGGTGGTACAAAACTCATCATATCCTCTCCATATCATTCAATAAATCGCAGACCTTCTGCATATTCCTAAGATTTACCTCAAAGTCTTTATTATCTCCTATAAATTCAACGCTTGATGTGACCATACTTCTATGCCAATGGTCGATTCCTATTATATGCTTTTCATCATCCCGTTCGTATTTGATTTTAAATCCATTAAATGAACCGTCTTCAGCATAAAATATTCTACCATCTTCAAGCAGAATATAACCTGGTTCAACACCATGTCCACAACAAGCTGCTTTGACTTTGTCACCAAGATTTGAAAGACAATAATCATGTCCTTTTGATGTTGGATAACATCCGCAACGGGTGCATGGTCTATCATCAGTTATAGGAGTGTTATCATCACTGTATAACCATTCTTCTTTTTCATAATCGTAATGGACTTTATGTCCTCTGGTGAATGATTTTGTCATGTTATTTTTCCTCTTTTTTTATGAGTTTATATTCCTCTTTTGTGTAGTATTCCGCCAAGTCCTCAAGTTTCTTGAGATATTCCTTGACTTTTTCCTCATCACTGTACATTATCAGAGTTTCCAGCGAGTTCTGTATTCTGAATGTTGCGAAAACCATTTTCCTTTTTGCTTCTTCCATTGCAATCACCTGTCAGAATCGCCGCTGCAGCATAGAGATATTAATTCCGTATCCAGTTTTTCCTGTTCGATGTCCCTTTCGCCTGCACAGTCATCTCCAGTCCAACAGATATCTATGTTTTCTCTGATTTCGGCATTTGGATTGAAATCAGACAGTTCTTTGATTAAGTCCTTAACTTTCATAGAATACAATATGTCATTGTAGTTGTCTTATTGTAACATGGAGTTTTTAGTTCACGTACCTTTTGTGATTATACTCAATTTCCTCGTCATTGCTTGAAGCGTACTTAATCGTTCACATTTTCCTAAAAACCAGTTAGTACAGTCTATGCATTTGTTCATGTAATCTCTCCATAGATCCATAGTCTCATTTCTTGGTTATTGATTCCAGCCATTCATCATATGTCTTAATGTCTGCATTACCGGAATATCCAACAATGTCTTCTTTTGTGACAACAAGCCATCTGATGCCATAATCATCTTCAATCCTTATCAGCTTGTTGTCTTCTTCCTTGATGAAATAATGCATTGCTTCGATTATCTCATTTAGGGTGTTCAACTCATCTACTTCATCATACACTTTTCGATTGCAATAATCGTCACGAACATGTACTGTATCGTGTGTCTTGCCATAAACTCGTCTATATCTTTTGCTCATAGTTATCACATTAATTTCATTTGTACATCTTTTAATCGTTCAACTGCCAAATTATAATAAGTTTCATCCAGTTCAATCCCTATAAAATGTCTTCCTAATGCTTTGCTTGCTACTCCTGTCGAACCTGACCCCATCGTGAAGTCCAATACAACATCGCCCTTGTCAGTATATGCTCTTATGAAATGTTCCAGTAACTTGACTGGCTTTTGTGTTGGATGGTTCACCTTTTCATGACTGTTGGCCTTTACCCTGCTGAAATAGATGTGCTGACTCGGATATTTCCAGTCCTTGTCATACTTTGAAACGTCACTGATATATTTGCCAGTTCTTGTACCGTCACCGCTGACTTGTGACTTGGCATCACTGACACCGACCCATCCAGTCCTCTGGCCTTGTTCGACACGTCTTGACAGTCTTGGAATTCTTATCCTTTCAGGATAAAACTTGCACTGTTCCTTATAAAACACGGCAATATTCTCATGATATTTCAAGGGACGTCTTTTGGCATTGAACATGTTTGATGCTCCTTCCTTAATCCATAGCCAGTCATATTTGTAATTGTTCAAATTGGATAATCGTAATCTACTGCTGAATGGTTCATCGCAGAATAGCAACACTGGTGTTGTTGGATTGGATAACTTATTTAAACGGTTCCACATGTCGTTTAATGGGATTGTGTTGTCCCATTTGCATTTAGTGGTGCCATATGGCGGGTCAGTCAGGATTAAATCCACTTTTTGCCCCCCCCCAATTAGCTCATCCATCACGTCAAGGCAATCTCCATTAATCAGTTTAATCATGACAGCATCTCCGTCAGCAGTTTCTGTTTAATCATCTTGAATTCCTCATCGCTCAGCACACCCTTCTCCAGTAACTTTGAATACTTCAGCAACTCATCGGCGATGCTTGATGTATTCTCATTATCGGATTTTATGACTTCAACATTTGGATTGTCTTCAACAACTGGTTCTCCAACCTTCAAATCCTCATTTTCAATGCTATGTCCCCAGTTATCGTAAATCATGACCCTATGCATCGCACTCAAATAAATCTTCTTCAGCTGACGTGGGTCTTGCTTGAAGTAGGCCTCCTGTATCATGTCCTTTGACCTTCCCTGAAAACTGTCGACTTGGTCACGTGGCAGGCCGATGTTAGATGCCATGAACTTTCTCAAGACATGTCCTCTGAATCTTCTGTATCTTCCAACCTTTCCCCAGTCGTTCCTGTCATTGATTTCCTGAAACCTTGTCAGGAGCAGACTGCTTCCATAAGGGAACAACTGCTCATCCCACCCAACACCTGCATTGTCCGACAGATACTTCAATATCATGTAACTGGCTTCGGGACTGCAACAGGTATGATACCACTTGTCCGTCTTAATCCTTCTCAGGTAGATTAACGGCACGACATCATGCCTGTCTTTCAGTTCATCGATGCATTGTCTCATGTTGGATGGGGTCGGTCGCTCCTGCAGATATTCACTGCATCCTTCAAGGAACATACCGATGGTAATGCTCAATGTCTCCGCCTTGGCCGAACCTGACGATGACATGAACAATATCACTGCCTTGAGAACATCAGGGGACTGGTCGCATGCAGTACGTATCATGTCGTGGGTCGGCAGGTCATTGTAATTTGACACATATCCCTTTTCCATCTTGGCCTTCGGCAGTACGGGGACTTCCAATCCATAATGCCTTAAAAGAGCGGTGAACTTCTGATAGTAACTCATGACACTTTTGGAGCTGTGCATTGTCTCACAGTTTATCAAGTATTCACGGAACTTCAGCAGGTCTGACTTGATGGTTCTCTCTCGCATTGGAATGTGCTTGTCCTCTTCTTCAATGTAAAAATCAACCACTTCCTGAATAGTGTTGTATTTCTCACCGAACAGTTCAAACCAATGGTATGCTGTGGCGAGGTATCCCTTTGCAGTCCCTTCTTTGATGTTTCGTTCCATGAATATTTGATTTAAAATCTCCTTGCTGTTTTCAACCTGTTTAATTGTCCTTTCGGAATATTTTGAACTTCTTTTTTTGCCTTTGGACTTGTTTGGAGCATACTTCTTCCGACGGCTTTTTTCCTTTTTTAATTGAAACATTCGTTTCTTACCGTCCAATCCATCATTACGTGCCCTTTCACGAATGTAACGGTACTCGTATGATGTTTCCTTGACCCCTATTGTTTTATAGATGTCTGAAATCGTGAGTTTGGAATTCATGAAAAGTTCCTTATATTTTTTAAACAATTCTTCCAGTTCTTCCGTTGACTTTTTGCTCATGGTCATTCGCCTTGCCATGCGTTCATGACTGTCCAATCCATCATCCTTTGCCCTATTACGGACATAATGACCCATATGTGACTCGTATGCGACCCCCAGTTTCTTATAAATATCTGTCACATTCATATCTGTTTCAAGGAACAATCGTTTATACTCTTGATATTTTTCATCAAAATGTTTCTCAGCATCTTTTAGAGAGGTTCCGTGACGTATAATCCATTTTCGTTCATGTGCTGACAATCCTTCCTCCTTGGCTCTTTTACGGATATGCTTTGCACATGGGCTTCTCGGTTCAACTCCCAACTCAGCAAAAAGGTCTTTGATTGGTAGTTCGGTTTCATAGAACAGTTCCTTGTATTCCTGATATTTCTTCTCATACAGTGGCTCCAACTGTTTCCTGCGTTGCTCATAGGTTTTTTTAATCTTCCTTGACAACATCTTCCCCTGTCTTTTTGTAGGGTCTAAACCATCTTCAGCCAGTCTTTCACGGAAATAAAAGTACATGTCGGACTTATGGTGAGTTCCCATTATCTTGAGAATGTCCCTGACCGACAGGTCAAGGTTATGATAATATTTCAAAAAGACAACGTACTGTTCCTCAAAATAATCATTCCTTGCTTTCTTTTCCGTGTCCGACAATCTCCTATAATCCTTCCGACCTTTTGGACGTCCCCCACGTTTCAACAACATTCTACGAGCATGTCCATTTAATCCTTCTTCTTCAGCACGTCTTCTTATGTATGTGTAATGGGTGTTTTGGTTTTGAGGGACACCAATCTCCTCGTAGATGTCCTTTATGCTTAAATAAGAGTTATAAAATAAGTTTTTGTATTCATCATATGCTTGTTCGGGAGTCTTGTAAAGCCCCAAATCCGTTTTTGTGTTCTTGACCGTCTTGTTGGGATAATGCTCCTCAAGACCGTCATCTTTCATACGGATATTGATGTAGTCAACTCTTTCCTTTTTTTGAGTTTTGCCCAATATCTTGAATGCTTTTCTCTTTGAAATCTTGGGGTCTGCCAGCCATAATTCCTTGAATTCCTGATAAAACTCCTCAAGTTCAGCCTGCACATCTCTGGAACTGCGCTCAACAATGTTAAATTTCACACCTCTATCCTTGACAGAACAGCCCTCTTCCTTGCGCCTTCCGTTGATGTATCTGTATGTGGCTGAACCCTTGTCCACTCCAATCTCGGCGTAGATATCATCAACATTCTTGTCTGTGTTTAAAAAAAGGTTTTTGAATTCTTCCAGCTTCTGCTCATTATACTCTTTCAATTCCGAATGACTCATTGCATAAACAGATGTTGACATGACTTTTCACTTCCTTGAACATATTATGTCAGCCGACTTGTCACATTGTAACATTAAAAAAAGTAAAAGGTGGTGCGAGGTGGATTTGAACCACCGACTTCTGCATACTTGCATCGCTCTACCGTGTTGGTCGTGGCCACGAACCGTCCTGAGCTGTCGCACCATGAGGCGCACCCAGTCGATGCGCCACAATCATTCTTCTGATTCTTACTAAAACATTATGGGAACACGGCATTCTCTGCCCGTTCCGGTTATACTGTATGTCTGCCGTGATGTCTGATTGTAACTCTCACCGCAGATATACTTCGGTGGTGTTGACGTTCCTTGTCAGGTTAATCTTATCACCGATTGAGTAATTGTTGTATGTGTCCATTCCGACCTTGATGTTGCCGTATGTGGTTTCAATCCAGTAGTCGTGGTGGCTGACCGGAATGACTCCCACCGCACTGCCGGCGCTGTATGCCACCATTGAAGTGTAATCGTCTTCCCATTTGTCAGTGATGTTGCCGGTTACATTCTCATAAGTGTAACTGATAGTAACTCCTGCAATCAGTATGCATAGGATAAATGCTCCAACTCCGGCCATGGTTAAGAATAATCGTTCGTTGTCTTCCATATTATCACCAGTCCGGAAACGGCAATGCCTCGACTTTCCTCATGTCCAGTTCATCGGGTTCTCTCCATCTTGGAGTTGCCGTCAGTGAGTATTCCAGTTTCTCTATGTTGTACTCATAATCGAATTCTATTGCAATGAAGACCTTTGCGAACTGTTCAATCCATTCCCGTGGAGTGTCCGGTCCGGCTTTCTGGAGTTCATCGCATACTGACTCATAGGCCTTGTCGACAATCTCCTTTGTGATGCTTTCCATCTGCCCTTGCCAGTCTATTGCCTTTTTGAGTTTGGATTTCGGGGTGTTCAGTTCTATTCGGAATGCTTCAAGTTCCATTCATATCTCTCC
>Ga0310690_10012083_pt1 | contig 10628 bp, 1 predicted proteins | sample AusTroGonzalo_MG_2_FD_207661 | JGI IMG/M metagenome (GOLD analysis project Ga0310690, IMG submission 207661) | Bovine rumen microbial communities from tropical cattle in Woodstock, Queensland, Australia - Gonzalo_04 (v2) (version 2) | ecosystem: Host-associated > Mammals > Digestive system >...
AGGACGGCTCGGGAACAGCCACCGTGATAGTGGGACCTTTGATACAGACCCAATGGAACCAAGGAACTCCCTACAACCTGTTGTGCCCCTCCGGTTCGGTAACCGGATGTGTGGCCACCGCCATGGCCCAGGTGATGAAATACTGGAACTATCCGGCACACGGCGTCGGCTCACACTCCTACACCCATCCCGACTATGGTGAGTTATCCGCGGATTTCCAGTCGACCAACTACGATTGGAGCAATATGACCAACAACTACAACGGTTCAAGCACTCAAGCGCAAAAGACGGCAGTCGCCACCTTGATGTACCACTGCGGCGTGTCGGTCGACATGGACTATTCACCCAGTGGTAGCGGTGCCATTACCGCCTTTGTCGCCGATGCCCTGAAGAGCTATTTCAACTATTCCTCCGATGCCAGGCATCTGTCGCGCTCAAATTATGCTGATTCCGAATGGATTCCCATGATGAAGGACGAACTGGATTGGAACCATCCCATCCAATATCACGGCAGGGGCGAAGGAGGCGGGCACTCCTTCGTGCTCGACGGTTACGACAGCGAAGACTATTTCCACGTCAACTGGGGATGGGGCAGCTATTGCGACGAATACTATTCCCTCGATAACATGAATCCCGGCCCCGGTGGCATTGGATCCGGTACCAACGGCATATACAACGATGAGCAAGGTGCCATTGTAGGCATTCATCCCTCGGAGTGCACAGCCGCCGAGCCCACCAACCTGACCTGCACCCAAGACGGTCGCAACATCAGCCTCAACTGGGATGCCGCCAGCGGAGCCGTCAGTTATAAAGTCTTTTGCAACGGACTCCTGGCCGGCCACGCCGCCACAAACAGCATCACCCTCGTAGCACCCTTTGGCAGCTCTGTCTATTGCGTGAGAAGTGTGGATGCCAACGGCGAGTTGTCCCTAGCCTCCAACACCGTGACGGCAAACGTGCCCTATCCCGAACCCGTCATTGATGACCTGGAAGCCACCCTTTCAGGCAACAACCTGACCCTTTCGTGGACCACTCCCGACTGGTGCTATCCCTCCACCCCGTCGGATACCTTGACCTACGGAAACGGCGTATACCACACCAGTTATGGCTATAACGGAACATCTCAGATGTTCTGGGGACACCGTTATCCTGCCGAAACCCTGACCGAATACAACAACATGAACCTATACAGGGTGTCGTTTTATGCCGTCTCATCGGGAGACTTTGATATTTATGTGTACCAAGGAACCACAGAAAGCTACCCCAAGACCCTGATTTTGCAGCAAACGGTTTCGGTGCCGTCATCGGGATGGAACGATGTCGATTTGTCCAACTTGATTCCCATTGACGCCACCAAAGACCTGTGGGTGTTCATGCATGACCCTGAAGCCAGAGCCTATCCGGGAGCATGTTGCGCCTATTCCGGCGACGGAGGCAACTATCTTAGTAATGTCGACCCCTCCACTGCACTCGGGATATGTAGCGGAATAGCCTTTTTGATCCGTACCTTCGTCACCGACGGCACCTATACCTATAATGTTTACAATAACGACACCCGCGTTGCCGAATCATTGAACGCCACCACCTACAGCGTCAACGACCTGGCGCCCGGCGCTTACAACTATTACGTGAAGACCAAATACTACGCCGGTGAATCACGCCCATCCAACTCGTATGCCTTCCAAATCACCTCCCGTCATTTCATCCATGAAGGCGCGTGGAGCGAGGCTTCCAACTGGCAGGAAAACGCTGTGCCGACTGCCACGGATGCTGTCCTTATCCAAGCCAACTGCAACCTTGACGTGGACGCCGAAGTGGTGGCGCTGACAGTGGACAACGGCAAGGTTCTCACCATCCAAGAGGGAAAGACGCTGGAATCCACCGGTGCCATGACCATCCCTTCGGCAGAGGCACTGGTCATCGCCGACGGTGCCCAACTGAAGCACAACAATGCCATACGCGGCACCATACAGAAGCATATCGTAGGCTATGGCGACAGCAGCAATGAAGGCGGTTGGTACCTGATTGGCGTCCCCATGACCCTCGATTCCGCATTGGCCATCTACAGCGGTATGGTCGACATCGCCGCCGGCCATGCCGATTTCACCACCCATGGCATCGACCTTTATGAGTTCACCCAGGCCCAGGAACTAGAATGGGGAAACATGAGGATAGGCAGAAGATTCTACACCCTGGGCATCGGAGGTCCTCTAGGCTATCTCTACGCCCGTGCCGATGATGCCACGCTCAGCTTCGGAACCCTGGAAGACCAGAGATTCGTCCCCACCACGGAGAACCAAGTGAAAACGCTGATCCGCGCAATAAACCAACCCGCGCCTGAGTTTGTGGGCTGGAACCTTGTCAGCAACCCCTACACCTGCAGCGCCTACTTGGCTTCGGGCCGCGACTTCTTCCGCATGAATGCCGACGGCAGCGCCATTGTGTTGGCCACTGCCGAAAACGGGGGCAACGCCATCAAGCCCTGCGAGGGCTTCTTCGTTGTCATTGGAGAACACGATCCAGAAGAGTATTATCCCATCAATGGCCAAACCGCAATCGCCCAAGTCGTGATGACCACCACGGAGCCCGATCCTAATGAAGGCAAAGGACTTTTGGACCTCAAGGTGAGCTGCGGCAACCGTTTGGTGGATGTGGCCCGAGTGCGTTTCGGTGAAGGCGACATGCTGGGCAAACTGGTGCTCAACGAGCAGGCCACGCGGCTCAGCATCAAGCAAGACGGCAAGGACTATGCCGTAGTGCGCAGCGAAGCCCAAGGCGAAATCCCCGTCAACTTCAAAGCTGAGAAGAACGGCACCTATACGTTAAGTTTCGGCGGAGATGTCATTTCGAGCGCAGCGAAGAAATCTATTTTCACCTATCTGCATCTGATCGATAACCTCACCGGCGCCGACGTTGACCTCCTCTCAGGAGATTGCGGATCGGAGTCCGCAATGACGGCTTCGTCATACACCTTCACCGCCAAAACGACTGATTACGAATCCCGCTTCCGCCTCGTATTTAGTGCCACCGAGAATAACGGCCCTTCGACAGGCTCAGGAACCTTCGCTTTCATTGATGCTGACGGGAATATCATCGTCAATGCCGGCCCTTCGACGGGCCCTTCGACGAGCTCAGGGTACCACTCAGGGACCTCGATCCTGCAAATCTTCGACGTCCTCGGTCGCCAAGTCTTCGCCAAAGAACTATCAACTGTCAACTATCAACTTTCAACTATCAACTTCCCTTCCGGCGTCTATGTCCTCCGCCTCATCAACGGCGATGATGTGAAGACCCAGAAGATAATCATCGAATAACCCATGAAACGAATCATCACCTTCGTTGCCGCCCTCGTTTTGGCAGCAGGCTTCACCGGAAAGATGGTGGCCAAACCCGTCGACAAAGCCACCGCCGCAAGCATCGCCGCTCGCGTGCTCAACAAGGCCGTTGTCGACGCCACCTCTGTCCGCCTCAACGGATGTTTTCTCTTTACCGGTGCCGACGGCAAAGGCTTTGTCCTCATGGCTGCCGACGACCGTGTGCGTCCCGTGCTGGCTTATTCGCCCGATGGCAGCTTCGACCCCTCTGCAATGCCCGACCATGTGGCCGCATGGATCGACGGTTACCGAAGCGAGATAGCCTCCGTGGTTGAGGTTTGTGACAATCCTTCCCGCAAGGTGACGAAGGACTGGGAATGCTGGAGCAAAGGCACCGCCCGGGGCAACACCATCTGGGTTGATCCGCTGATGACCTCACGCTGGTGGCAGAGACCTCTTTACAACAACTATTGTCCATACGACAGTGTTTCTCATGCCCGTACCGTCACAGGCTGTGTGGCTACGGCAATGGCGCAGATCATGCGTTACTGGCAGTGGCCCGAGGTGGGCTACGGCAGCCATTCTTACGAATGGTCGCACTACGGCACCATCTCAGCCGACTTCGGTGACACATACTACAACTGGGACCAGATGCCCGACACGCTCAGCTACGCCTGTACCAGCGAAGAGATTGACGCCGTCGCCACCTTGATGTATCACGCCGGAGTGTCTGTCGATATGATGTACGACCCCGAAGGCAGTGGCGCATATACTGCCTCCAGCGGCGACCTCGGTTTTCCATGCGCCGAGAATGCCTATAAGACCTATTTCCGCTACAACCCGATGCTGCAGAGCCGCCACAAGAGTGCCTACACCGACACCGAGTGGGATTCCTTGATGCGTGCCGAGCTCGATGCCGGACGCCCGGTGCATTATGGCGCCGCCGAACCTTATATCCATTCAGGTCACGTCTTCGTCATCGACGGCTACGACAGCCTCGGCATGTTCCACGTCAACTGGGGATGGGGCGGCCGCTACGATGCATGGTATCTCATCGACTCACTCGCGCCCGGCGCAGGAAGCATGGGCGGTAACCCTATATATTGTTTCACAGGCGTCGCTGAAGCCGTTTTCGGGATCTATCCGGCCGAGATGCCTACAGGCGAGCCTTCCAACGTCAGCATTGTCAGCAATGACCCTGAATTGGGCACCGTGATGGGTAGCGGCACTTATCAGACCTACGACACGGTAAACGTCAATGTGCTTGCCGCCGAAGGATGCCGCTACGTGCGTTTGGCATCTGGCAAACACGCCATGCCGTTCTCGTTCCTCGCCATCGGACAAGACTACGAAGACACCGCCATCTTTGAACGTATCACCGGCGACACCATAGGCTACTGCACCGACATGTACGTTGAAGACCAGCCTTTCGGCGAAGGCGGCACCCTCGAATGGGGCATCCGCATACCAGCCAACATGAGACAGAATAAAAGCATCTCAGCAGTACAGATCTATTACCTTGCCACAGGCGACCATACACTCAACATCTACGAGGGTGAGGACATCAACGATGCCACGCTTGTCTGCACCAAGATCTATCACCTCGACGGATGGCTGGGCTGGCGCACATTGGAGCTCAACAACACACTGTCGTTCGCTCCTGAGCAGACCGTCTGGATCACCCTCAGCTTCACCGACCCGACAGGATGGGCCAGTCCCGTCGCGGGATGCAGCTACTGCGGCAACCCCGACGGCTCATGGTACCGTTTCAGCGAGTCGAGTACCGGCTGGGACATCTATCATCCCATCAGCGGCTACTACACCTGGATGATCCGCGCCGTGCTGGTCGATGAAACCGGCATCAAGGATATTTTTGTTACTGACGGCCCTTCGACGGGCTCAGGAACCTTTGCTTATATCGATGCTGACGGGAATATCATCATCACGGACGGCCCTTCGACGGGCTCAGGGACCTCAATCCTCCAAATCTACGACGTCCTGGGCCGCCAAGTCTTCTCCAAGGAACTATCAACTTTCAACTATCAACTATCAACTGCCAACTTCCTCCCCGGCGTGTATGTCCTCCGCCTCATCAATGGAGATTCAGTTAGAACGCAAAAAATCGTGGTGAATAAAGCTAAATAACCTCCATTCCATATTCGTTTTAACGAGAGAGCCAGCGACAGTTTTGTCGCTGGCTCTTGATTTTGTCGCTCCCCTGTCCCTCAGTCATTTATCCGATAACAAACGACAACAAACGACTACTGTTGACTATAAACTTTCAACTGCCACACTGTCACAACACGCCGAGCCTCCCCGCCGAGCCCGGACTCGTTTTGGCGAGCCATTGTGCCTCTTGCCCCTCATGGCGGACGCGATCCGCCATTCCTTGCGTGCCTTTTCGCTCTAGTCATCAAAAAAAAACATCTCGCCTTCTTGACAGAGCATTATTTGTCGTAACTTTGGGGCTCCAATTCTTAAACACACAAACCTATGAAAAGAATTTTTCCCATTCTGGTTCTGCTCCTAGGGATAATTACAGGAGCCCAAGCACAAAACATGAATGCAACCCCGCTGACTTTTGAAGCAGTTGCGGCTGGAACAATCAATGTGACCAATCCACTGGCGCAAACTTACGAATACAAGTTGAACAACAACGAGTGGACAGCCTCAAATGCCGATCCCATTAGCATAACTGTTGATGCTGGCGATGTGGTACAATTCCGAGGAGATAACAATTATGCTTTCTCCGAGGACGATTTCGATGGTACCCGTTTCACCTGTACCAACGACTGCTATGTTTATGGCAATGTGATGAGCTTGTTATCGTCAACAGGCTTCGCAACCGTTACCACAATGGATGTGGACTACGGTCTCGCCTTCTTGTTTACTGCTGATGGATTGAGTACCAATACCACCATAAAAAACCATCCTACGAACGACATAGTTTTGCCCGCCACCACCATTGGCAACTTTACATACCTTTTTATGTTCTATGGATGTGAAGGATTGACGCGCGTTCCGGAATTGCCCGCCACCACCTTGGGAGAGTATTGTTATGACGACATGTTCAGTGGCTGCACAGGCTTAACGACGGGCCCTTCAACTTTACCCGCCACCATCTTGGCTGAAGGTTGCTACACCTTTATGTTCAACGGCTGCACCAATCTTGTTACAGCACCTACTTTACCTGCCACTACATTGGCCAACATGTGTTACGACGGCATTTTCATGGACTGCACTTCCCTCGTGAACGCCCCCGAACTCCCCGCTACTACGCTGGTGAGCGGATGCTATAGTGAAATGTTCATGGGCTGCACAAGTCTTGAAACAGCTCCCGTTTTGCCTGCGCTGACTTTGGAGGAGTCTTGCTACAACATGATGTTTAATGGTTGCACCAGCTTGAACAGCGTAAGCTGTCTTGCAACAGATATTTCAGCAGTTGGATGCACCAACGGTTGGCTTACTGATGTTGCTGCTACAGGTACTTTTGTCAAAGCGCCAGGCACCGACTGGAGCGAAAAAGTTCCCACCATTGATTATTGGGGAGACACCCAAATCAACGGTATCCCAGAAGGCTGGACGGTGAAGGATGACATGACCAACGTGCCGCTGACGTTTGAAGCTATTGCGGCTGGAACCATCGTTATAGAAAACCCGAACGGACTGACCATCCAGTACAACAAAAACAATACGGGCTGGACATCCTCTTCGGCTAATCCCATCAGCATCTCTGTGGCTGCCAATGACGTGGTGGAGTTCCGTGGCAACAACAGTTGCTATTGGGCCTCAAGTGACAGCGGTGAAACGCCCACCCGATTCACAGCCACAAATCCATGTTTTGTCTATGGCAACGTAATGAGCCTCGTCCATGCCACAGACTATGCCACTAACAATACACTTACCGAGGAATTTGCCCTGGCTTACCTGTTTGCTGCCCCAACGAATGACTTCTATAAATTCTATGAAAACAACAGCACCATCCTTAGCCACGACACAAAGGAACTGCTGCTGCCAGCCACCAGCGTCCCAGGAAGCGGCTATATGTATATGTTTGCAGGCTGCCAAGGTTTGACCCAAGCTCCCGAACTGCCGGCGACCACGGTAGGCATGGGCTCTTATCATCAGATGTTCGCCGAGTGTACTGGCTTGACTGCTGCCCCAGCTCTTCTGGCTACCACATTGTCAGAGATGTGCTATTCCAATATGTTTGACGGTTGTACGAGTTTGACAACCGCTCCCGACCTGCCGGCAACGACTCTGGCTACGGGTTGCTATATGGGAATGTTCACCAATTGTACCAGTCTGGTCAATGCGCCAGCTCTTCCCGCCACCACCCTTGCAGAAGACTGCTACCACCGCATGTTTGAAGGCTGCACCAGCCTCACGAAAGCTCCCGACCTGCCTGCTGCCACGCTTTTCGGACAGGTTTACGGCGGTATGTTCGACGGTTGCACCTCGCTTAACTATGTGAGGTGCCTCGCCACCAACCTCGGCGAGAACGTCGGGGTATATTCTTCCGTTGCTGATTGGTTGAACAACGTATCTCCCACAGGCACTTTCGTCAAGGATCCTGATATGACCGGCTGGCCGATTGGAACCATCGACGGCATTCCAGCAGGCTGGACGGTGAAGGATGACATGACCAACGTGCCGCTGACCTTCGAGGTAATAAGCGGGACAGCATTGATAAGTCTTAGAACAAAAAATTATTGGGCATCAGACCTAAAGGTTAGACAGTGTACCAATGGTACATGGGGCGCTTGGCAATCTAGTGAGACTAACTATTATTACATGCTTTCAGCTGGTGACAAGATTCAATTCAAAAAGGAGAACAACGATCCTTTGGCTACTGGCGACCAAAACTATTGCTATTTCCAGACATCAGGTAATTGTTATGTATATGGCAACATCATGAGCTTGTTCAACTTTGAGACAACTCTTGAATCGGAATATGCCTGTGACAAGCTGTTTATGGGTAATAACTATATCAAGAATCATCCCACCAAGGATTTGACTCTTGGTGCAACCACCTTGGCGCCGTTTTGTTACAAATACATGTTTGCCAACTGTAAGGGCTTGACGAGACCTCCTTTGATGCCAGCCACTACATTGGCCGACAATTGCTATAAACTCATCTTTGGCGGTTGCACCAACCTGCAAACCCCTCCCGAGTTGCCGGTGACCACACTTGCATCGAACTGCTATAACAGCATGTTTTACAATTGTCCAAGTCTTCAGACGGCGCCCGAACTGCCGGCTACTACATTGGCTGAAGGTTGCTACCAATCCATGTTTGAGGATTGTTCAAGTCTTCAGTCGGCTCCCTCTCTCCCCGCCACTACAATGGTAGCGAATTGCTATTATAATATGTTTAGAGGTTGTACAAGTCTGCAAACCGCCCCTGAACTGCCAGCCACCACATTGGCTCCGCGTTGCTACTACGGTATGCTTGCCTTAACAAGCATTGAAAGTACACCTGCGCTGCCAGTGACAGAACTCGCTGAATACTGTTACGAAGGCATGTTCAGCGGCTGTACCGGTTTGACGACAGCTCCTGTGCTGCCTGCCACTACTATGAAGGTGGCTTGTTATAGCTATATGTTCAGTGGCTGCACCAATCTTGAAAATGCACCAGAACTTCCTTCGATGGAATTGATTGGCAGTTGCTATTCCAACATGTTCAGTAACTGTACCAACTTGGAAACAGCACCTGAATTGCCCGCCACAACGATTGCCTATAATTGTTACAATTATATGTTTGCGGGCTGCACGAGCCTAACAAAAGCCCCCGACCTTCCTGCAACGACATTGGAGTCTTATTGCTATAACAATATGTTCAATGGCTGCACCAATCTGAATTATGTAAAATGCCTCGCCACGGATATTTCGGCAAATTACTGCACAACCGATTGGCTCTCTGGTGTAGCCGAAAACGGCACTTTTATCAAGGCCGCAGGCATGGAGGATTGGACAGTGGGCCCGCAGGGCGAGTATAACCAGGTTAATGGCATCCCCGAAGGCTGGACGGTGGATAATATCGATGTCTTCACCACCGACGGCAACTGGGGTGTGGCCGCCAACTGGAGCGGCAACGCGGTTCCTGCTGCCGGCAGCGATGTGGCCATCGTGGCCAACGCCAAAGTGCCAAGCAACTACACAGCCGATGCAGATAATATTGATGTTTACGGCTCCCTCACCATCGCCGACGGCGGACAGCTGAAACACAGCAACGCTATACACGGAACCATCCAGAAGTTCGTCGAAGGCTACGGCCCCGAAAACGCAAACACCAACCAGGGCTATTACCTGCTCAGGTCACCTGTTCCCGGAATGTTGAGTCTTGCTGAGGCCATAGATGCCGGTATGGTGAACGGAACCGAAGACAGCCCCGATTTCGACGGTATCGACTTGTATTACTTCAACCCGAGAAAGCCTGGAGAAGAGTGGCAGAATGTAAAAATTGACTCAGATTTCGCGTCAATCGGAATTTCCGCCAATATCGGTTATCTCTATGCCAACGAAAATGATGACACGCTCAGTTTTGCCACCTATTCCGATCATCTTTTCCCTGCCACGACAACTGATGCTGAAGTACTGGCCGGGCGCTATGCCACCACAAGTCCTTTCATCGGCTGGGAACTCATCGGCAACCCCTTCACTTGCGATGCCTATCTGGCCAGCGGACGCGACTTCTACCGCATGAATGCCACGGGTAATGCCATCGTGCTGGCTACCGACAATGTCATTAAACCATGTGAAGGCATCTTCGTGGTGGTTAGTGAAAACGATCCAGAAACATGGATAACTGTTCCCGAAAGCTCAACTTTGGCCAGAATCCATTTCACCACCACTGAGCCTGCGCCTGATCAAAGCAGAGGCAAACTTGACCTTAAGGTGAGCCGCGACAATACACTGGCCGATGTGGCCCGCGTACGCTTCAGCGAAGGCGAAAACGTCGGGAAAATGGTGCTCAGCGACAACGCCACACGCCTCAGCATCAACAAAGACGGCGAAGACTTCTCCGTCGTCCACAGCAACACACAGGGCGAACTACCCCTCAGCTTCAAAGCCGAGAAGAATGGCACCTATACACTAAGCTTCACCGGTAATGTCATTTCGAGCGAAGCCGATGTCATTTCGAGCGAAGCGAAGAAATCTATTTTCACATATCTCCATCTCATCGATCACCTCACCGGCAAAGACGTCAACCTGCTAGAGAACCCGAGCTACACCTTCGAGGCGAAGACAACGGACTACGCCTCGCGTTTCAAGCTGGTGTTCAGCAACACCGAGGATGACGGCCCTTCGACG
>Ga0310690_10012084_pt1 | contig 10628 bp, 14 predicted proteins | sample AusTroGonzalo_MG_2_FD_207661 | JGI IMG/M metagenome (GOLD analysis project Ga0310690, IMG submission 207661) | Bovine rumen microbial communities from tropical cattle in Woodstock, Queensland, Australia - Gonzalo_04 (v2) (version 2) | ecosystem: Host-associated > Mammals > Digestive system >...
TACTCGCTACTATGCAGGCTAAGGTAATGAAACACTGCCAATATATCATTCTCTTTCAATTTCCTAATCAACTCAGCACGTTCCGTCAAACTGTTACATACCAAATAGAACATGTGAGCATTGTTTGTAGCATAGTCAGGAATGTCGGGCAAGCGGAAACGGCCTTGCTCTGACAAAGGCTCCAACAATTCGTAATACCTGTTCCACAAAGATTTTCGTTTGGCTTGTATGTCGTCCAACGCTTCAAGCTGTGCCCATAGGAAAGCCGCCACCACCTCGCTCGGAAGGAACGACGACCCAATGTCGCACCAGCCGTATTTGTTCACTTCGCCTCGAAAGAACTCAGCTCGGTTAGTGCCTTTTTCCCATATAATTTCCGCCCTTCGGATAAACCGTTCGTCATTGATGCCCAACATTCCGCCTTCCCCAGAAATGACATTCTTCGTCTCATGGAACGAGAATGCCGACAGATGGCCTATGGTGCCTAAAGGCCTATCTTTATAATAAGAATCAATGGCTTGGGCGGCATCCTCCACCACCAACAAGCCATGCCTTTCGGCAATCTCCATGACACGCTCCATGTCGCAAGCCACACCTGCATAATGCACGGGAACGATAACTTTTGTCCTTGGCGTTATTAGACTTTCTATCAGCTCGATATCGATATTGGGATTGCGTTTCATGCTGTCGGCAAAGACAATCTTCGCACCTTGCCTCACAAAAGCCAAGGCCGAAGAAACAAATGTGTAGCTCGGCACGATGACTTCGTCACCTGAATGGATATCACATAAAATGGCCGCCATTTCCAAGGCATCAGTGCAACTTGTGGTGAGCAAGCATTTTTTGAAACCATATTTCTCTTCGAAGAAATGCTGGCAACGCTTGGTGAACTCACCATTGCCACTTAATTTGCCGTTATATACGGCCTGATACATGTAATGGACTTCCTTGCCCGTGAGATGAGGTTTGTTAAATGAAATATACATATTTAATACAAAGAAAATACTATGCCATATCTTTGGTCACAAAAAACTTTATTAAATACAAAAGACCCATAACCACATGAATACCATACAAAACCAAAAAACACTTGTTCACCCTTATCCGCTGTTTATTACAAGATTCGCTCGCTCCACCATATTGTATAGATTTGTGAGATTTTAAAATAGTTTTAAGAATGTAATAATAGACAAACCACATCGTCGATACGACTTGCCATGAAAAGTTTCCATGACTTGCTCTCGTCCCAGTCTCATGACAACACCAAACTACGCCCAATGCCACAACCAACATAATCAGAACGAACCAAAACTCTCTATCGCAATGAATTTCCTTATAATAAAATACGACAAAAAGCGCTGGTAGAGCCATTGAAACAGCAAAATACAGAATATGAGACTTCCAAAAATCCAATGTAAACAATGGTAGAACATCTATCGATACGCCATTACCATCGCCCCCATCATATATAGTCAAGAACTCATATAACACACATACACAGCCAATTAATACAGGAAGGAGTGAACAAAAGAACTCCTTACCAAAACGATATCTCACAAACATGATTATCGGGAATGCCAGTGCATAGCAAAAGAAAAAACTAGGCTTTACCAAAGTACACAATACCACGAACAAAATAATCAAACCATTCCGCTTCTTGTCGTATTGTTCAAATTGCCTTATAGACAACAAAAAGGTAACAATAGCAAAAGGCATCATACAAAGTATCGTGGAGTTATGCCAAACATTGGGAACATAGTATTGAAGATACATGTTATTTGTTTCAAGAAATACGCCAAAAACCTTCAAAAAATAAAACACCGGGATGACATAAACGAAAAGCAATGCTGCCGATGCCACCATTGCATGTTTTACATTAACCATCCGACAGAATTCGTTTTTCATCAAAACATACTTGGCTGTATTTGATGCTGCAATCAAAACCACAATTGCACATTGTATAGGGAACAACGCACCCGAAAAAAAGCTCAGCACATTCGCCAAAAGATACATCAGGAAATTATTCTCAAACAAATGATTCTCCTTTAGCATCATTTGTGCACCACGGGCATGTGCAGGTAGGTCTGAATCGTCTGCAATACCAAACATAACATAAGCAAAGCACAACAACATAAACACACCCACAGCTATCGTATCGGTGTTCGTACGAATAAATTTTTTAACTCTATTCATTGATTTCATTATTTTGGTTTATTATTAACATCCCTACATAAAAAACACCACCACGCCCACCATAATCACAGCAATAGCACCAGCCTTGCGCCATGTAATCTTTTCTTTAAAAAAAAAACAAGAAAGCACAGGCACAAATAGATAACTCAGCGACTCGATGCCGCCCATTTCTTTCAATTGGACTCCGCGACTCATACAAAAGACATTCAAAAGCAGCGAGCATCCCATGATGGCATAGCCTCCTATCACCCAAGGATTGAGATACTGCCGAATCAGCGAGGGATACCCCATGCTTGCGCCTTTTTTCAGGAGCATTTGAGCACCAGCGGCTGAAAACACAGCCAAAACAACAAGGACATAGTATATCATCTATCGTTATGCTTTGGAAAACAAGGCAATACCTGTTACAATAACGGCAGCTCCCATGACATTGTATATCGTAATCTGCTCGCTGAACAACAGATGGGCAAACAGTAGTCCAAAAATTAAACTTGTCCCCTTAAACATATATGCTGTAGAGATTGGCATTCTTGTAATAATTTGCTGCCAAAGAATAGCATACACGCCTATCACCCCCACAGCACCTGTCATCCATAACAAATAATGCCAAGAAAACATCTCATGCTGTGAAGCCATCTTGGTACAAATGCCCGTGCAAGCGTAGATTAAATTAACACCGATGAGGGCAAGCCCAACAAGCCACCTATTGTTTTTCATTATCGTTGGCATCAGACTCTTTTCATGAGACAAGAACATTTATGTTATTATCCTGTGATATTCACAGTGCGACCTCCATCCACGGTCAATTGTTGACCAGTAATCCAGCGAGCATCTTCACTCAAAAGAAAACGGACAACATGATAAATATCACAAGTTTGTCCTAATCCAAGAGGATAAGTTGCAGCCAAACGGCTGATCAATTCCTCATTCTGATACATGTGTTCAGTCATACGAGTACGAACCCCACCCGGAAGCACAGAATTGACACGAACCTCAGGGGCCAACTCAACGGCTAACGAGCGCATAAGCCCATCAAGGCCTGCTTTTGCAGAACTATAAACGCTAAAAGCCTTTGCGCCAAAATTACTAATATTGCTCGAAATAAACACGGCACTTTCCAATGCCTTTTGGTTTTTCCGGCCTGTCAAAGTTTTCGTAATAAGAGCTGCAGAAACGACATTGATGTTGAACGAACTATTAAAAAGTTCAGCAGTTAACATCTTTACAGGATACATCTTCATAAAACCAGCACTATGCACAAAATGAGTAATCCGGATACCATTATCAGTAATCAGAGCCGTCAACGACTGCTCGATATTCTGAACGTCATTCAAATCGTATTGCCACACAAAATGGTTGCCTTCTGCCAAACGGTTACGTACTCCTTCCAACCGTTCCGTGTCTCGGCCGTTGATGATTACATTGTAATCCTTCGATAACTGTACGGCCATTTCTTCGCCCATTCCTGACGAAGAGCCTGTTATTAGTATATACTTTCGTTCTCCCATATCCTTTATTGTGCTGTAAAACCGCCATCCACATTAAGGACGGCACCCGTCATCCAACTGCTCATGTCCGACAACAAAAACAATATGCTTTTGGCCACATCCTCTGTTTGCCCCATACCCATGGGATGCAAAGCATTGAGGCGGTCATAGTATTCAGCATCCATCATGCCATCTACCTTGTCAGCCATCGGGGTCTTGATGAAACCCGGTGCCACACAATTCACTCGGATGCCACTATTCACCAATTCCATTGCAAGTGACTTAGTAATGGCAACAATTGCACCTTTGCTCATAGCATAACCCACATTGGCAGCAGATCCAACCAAACCATATACTGATGAAATCAACACAAATGAGCCATGCTCTCCAGCATATATTTGTTTATTGGAACAGACCTTAGCCAACTCAATGGCAGCATAGGTATTCAATTTATAAATTCGATCGGCTTTTTCGGCATTAACCACCTTAAGCGGAGCGATGTATGGCAAACCAGCGCAATGTACAAAACCATGCAATTTGCCAAAAGAAACGGTTTTCTCCTTGATTAGATTCTTGATTTTATTTGCATCCATCAGGTCTATCACCAAGATGTCAGCCTCATTTTTACATTCAGTTTTTACCCTCTCAAGATTATTTACGTCGATGTCCGCCAACAAAACCTTTGCACCCATTTCAGAGAGCAGCAAAGCCGTAGCCCTACCAATCCCAGAAGCGGCACCCGTGACCAAATAGCAACGGCCTTCCACTTGAAACAAATCCCTCATGGAATCATCTATTTTTAATGACCGCTTCGCAAAAGTCCTTGATGGAGTCGAATGCCAACACTTCCTTGTTCTTCATGGTCATGTTATAGTCTGAATCAAGTAAAGCTATCAACGATAGACCGGCAAGGCTATCCCATTCTTCGTAATCAGTAAATTTTTTGTTGATGTCAAGCTCATCCACTTCAAGGATGTCAGCCAGTTTTTGAATTAATTCTTCCATTTTTTTATTATTTATGTTCATACGTAGACAACATGTATTTTATCGTCACCATCTTCATCAACTTCCACTAAATCAGATATGTGACACAAAGGATCAATGACAAACGAGGCAGTTCCCCAAGACAGGCCTATGCCAAAACCACAGCAAATAATATTTTTCTTACTCTCAGCACACGCACATTTCAATTGGGTGACTATTGTGAGTGGAATTGAAGCCGATGAAGTATTGGCAAAATCATGAAGACTGTATGGAACTCGTTGAGGATCAAACTTCAGTTTCTTCACTATTGCATCATTCATTTTTTTATTGGCTTGATGCAGCACACAGTAGTCAAAACTATCCAACGTGGTGTCAAAATGTTCGCAGAATTTCTTGAATGACTTAGGAACAGTTGTAATTCCGAATGAAAACACATCCATACCTTTCATTCGACCTTGCACACGATGCATCAGTTTGCCATCAACATTTTCCAACTTAAAAGAATCGACCGAAAGTTGGTGTCTAGCACCTCCATCTGGGATAATCAGGGCATCAAATCCGCTCCCATCTGTACCCATGTGGAATCGAATTGGATCTGCACTTTCATCATATTCCAATGCCGTAACCGTACCAGCAAAGCCAAAGAGTGGATCAAGCGCATGCTTCGCACGGAACTTGGCATCACCTGCCATCAACAGCACTTTCTTCATATTGCCAGATGACACAAGTGACACAGCATTACACAAGCCATACACCCAACCCGAACAGCCAAGAAGAATATCTTCTGCAAAGCATTCCTTGGTTAATCCTAAGCGATCTTGAATAAGACCAGCTGTGGCCGGCTGCATAAAGTCAGGTGAAAGTGAAACAAATATAATAGCGTCTATTTCTTTCTTTTCCCAATCCAAATCTGCTATCAGCCGATCCGCTGCCCAATAACACAAATCCCCTGTAGTAAGTGTATCAGACACCCGCCTTTGATATATACCAACCGATTCAGAATACTCTTCTGCACTATATCTTGCACCACCTATTGAGTTTTGATCAATTATCGAGCATTTCTTTGGCACTGCCGCAGAAAGACCTGCTATTCGAACGTTTTTAAATCCTAAAAATGCCATGATATATTAAACTCCACTATCCCAAAATAAACTTCAAATTGTAACGCCTCCGTCAATATATAATTCAGTTCCAGTGACCCAGGCTGAAGCGTTACTCAACAAATATACAGCTCCATACGCCACTTCTTCCGGCTTACCATATCGCTTCAATGGATACTGCTCAATATCAGATGCAATCTGCTCAGCTGAGTAGCCACAACCTTCAACCATTGGGGTCTGTATCATTCCTGGACAAATGCAATTAACTCGCACTTTCGGCGCGAATTCTTTTGCCGAAAATTTCATAATTGAGTTAAGAGCTGCCTTTGCAGCGCCATAGTCGCCATTACCTGTGCTGAAGGACTTGATACCGCCGATGGAAGCAATAGTCACTACCGAAGACCCTTCTTTTAATTTTTTAGACTTAAACAGCGACCGCATCAGTTCAAACGGCGCGAAAAAATTCGTCTCAAATACCAGATTGATCTTATCTCGCTTATCAAACTTAATCGGCAAGAAACTTCCTATACGGCCAGAACAGAGAACGACACCATCAAGCAGAGGAACCTCTTTCACAAGATTATCCAATTCGTCTTGGTTTGTCAGGTCTGCCATAATTATGCCATGGTTTAGTTCGGGATTAGCCAATCTTGACTTAGTCTGCTGAAGTCTTTCATGATTACGAGCAGTCAGTATTACCGAAGCCCCCATCTCAGCGCATGCGAGTGCAGTAGCCTTGCCAATACCAGAAGAAGCACCAGTAACAAGTATGGTCTTACCCTCTAAAGAAAATGGATTATACATTTTTTTGCTATTTTTCGTCATAAATTATCACATCAGGGCAAATAATCTTATCTGTTTCGAAATAAGCGGATCCCCATGAGAGTCCTGTTCCAAAACCACACACCAACGTGCTCACTTTGCCAGACGAATACTCATTATGGCATTGCGAGCAAATAGTCAAAGGGATAGAGGCATTCGTAACATTTCCATACTCCTTCAAACTTATTGGCGCTTTATTCGGATCTATCTTAAGTTTTTTGACAATCTTTTCAACCATGAAAAGGTTGGCTTGATGGATGACAACCTTGTCAACTGACATAATATTCACGTTGGCATACTCACACAATTTCTTCATGCTCTTCGGAGGGACTGTGATTCCAAAAGAGAACACGCTCATACCATCCATGGTATCGGCATTGCCTTCAAGTTCAAGGGTCCCCTCGCGCAACCGTATTTCTTTCTCAAACGACTCTCGAGTGTAGGGATTTCGTAAAGCACCTTCCTTTCGAACCAACGCCCAACCGTCCGAACTTTTTGTACCAATGTGGAAATGTATAGGCGCAGCCATTTCGTTGAATTCCAACGCCGTTGCCGTTCCACAATCACCAAATAACGGGCGACTTTCTCGGTCATTAGCATACCCCCATGGAGTGGTACTATCGCCTACAAAAAGCAACACACGTTTTAAAGCCCCACTACTCATCACTGAGGCGATAGCACTCATACCTACAACCCAGCCTGGACAACCATGAAACAAATCAAGCACCATACAGTCATCACTCAATTCCATTTTCTCGTGCAAAACGAATCCAGTAGGATGGTTAATATAATCTGGAGATTGCGTCACATAACAGATGCCATCTATTGATTCTTTCTCCCATCCGAGTTGTTTTATCAACTCCGAACCTGCTTTGAAACACAAATCAGAAGCAGTAATACCATTTTTTACAACATGGCGGCGTTCTATCCCAGTAGAACGAATTACTTCTTCTGCCTCACCATCTTTGTAAAACGGCAGACTGATGTTTTCTTCAACAAAAGGAGGGACACATGATACCACTCCTTTTATTGAAACATTCTTAACGGTGAGAAAAGACATTACATTCTTTCTTTAACAGTATTGAACAATTCCTCTATCGTGGTCGATTTCCGAATGTCATCACCTTTCACCGTCACATCATACTCCTCGTCAATCATGGCAATAACTGACAAGGCAACCAGCGAGTTCCACTCCTCGAGATCCTTGAAATTGGTATTGGCAGCAAGAGTCGAAGCGTCGATGTCATCGAACTGCTCGGCAAAGTTGTTGATAAATTCTTGTAAATCCATAATTAATACTCTATTATTTGATTAAACATTAAATTTCCCATTTCCATCATGATCGACGACCAAGTCAAGCCTACGCCGAAACCTGCAAGACAAAGTTTTATCTTGCCTTTGACTAACTGGTCACCTAAATTATAGCAGATACATGTAGGAACCGTCACTCCACTGGCATTGCCGAAGTTCTCCACGATATTGGCCGGCATCTTGTCGCGAGAAATGCCCAACTTGTCAGCCAACTTGTGCAACATGAACTTATTTGGTTGGTGGAACATGTACCAGTCCACATCATCACGGTCAACAGCACTCTGCTCGAACAGATGCTCAATCATAGGCGGTACTTCACGTTGAACGAAGTTGAACACTTCATCTCCTTGCATCACAAGGTTGTTTTTACTTCTAAAATTGCCCGCAGCATCTTGCTCCATAACGGCCGTTTCAGTCGTACTTGGCATACGGAAACCTCCTGCAGGAATGTTGAGCACCATTGCTCCAGTACCATCCATTTTAATATTTGCGTAGACCGTGTTATCGGCTTCACATTTCTCAACTATTGTAATTGCAGCAGCGTCGCCAATTAGAGGCTTACTATTGCGGTCCTGGTCAGACACCTTCGAACTCAGTACGTCTGCGTTCATAAGCACCACCTTGTTGATTGAGGGCTGTTCAAGCATCATGAATGCTTGGATAAGCCCCAATTCGAAACCTGCACAACCTTGGTTGATGTCCATGCATAGGCAATCCTGTTTCAATCCAAAATGGCCGTGGATGATATTGCTTGTAGGCGGCATGTAATAGTCGGCCGACTGCGAGACGAACAGCAAGGCGTCAATCTCTTCCTTTGCCAGCATACCGTTGTCGAACAGATACTGCAAGCCGAACTTGCAAAAATCAGACGAGCATTGACCACGTTCGGCAATACGATGCTCATTGTAGCCCATGGCAAGCTTCAATTTCATGCATTTGGCTGGTGAGAAACTATAATTGCCCATCTCCTCCTCAAACTTCACTGTTTTCTTAGGAAGAATGGTAAGAATACCGCTGACACGCTTGTTTTTGAAGATAAAATCCATTATTTCGCTCCGTTTTTCTTTAACAGGTTTTCAATGGCAGCAACAGTGGCAAAGTTCTCCGGAAGAATATCAACACCATCTATTGAAATGCCATATGTAGCATCCAATTCGCTGACGAGATTCACCATATCGAACGAGTCCAACATGCCTTCCTCAATGAAATCCACACCTTCCTGATTGAAGTCGAACTCCGGACGAAGTTCGGTCAAGATTTTAATGATTTGCTCTCTCATATTTGTTTTTCTGTTTTTTATGTTCAACTTTTCGTTATAACCTTTCATCTGCTTTGCATTACAAAGTCATACATATTCTCCTCGGCGAAGCCATAATGTTTGTATCGCTTGATGGCGTTCTCATTGTTGCGGATGACCCAAAACAATTGACGTTTGGTGTTCTTGCCCTCCTCAAAAAACCTCCGCAAAAGTCTTGAGCCTACTTTCTTGTCACGAAAGTCAGGAAGGGTAAACCAATAGCGCAGATAAATCGTGGTAACGTTAATTTCATATATCAAGAATCCTGCCAAATTACCGCTTTCTTCACAAACCAAAACATGTCCTTCCTTAGCATATCCTTCCAACTCTTCAACAAAGGGAATCTGTTCCGTCTTTTCGTTAAAAAATTGGCGCAAAAGACAGTGAATCGTTGTTGTCTCATCAGTTTTTGCCTGTCTAATCGAACTATCAGGTACATAATCTATTGGTTCTGTCATTCGGGTCATGCGCACCAAAGAAGTGGCTTCCGTGAAACCTTGTTCCTCGAACAATTTAACCAACGGAGCACACTGCGCATCTCGACCCACAATATCGAACATCATAGTCGCTTCGGGATGTCGAGACTTAAATTCCGACAAGTCAGACGAAAGCTCTTCCATAGTAGTGGTGCAATAGAAAACATTCCAGAAGGTCTCCGACTTCTTGACAACAAACAGCGTATCAGACACCCATTCGTATTCGCACACACCTTTTTCAATCCATAAGGAATGCTTGTCCTCGTCAAGATAGAAGTTGGTCAAAAAACCTTGACGCTTAGCGCGAACTTCAGCTGGAAGAGTTCTAAGCTGTTCTATGGACAAGACTTGTTGCATTATCCCTCAACCAACTTACTATAATACAATCTGTCGATTTTGCCGTTGGCATTACGCTTCAACTCGGGCAAATGTTGGTACAACACTGGAATCATATACTTAGGCAGTGCGTTGCCAATCGCCTTGCGGAAATCAGCAGCGGTAAGTTCCTGCTCAGCCTCGTAATAGAGCGTTATCTCCTTACGCTGGTGGTTATACACCACACAACCATTCTTTACCAATTTCAACGAGTTGATAATCACATGCTCAATCTCACCTAACTCAATGCGATAGCCCATGTGCTTGATAAGGCTGTCGCGACGGCCCTTGAAAACGATTTCGCCTCGGTTATTGATGTAGACTAAGTCTCCCGTGCGATAAATGGTCTCAGGATAACTATGGTTCAACGGATTCTGCACGAAAGCAGCCTCTGTCTTTTCAGGATTATTGTAATATCCCATTGCCAATGATGTGCCACGGATACATAGTTCACCTTCCTTATTGGGTTCGGTGACGTTATAATTCTCTTCATCAAGAATCAAGATAGCCGTGTTGCGAAATGGTTTTCCGATTGGGATAGGCTCGTCATCGGTAATTTCGCGCTCAATCGTGTAATAAACAC
>Ga0310690_10012085_pt1 | contig 10627 bp, 6 predicted proteins | sample AusTroGonzalo_MG_2_FD_207661 | JGI IMG/M metagenome (GOLD analysis project Ga0310690, IMG submission 207661) | Bovine rumen microbial communities from tropical cattle in Woodstock, Queensland, Australia - Gonzalo_04 (v2) (version 2) | ecosystem: Host-associated > Mammals > Digestive system >...
TACCGTCAGGATAATGCCCTGCAGCTGGATACTTTAGTGATAAGACCCGGGGAATGAAAAGGTTCGCTGCAAAATATCTCTATACGCTCACAACCCCCGAACCGCTTTTAAACGGTTTTGTAGAGCTGGACGATGACGGAACCGTGCTGCGCACCGGCGTCTCTCCGGACCCGTCGGCCGAAGCGGTATTCCTGGACGGCATCCTGTGCCCGGGCTTTGTGAACGCCCACTGTCATGTGGAGCTTTCCTACATGAAGGGGCTGTTCCGCAAGGGGACGGGCATGGCCGGTTTCATCGACCAGATCAATGAACTGCGGGACACGCAGTCGCTGGAGCAGAAAGTGCAGAAGCTTTCGGATGCCATGGACGACCTCTGGAATCAGGGGGTTGTGGCCATGGCCGATATCTCCAACTGCGCCGATTCCTTTGCCATCAAACAGCGCCACCCCATGTACACGCGCACCTTCCTGGAGGTGTTTGGCGCGGTACCGGAGGAATGCGATGCCGTAATGGAAAGCGTTACGCGCCTGCAGGCCGAGGCCCGTTCCTTCGGCCTGGACGCCGCTCCCACGCCCCATTCCTGCTATACCATGAGTCCGGAACTGGTTACGGCTTCTTCGGCCGCTGGCCTCAAAAGCGGCTTCCTGTCCTTCCACAGCGAGGAATCGGACGAGGAAGAGGAGATGATGCGCTATGGCCGCGGCCCCATGTGGGACAACCGCAAGGCCAACGGCATTCCTACGCCGCCCGTTACGGGCACATCATCGCTGGAATACTTCCTGGACCGCCTGAAGGCCGGGGTACCGGTGCCGGTAGAAGGAAATGTGCTGCTGGTGCACGAATGCTGCCTGTCGGCCGAAGGCGCTGCTGCCGCCAAAAAGGTGCTGAAGCACCCCTACCTGGCGGTTTGCCCCCTGTCCAACCTCTTCATTCACAAGATGCTGCCGCCCATCCCCGTGATGCGGGAAAGCGGTATTCCCATCTGCGTGGGAACGGATTCCCTCTCGTCCAACGACGCCCTGTGCATGGTGGACGAACTCTACTGCCTGCAGCAGGCCTTCCCGGAGGTCCCGCTGGGCGAACTGCTCACCTGGGCCTGCCGCAACGGCGCCGCCTTCCTGGGCAAAGAGGCCGCCTTAGGCACCCTGGAGCCCGGCAAGAAGCCTGGCCTGGTGTACATTAGTGAGGCGGGAACAGCTCCCCGCCTCACTGCTACATCTAAATCGGTACGCCTATGATGCGGGAAACTACCGTTTTCGGCCCCATTTTCAGCCGTCGGCTGGGAAGTTCCCTCGGCATTAACCTCTTGCCCGAGAACGGGAAAATTTGTAACTTTGACTGCATATACTGCGAGTGCGGTTGGAACAAGGATGGCCTAAAGGACACCCTGCTTCCTACGGCCGAGGATGTCCGGAAGGCCCTTACGGCCAAGTTGGAAGCCTGCCGGGCAGCGGGGACGCCCATCGACTCCATCACTTTTTCCGGCGACGGGGAACCTACCTTGAATCCGGCGTTTCCGGAGATTATAGACCTAACGCTGGAGCTCAGGGACCGCTATTATCCGGAGGCCAAGGTGTCGGTGCTGTCCAATGCCACCTGTGCCGGGAAGCCCGGCGTATTTGAGGCGCTGCTAAAGGTGGACAACCCCATCCTGAAGCTGGATGCCCCCACGGATGAGCAAGTGGCGCTGATCAACCGCCCTGCAGGCCATTACCATGTGGCCGATGTGGTGGAGGCGCTGTCCCGTTTCAAGGGCAATTTCGTGCTCCAGACCATGTTCCTGCGCGGACCGGGTTGGGAATCGGCCCAGTGGGTGGGCCCCTGGATGGAAATCGTGCGTAAGCTGCGGCCCCGGGAAGTGATGGTATATACAATAGACCGCGAAACCCCCATGGCGGGGCTCGGAAAATATACGGTGGAGGAGATGCGCGCACTGGTGCAACCCCTCATAGACGAAGGACTAACCATACAAATCAAAGGATAACACTATGTCGTACTCAAGCAAATGGGGCTACGCCCCCGATAAAGAGGCCATCGCCCGCAATCTGGAACTCATTGCCGCCAATCTGGAAAGCATTGCTTCCGAGGAAGTTTATAAGTTCTGCTTCGGCATTATGGACCAGACCACCCTCAGCGCCGACGATACGCCGGAAAAGGTAAAGGCCATGGTAGAGAAGGTGAACGGTATTCCCGCAAACTTCCCCGGCTGGCCGCTGCCCGCCTCCTGCTGCGTTTATCCCAATCTGGGCCATGTGGTGGCCGCTGTCCGTAAAGATCCTGCCTTGCACGTAACCACCGTGGCGGGTTGTTTCCCCACCTCCCAAAGCTGGCTGGAAGTGAAGCTCAAGGAAATTGAGCTGGCCGTCCGCGGCGGGGCCGATGAAATTGATATTGTACTGGCACTCAACAGCTTCCTGGCCGGAGACTACATTGCCGCCGGTGCCGAAATCAAGGCTTCCCGCGAATGCATCGACAAAGTGGCCGCCGAACTGGGCCGCCCCGTGGTGCTGAAGGTTATCCTGGAAACCGGCCTGCTGGAAAGTCCGGAACTCATTGCCGACGCCTCCTTCCTGGCCATGGAAAATGGTGCCGACTTTATCAAGACTTCTACCGGCAAGGTAAAGGTGAACGCCACGCCCCAGGCCGCCTGGGTTATGTGCGAGTGCATTAAGAAATACTACGAAGCTACCGGCAAGAAGGTGGGCTTCAAGGCCGCCGGCGGTGTGTCATCGGCCCTGGACGCTGTGTGCTACTATTCCATTGTGAACACCATCCTGGGCAAGGAGTGGATGAACAAGGAGTTCTTCCGCTTTGGCGTGTCCAGCCTGGCCAACAAGCTCCTGAGCGCAGTAGAGCAGAAGACTGTCACGTACTTTTAGTTAAAACCCAATATGAAACGAATCTTTAAACCGCTGCTGGCGGGATGGCTTGCCCTGTCCCTCGGCGGCGCGGCATTGGCGCAGCCTGCGGGCAGCGACGCCGCTCTCCCCATTTACAAAAATACAGCCTATTCCTTTGAGGAGCGTGCCGTAGACCTGGTTTCCCGGCTCACGCTGGAAGAAAAACAGAGCCTGCTGGGCAACAACATGGCCGCCATTCCCCGGCTGGGTATAAAAACCTATAATGTTTGGAGCGAAGCGTTGCACGGCGTGCTTTCCGGCGCCAATCCTGCCGCCGGCCTGCTGGGACCCACCTCGTTCCCCAACAGCGTAGCTATCGGCTCGTCCTGGGATCCGTCCCTGGCCGAATGGATGGCATCGGCCATTACCGAAGAAGCCCGGGCCATCTTCCAGACCGGCACCAAGGGCCTCACGTTCTGGTCGCCGGTGGTGGAACCCGTACGCGATCCCCGCTGGGGACGGACGGGTGAGTCTTATGGTGAAGACCCGTTCCTGGTGGCCGAAATGGCCGCCGGCTTCGTGCGGGGCTTCATGGGCAGCGACCCCAAATACCTGAAGGCGGTGCCCACGGCCAAGCATTACTTTGCCAACAACAGCGAATTCGACCGTCATGTGAGCAGCTCCAACATGGACAGCCGCGACATGCGGGAATTCTACCTGTACCCTTACAAGCGCCTCATCGAGGAGGAAAAACTGCCTTCCATCATGTCCTCCTACAACGCTGTAAACCACATTCCCACTACCGCCGGCACCTTCTATATCGATACGCTGGCCCGCCGGACCTACGGCATGAAGGGCTATGTGACGGGCGACTGCTCCGCCGTCCAGGACCTCTGGGACGGTCATTATTATGTGGAAACGCGGGAAGAAGCTGCCGCAGCGGGCCTCCGGGCCGGCGTAGATTCGGACTGCGGAAATATCTACCAGCGTTTTGCCATCAGCGCCTACGAGCAGGGCATCCTGCCCATGGCCGATATCGACCGCGCCCTGGTGAATATGTTCACCGTGCGCATGCGTACGGGTGAGTTCGACCCCGAGCCGATGGTCCCTTACAGCAAGTACGAACCTTCCCGCGTGAGCTCCGCTGCCATGCGGGCCCTTGCGGGGGAGATCGCTTCCCGCACTCCGGTGCTGCTCAAGAACCAGGACAAGGTACTTCCGCTGAAGGCCTCGGAACTTAAAACCCTGGCCCTGATTGGCCCGCAGGCCGATGATGTAGAACTGGGACCCTACTCCGGCCGGCCGGAGCAGGACGCCATGATTTCGCCCTATTCGGCCATCTGCAAATACCTGAAGGACAATGGTTACGATGTGGATGTGAAACTGGCGGCAGGCGGCGACATCAAGAGCAAGAGCAACCTGCTGTATGTGGCCTGGTTCGAGATTGAAAAGACCGACGGCTCCAAAACCCGCTTCGACGCCACCCGCTACAGTGCTGCGGCCGACGGTATTACCGTGGGCTCCGGCATGGGTGAGGAGGAGCAGGTGCGCACTATTGACGACGGTGCCTGGACGGCCTACGAGAATATCGACATCACCAATATCGAGAATATCACCGTTGGCCTCAACATTCCCACCGAAGGCGGCATTGTGGAAGTCCGCGTGGGCGGTCCCGACGGCAACCTGATCGGCCGGATAGAGGCAACCCGCGCTTCCGGTGCCCGTGTGGGCGGTGTCTATGGTGCCAGCATGCCCATGACTACCCGCGCGCTCAAGCTGGGCTACAACGGTCCGCAGACGCTGTATCTGGTGTACAAGGCCCCGCAGGACGCTCCTATCGATGAGGCCACCCTGGCCGCGGCCCGTGAGGCCGATGTGGCGGTGGTGTTCGTGGGTACCGACGAGAATACGGCCACCGAAGAGGCCGACCGGCTTACCCTGCTCCTGCCCGGCAACCAGCTTTCCCTCATCCAGGCGGTGGCGGCCGTGAATCCCAACACCGTGGTGGTGATGCAAACCCTCGGCTGCGTGGAAGTGGAGGCCTTCAAGGACCTGGTTTCCGGCATCCTCTGGACCGGCTACAACGGACAGGCCCAGGGCGAGGCCATGGCCCGCATCCTCTTCGGCGAGGTTTCTCCCGGTGGCAAGCTCAATGCCACCTGGTTCAAGAGCGTGAAGGACCTGCCGGCCATTACCGATTATAATCTGCGCCGCAGTTCCGGCAACGTGGGCCGTACGCTCTGGTACTTTAACCAGGAGATATCGTACCCCTTCGGCTATGGCCTTAGCTATTCCACTTTTGAATACAGCAACTTCCGCATCAGCCGCAGCCGGATAGACCCCAACTGCCACGTAACGGTGAGCGTAGATGTTACCAATACGGGCGACTACAGCGCCGACGAGGTGGTGCAGGTGTACGTGAGCACGCCGGACAGCCCGGCTGCGCTGGAACGTCCCGCCAAGCGGCTCAAAGGCTTCCAGCGGGTAACCATTCCCCGCGGCCAAACCCGCACGGTGGACATTGACATCAACTGCGCCGACCTCTGGTTCTGGGATATGGAGGCCGACCGCATGACTTACGACCAGGGCCGCTATGTTTTCGAGGTGGGATCCTCTTCCCAGGACATCCGCGGCACCTTATCGGCCGTTATGAATGGCACGCTGGACCGTCGGCTTAAGACGGTGGTGGCCGACTGCGGCGTTTCGGTGCTCCGTATCGGCGAACAGGTCCGGGGCAGTTTCACCGCCTGCATGAACGACGACAGCTTCTACGATGCGTCCCAAGCCAAGGCCGTGTGGACCAGCAACAACCCTTCGGTGGTTTCCGTTGCGGCCGACGGCAGCCTGAAGGCCGTTTCCATGGGCGTTGCCACCATCACCTGCGCCGTAACCATCGACGGTACCACCGTAAGCGATTCCTTTGCCCTGAAGGTGATGCCGGACCTCTCGCCCAAGAGCCTGAAGGTGGGTGGCAAGGCGGTAAAGCTGGGGAGTTCCTCCCAGTACAGCTTCCTGCGTCCGGCCGGAAAGGCCCCTAAGGTGGAAGCCGTTTCCGCCGATCCGGCCATTTCCGTGGCGGTGCGCCAGGCCGATGCCGCTCCCGGAACGGCCGTGGTTACCCTTTCCGATAGGGAAACCGGAGACAAGCGTGACATTACGGTGAACTTTGGCCAGAAGGCCGCATCGGACAGCTTCGACAAGCCCGCACTGGGCCGGCAGTGGAGCTGGGTGCGGGAGAATCCGGAGGAGTGGTCGCTTACAGAACAGCCTGGTTCCTTGGTGCTTACCGGCGGGAAGGGCGATATTGCCCAGGCCGGCGGCAGCGCTTCCAACCTGCTGCTGCAGCAGGCCAATTCCGACTGGACGGCCGAGGTGAAGATGACCTGCCTCACCGGTCCCGCCGCTCCGGCCCAGAACGCCGGTCTGGTGGCGTACGAGTGTGACGACAACTTTGTGAAGTTCGTCTATGGCGCCTCGTTCGGTTTCCGTCGTCCGGTTCTGGACGCTCCCGCCGCCGGTCAGCTGCAGCTGCTGGTAGAGGAGAACGGGGATCAGAAGTCGCTTGCCAGCCTGAGCATGGAAGGCATTGTGGGAGCCGACAAAGTGCTGTACCTGCGCCTGGTTAAGCAGGGAGACCAGTACACCGCCTGGTATTCGGTAGACGGCAAGTCCTACGAAAAGATGGGTACGGCCACGGCCACCCTCAAGGATATCCAGGTGGGCGTAATGGCCTGCGAGGGCGTTGCTCCCGCCATGATGCGCGGATTCGGCGGTCCCCGGGGCGGAGGTATTCCCATGCCTCAGCCGCTGCCCATCAAGGTGGCTTTCGACAACTTTAAGATTCAGAGCTCCGGTCTCAAGTAATGGGCCGCTGCTTCCTCTCCTTATGGCTGTTCCTGCTCCTGTGCCTCTGTGCGCGGGGGCAGGAGCCGCCTTTTAAGGCCGCAGTGCCTTCGGAGGAGGGTTTTGTGGCAGCAGGGAGCTGCTTCGCGCGCCTGGATCAGGAGGGTACGGTACTGTACGAAAAGCCTTTGGATGTGCCTGTATCGGCCCTTTGCCTGTGGCAGGGAAGAATGCTGGCATTAACCGCCGATGGGGAAGTGCAGGAACTGGATGCCAAGGGCGATGTTGTGGCCCGGCTGCCCCTTTCTGCTGGCCGGGGCGGGCTCCGGGACCTGGCCTCGGACGGAGAGCTTCTGGCCGCTGTCTCAGACCAGGGCGAAATCCTGCTCTCCCGCGATGCCCAAAGCTGGACGGTGCTGGATTTCAATGCCGATTATGCCGGCTATTATCCCCGGATGGATTTCAGGGCCGTATCGGCCGGTGGCGGGAGTATCCTGGTGGCCGGCGTAGGGGAGGACGGGCTCCCGTATGTCTTTGTTTCCAGCCGGGGCACGGTGTGGAGCGCCCGTTCGCTGGAATACACGGGCCGGCAGGGACCGCTGCTGCCGGATTCCGTTCCGGAAGGGCTGGATTACGATGCTTCCGGAGACTGTTTTTATCTTTCTTTCCGTGACGGAGGGCTCCTTACGCTCCCCGGCTGCACGCATTGCAATGCCTGGGAACAGAAGGTTTCCGGGCCGCTCTATGCCTGCGTGCGCGGCGCTTTCTCTGTTCTGCTGCTCACGGATTCCGGTGCTTTAGCAGTGACAAATATGTAGTCTGGAGCCTTGCAGTGTACAACTTGGCGTTTTTTTTCGTATGTTTGTACTTACATACTGAAAAGAAATAACCACATTACACTATGACTAATCTTTTCTATCTGGTTCCCGCCGCTTCGGTGGTGGCGCTTTTTTTCGCCTGGTGGTTCTTCCACCAGATGATGAAAGAAGAAGAGGGCACTCCTACCATGAAGGAAATTGCCCAGTATGTGCGCGAGGGAGCCATGGCCTATCTTAAACAGCAATACAAGGTTGTAATTATTGTTTTTGCCGTACTGGCTGCCTTGTTTGCCGTTTTGGCCTACGGCTTTGGGGTACAGAACCCCTGGGTGCCGTTTGCCTTCCTCACCGGCGGTTTCTTCAGCGGCCTGGCGGGCTTCGTGGGCATGAAAACGGCCACTTACGCCTCCGGACGTACGGCCAACGCCACCATGCGCAGCCTGAATGCCGGCCTTAAAGTGGCCTTCCGCAGCGGTGCTGTGATGGGCCTTACCGTGGTGGGCCTCGGCCTGCTGGATATTTCCATCTGGTGGATCATTCTCCGCACTTTCGTGCATGAAGCCTCCGATGCCCAAACGCTTGTAGTAATTACTACCACCATGCTTACCTTCGGCATGGGTGCCAGTACGCAGGCGCTCTTTGCCCGTGTGGGTGGCGGCATCTATACCAAGGCGGCCGATGTGGGTGCCGATATTGTGGGCAAGGTGGAACAGGATATCCCGGAGGACGACCCCCGGAATCCCGCTACCATCGCCGACAACGTGGGCGACAACGTGGGCGACGTAGCCGGTATGGGTGCCGACCTGTACGAGAGCTATTGCGGATCTATCCTGGCCACCATGGCCCTGGGGGCATCGGCCTTCTTCCAGGCCGGAACGGATGTGCAGCTCAAGGCCATTCTGGCTCCCATGATGATTGCCGCCATCGGCGTAGTGCTTTCTATCTTAGGCATTTACGTGGTGCGCACCAAGGAAGGCGCCACCCTCAAGGACTTGCTGGGTTCCCTGAGCCGCGGCACCAACCTGGCTGCCATCCTCATAGCCGTGCTTTCCTTCGGCGTGTTCTATGTCCTGGGCTTCGACGGCCAGAACGGCCTTCCGCAGTGGTGGCAACTGGCCCTGAGCGTGCTCAGCGGCCTGCTGGCGGGCGTTATCATCGGCAAAGTAACGGAATATTATACTTCCCATTCCTACAAGCCCACCCGGAAACTGGCCGAAAGCGCCCAGACGGGTTCCGCCACGGTTATCATCAACGGCGTGGGCCTGGGCATGCGTTCTTCGGCCATTCCGGTGCTCACCATTGCCGTAGCCATCCTGCTGGCCTATGGCTTTGCTACCGGCTTCCACTTCTCCACCGATACGCTGTCGCTGGGCCTGTACGGCATTTCCATAGCCGCTGTGGGTATGCTTTCTACACTGGGAATCACCTTGGCCACAGACGCTTACGGTCCCATTGCCGATAATGCCGGCGGCAACGCCCAAATGAGCGAACTGGACCCTTCCGTGCGGGAAAAGACAGATATTTTGGATTCTCTGGGCAACACCACCGCCGCTACCGGCAAGGGCTTTGCCATAGGCTCGGCGGCGCTTACGGCCCTGGCCCTGCTGGCTTCCTACATCGAGGAGCTCAAGATTGGTTTCAGCCATATTGGAAAAACCGTGCTGGAAGTGGGTGGCCGAACGGTGGAAACGGTTTCGGCCAGCATTACGGATATAGTTGAATACTACGACATTACCCTCATGAACCCCATGGTGCTGGTGGGTGTGTTCATCGGTGCCATGATGGCTTTCCTGTTCTGCGGCCTCACCATGAACGCCGTGGGACGCGCCGCCGAAAAGATGGTGGTAGAGGTGCGCCGCCAGTTCCGTGAAATTCCCGGTATCCTGGAGGGAAAACAGCGCCCGGACTATACTTCCTGCGTTCGCATTTCCACCAAGGCAGCCCAGCACGAGATGATTTTCCCGTCGCTGCTGGCCATTATTGTGCCGATGCTGGTGGGCGTGATCCTGGGCCCTGCGGGCGTGATCGGCCTGCTGGCCGGCGGCCTGGGTGCCGGCTTTGTGCTGGCCATCTTCCTGGCCAATTCCGGCGGTGCCTGGGACAATGCCAAGAAGTATGTGGAAGAGGGGAATTTCGGTGGCAAGAACTCGGCCAGCCACCACGCCACCGTAGTGGGTGACACCGTAGGCGACCCGTTCAAGGACACCTCCGGCCCGTCCCTGAACATCCTCATCAAACTGATGAGCATGGTTTCCATTGTAATGGCTGGCCTTACGGTGATGCTTCACTAACGTGCAGAACGTAAGTAATTAACACAGAACGTTTTAAATGGTTCCCGGTGCAAATTAATTTGCACCGGGAACCATTTAAAGTATTGAGAGTCAACGAATAGCGTTTAGTAGAAGATACCTACCATCCGACCAGTCTCGCGGATTTTATCGTATTTTAAATAAACATATTCGGCAATAATGGCATCGTCGAGGGTTTCATATCTTTTATCTGCGGAAGACCAGAACCCGTCGCTGCCAACTACACGGGAGATGGTGCCTGTGCCCACTCCCGGGAACTTAATCTTTCGACCCTGGTTTTCTCCCACCTTGTTGCTTGCCTTTTCATAAGGAGGTAAGAAGGTATCTTTATACCAGTCCGTTTCCCAGGAATACCTTGGCATCGAAATAGATTCTATGTCCGGATCTATTTCTTTAGGCTCGTCGTCGTCATCTGAACGGGAGCGGGAAGAGGAAGAACTGCTGGAGGAAGAGGAGGAGGACGATGCGTAACTCCTGTTACTGGCCGCTTTTGCCCTAGCCTTGGCATTCTCCGTATTCACGAAGTCTATACTCTTGTTAATGGTGGCGTATAGTTTGGTCTCCTTGTCTTCCAAGGCACTAAAGTTCTTCTGATAAAACGGTTGGAATGCGTTTGAAGAATATGCCTTTCTTCTCACAACCCTTAAAGCCGACCGTATGGTAGACGTATCCTGTGCCGCCATTTTCGAGAGAAAAGCATAGGGGCGGTCAAATAGAACGGACGCAATCAGATACTCCTTGTCGTGATACTGCGAAGCAACTGTCATCCTTAATCCTTTGCATACTGTCAGGAATTCGATGGTGTTAACAGCCTTAT
>Ga0310690_10012086_pt1 | contig 10627 bp, 8 predicted proteins | sample AusTroGonzalo_MG_2_FD_207661 | JGI IMG/M metagenome (GOLD analysis project Ga0310690, IMG submission 207661) | Bovine rumen microbial communities from tropical cattle in Woodstock, Queensland, Australia - Gonzalo_04 (v2) (version 2) | ecosystem: Host-associated > Mammals > Digestive system >...
GCGCGCACGACAAGGCCGCTGCTCGCCCCGCCGGTATCGAATGTCCACGCCTGGCTCTCCCCCGGCTTTATGGCGTCGTACCTGTCGGTCTCCTTGTTCGTCAGAAGCTCAAGCACCCTGTGGCGTGGAGCCTTCTTCACCGCCTCTGGCGTGGACGGGTCCTTCAGGTACTCCTCCATCATCTGGCGCGCAACCTCGACAGGAGGCGGAAGCACCGGCGCAAGATGGTGGCGGCAGTTTGGCGCGTCAGGGAAGCGCACTAGCGTCAGCACCGCGTTCAGCCCGAGCGCCGCCGCCGCCACCGCGCAAAGCGCCGTCCAGCGCCCGACGGCAATGGAGAAGGCGGATGCGGGGCGTATGACAGTCTGCGCCAACCGGCATGTCTCGCGCTCGCGCGAGAAAAACCCGCATGCGCATGCCAGCACGGCCACCACGACAACCGCGACCACCGAGCCGGGAACGGCGCGTATGAACATCTCGCGCCAACCGGCAGGCGTGCTGTCGCCGCGCACGATCGCGGGGAAAATCGCGTGTATGAGCGCCACGGACGCCAGCAGCAGCGTCAGCACGTGGCCGCGCACGAGCGCGCGCAGCGTCAGGCGAAAGGACTCCCTCACCGCCCCTCCCCGACCGTCTCTGCGAAGAATTCCTCCAGCGGCACGCGCGGATGATCGAACAGCACCTCCCTGCCGAACTTCGCGGACGCCTCGGCGGCAAACGCCTTCGCCTGCTCTTCGTCGAGTCCGGCGATGGTGAAGCGCGCGTCCTGTTTCCTGGTCAGCAGCTCGTCCGTCCGTCCGAAGGCGGCCACCTGTCCTTTGGAGAGGATGGCGATCTTGGTGCAGACGTCCTCCGTGTCGCCTAAAAGGTGCGATGTCATGAGGACTGTGACACCGTCACGAGCAAGCGAGCGGATCAGATCCTTCACGTCGCGCGTGCCGATGGGGTCCAGACCGGATGTCGGCTCGTCGAGGATGAGCAGTTCCGGCTTCGCCACCAGTGCGGCCGCCAGCGCCACGCGGCGCGCCATGCCCTTCGAGAAGCCTCCGACCGCACGGTTCGCCACTGCCGCCAGCCCCACCTGTTCCAGCAGTTCCGTGCATCTCGCCTTTGCCGTCTTGCCGCCCATTCCGGAAAGCCCCGCGTAGTAGTGCAGCGTCTCGCGTGCCGTAAGGAACGGATGCAGATACGAAAGTTCCGGCAGATATCCCAATCTCGAACGTGCGGCTCGCGTGCGCGGCGGCAGTCCGAACAGACGGACCGTGCCGGCTGACGGCGCGAGAAGGCCCAGCAGAAGCTTGATGGTGGTGGACTTGCCGGATCCGTTCGGACCAAGAAGGCCAAACACGTCGCCCCTCTCGACCGTCAGGTCGATGCCGCGCACGGCCTCGGCCACCGGCCGCAGCCAGAAGTCGCGGAACGTCTTCCTGAGACCCTTTATCTCGATTGCAGGAACGCTGCTCACGGAATCTCCCTTCGTTCAAGCAGGATTGATCCGACGGCCAGCCAGAACGCCGAAAGGAGCGCACCGACCGCAAACGCGGAGGCGAGCTGCCCGACCGCAGGAGCGCCGCCGTAGGAATAAGAATCGACAAGCCAGAACATCTGGATGTCCGGCAGCATGGCCCTGACCGGCCAGACAAACGACGACAAGGCTGCCAGAGCGATGCCGGTCGTGACGGCGGCAGGCGGCAGGCGAACAGCCAGCGCGCCCGCAAGAACCACGAACACGCCGCATCCCGCAGCCAGAGCAGCCAGAGCAGGGAGAAGCGACCACTGCATCGGCACCTTTGACCCTGCGGCCACCAGCGCCAGGGCTATCGCCTGCACACCCGACACGGAAAGGCATGCCGTAACGCAGAATCGCATGCGGAAGAACCTGTTCAGGACGGCGGCCAGGGCAAATCCGGCAAGAGTCAGCACGACCATCGAGACGAGTCCAGGCAACCAGACGTGCGCGTACCCCAGCCGTTCCTGGACCTCGCCCATCTCCGCCGTCGCTACCGACGCAACGGTGGACAAGCCTACCGCCACCGAGAACAAGGCGAATGCCACCAGCACCCCGATCACCTTCGCGCAGAAGAACAACAGGCGCGACACGTCGCGCGCCAGCGCCGCAGCCGCCGTCCCGGAGGAGAGTTCCCCTCCGATCACGCGCACGGCAGATGCAGTCGCAAACACTATTCCGAAGACGAGAAGCGCAGAGAAGCCACATTCCCTCGGCAGACGCCCAGCCTCCCCGAACTGGTGGCAATGGAAAGCCGGCAACAGAGGAACAGCAATGAGCGCGACCAGAAAGAGAACCGCCGACAACGGCTCCGCCAATGCCTCCAACGTGGCCGAGCGTACGAGTGACCGGAATCGACGCATGGCGCGTCGGCCTACATCTGGATGAACGGCATCTCGTTAGCGCCGGCGACCGGCCCGACACCTTCCTGGTAGAGGAAGTAGACGACGACACCAAGAACCAGCAACGCCGCGATCGTCGTCACGAGCGAAAGCGCGGCGACCCATCCCGGAACACCCGCCGACATGTCGGATGCAGACGCGGCCGAGAAGTCCATCGGCGCCAGAGGCTTCAGCTCAGGAACGTCGCCCATGTCCGCGGGCATGTCTGGCACGTCGCCGTCCGACGGCGCTGCCGCGGGTTCAGTCGACTCTCCAGGCTTCTTGATGCCGAGAGTCGGGCGCTTGACTCCAAGTCCGCTGGGACGGTGCAGCTTCAGCGTCTTCTTCTGGGTAGTGGAAGCAGAGTCTGTCTCATCTACTGGCGTCATCGGGGCTGCCGTCGGGGCATCTTCCTTGACCACCGTCTCGGCGCTGGTAATTGACGCAGGTGCCGCCTCCGGCGCGCCCACCGGCTTGAGCGGCGACGGCGCGGGATGCTTCAGGTCCGTAGGACGGCGCAGGCGAATCGTCTTCAGCGGCGCGGGGCTTTCCTTCGCGGGCGCGACGCCGATGGCGGACTCGAGCGAGATGCGCGAGGTCTTGGACTTTGCGGCCTGCTGCTGCGCGGGCGTGATGATGCCCTCGGCGATGATGCCTGTCTTGCGCAGGACGGCCTGCGCGGGCATCTGGTCGGAAACCGCCGCAAGGCTCTGCGTCGCCTTCTTGGACGGAGCTGCAGGGGCTGCCGCAGCGTCCGCTGGCGCAGGTGCGGCTGGAGTCGCAGGCTTCGGCGTGCCTCCGATGGTCGGCTTGCGGATCATCGGCTTGCGGATCACAGGCTTCAGCTTGATTGTAGAAACACCAGACGGCTTAGGAGCAATGGTCATAGCCGTCGGCGGATCATCGTCGTCTGCCGCGTCTGTGGACACAACTGGGTTGAACGGCGCCACTTTAGGCGGCATGCCGCCGCTCTCTTCGGGCGTAATCGGTGTCATCTCAGGTTCGTCGCTCATCGCCAGACTCCTCTCTCAACTCCAAAACTCTTAACTCTTGACTCTCAACTCTTAACTCTAAACTCTAAACTAGACCGCCATTACCTCGGCTTCCTTGGCCTTCAGCTCGGCGTCGATCTTCGCGATGCCGTCGTCAGTGGCCTTCTGCACCTTGTCGAGGCCGCCCTTGAGGTCGTCCTCGGAAATCTTCTTGTCCTTTTCAAGCTTCTTGAGCGTCTCGTTCGCGTCGCGGCGCACGTTGCGCATCGCCACCTTCTGGTCCTCGGCCTGGCGCTTGGCGACCTTCACGATCTCCTTGCGGCGCTCCTCGTTGAGCTCGGGCACGGTGATGCGCAGCACCTTGCCGTCGGTCTGCGGCGTGACGCCGATGTTCGCCGCAAGGATCGCCTTGTTCATTTCAGCTAGCACCGTAGGATCGAACGGCGTGATCTTGATCTGCCTTGGTTCCGGGGTGGAGATCGTGCCGAGGTTCTTGATCGGCGTCGGGCACCCGTAGTAGTCCACCTTGATCTGATCCACCATCGCCGGACTGGCCTTGCCAGTGCGGAGGCCCGCGAACTGCGCCTTCAGCGCGTCGAACGACTTGGCGATCTTCGCTGTCGCGTCTGCCAGAACTTCACTAACCGTTTCCATTTCTAATTACCTTTCTCAAACCGTTACAGGCATCCAATGCCTAACATTCAAGCTTTAACCTTTTAAACTTTTAACCCTTTAACCTTTTAACCTTTCTCGCTCACCAAGGTGCCAACCGCCTCGCCCTTGACGACGCGAGCGAGCGCGTTGCCGTCGAAGAAGTCGAACACCACTATCGGGATGTTGTTCTCCATGCACAGCGCGAACGCCGCCGCATCCATCACCTTCAGGCGTTTAGCGAGCGCCGTCTCGTACTTGAGCGACCCGTACCGCTTCGCCTTCGGGTCCTTCATCGGGTCGGCAGTGTAGATGCCGTCAACCTTCGTGGCCTTCAGGAGTGCGTCCGCGCCGATCTCGCTCGCGCGGAGCGCCGCCGCAGAGTCCGTCGAGAAGTACGGGTTGCCGGTGCCGCCCGCAAAGATGCACACGCGCCCCTTCTCCAGATGGCGGATCGCCTTGCGCTGTATGAAGGGTTCTGCGAGCTTCGGCATGTCGATCGACGTCATCACGCGCGTCGGCACGCCGATCTGCTCAAGAGCGTTCATCATCGCGAGGCCGTTGATGATCGTGGCGAGCATGCCCATCGAGTCGCCCACCACGCGGTTGACGCCGTTCTTCGCGCCGGAAAGGCCACGGAAAATGTTGCCGCCGCCAAGCACAATGCCGACCTGCACGCCGAGCGCATGGATCTTCTTCACGCGCTCCGCCATGAACGCAAGGCGTGACGCGTCGATCGAGTCCCCCGTCTCGCGGTTGCGGAGAACCTCGCCCGAAAGCTTCAGCAGGATGCGCCTGTACTTGAGCTTGATCTTGTTACTTTTTTTAGCCACGCCGTCCATTTTACCCTTTTCCGTGCGTTACTGCAAGTATCCTTGTAAATTAAATTCATTCGGCCCGCTCGGACGTTTCCCCGTTGTACCAGGCCTCTAGGCGGCGGTTGAAGTCGAGGCGCGGTAGCTGAGACCATTCGCGCACGCGCGCGGTAAGGTTTTCCAGATGCATCGTCACGCGGCGGCGGGGCACGAACGGCGCCCAAAAGAACCACAAGAGCACGCTTTTCAAGAGGGTAGGCACGAAGGAGGGCGAGGACGTGCGCCCCGCACGGCTCCAGATGCTGCCCCACAGACCCGTCGTGCGCACCCCAACCACCTCCACGCCCGGCGGCAGCTCGCGGCAGACGTTGTAGGCAAGCTGGCGCGTGCCTATCTCCTCATGGTCCGCCTCGGTGTGGATATGCCCCGCCGGATAAAAGATCATGCTCTTGCCGTCCGCCAGCGCGCCCAGCACCACGTCGTTGAGGCCGCGCGCAACCTTCGCCCCAGAGGAGGAACGGTGCTTGCGCAGGTCTGGCACAGCCACCGCTCCGAGCGTCTTCAGCACCTTCGGCGCCACGATCCCGGCGTGGAAGAACGACTCGTCCGCAAGCGGCCTCAATGGCACGCGCCACAGTTCCGACACCACAAGCATCGGATCGACCATCGCCGGATGGTTAGGCAGCACGAGGTACGTCTTGTCCTGTGCAACGGCCGCAAGGCCGTCGATCTCCACCCTGTACCTCTGCCGGAATATCCAGCGGCCCGTGAACATGAGCGCCTTGCGGTAGTTGAACACGAACGCAAAAGGCGTAACGGCCATCACCAAACCCAGCAGCAGAAGGAACGCGCGCGGCCCCCACAGCCAGCTCACGAGCGCGTAGCAGCCGCTCGCCGCGAGCATGAAGAGGAATGACACCTGGTTGAAATAGGCGAGAATCGTATTCAGCTTCGGCCCCTTCACCACCTTCTGTATCTCGGCATCGAGCGGCAGCTTGAAGAAACCGAGATCGAACGCGAGTACGCCCAACACGATCCCGAACGCGCGCGGAGATAGCGGAACGAAGAAGAGCACCATCAGCAGCGCGGCGGCGATCCAGCCCGTCAGCAACGTCGCACCCATGAGGAAATGCCGCCGATCGACAAGCCCCGCTATCACCTGACCAGCCACGATGCCCACCGCCGCGCCGCAGAGCAGCAGCCCCGTGCTCGTCGCGTCGAGGTTAAGCCCAGACTCCGCCTTGCCATAGACGAGCAGCCCCATCTGCAGCATCGCCGCCACCCACCAGAAGACCGAGAGCGTGAAGATTACGGCGTTGAGTCCGTTGTAGCGCCCGGCCATGCGGTAGGCGCGGCGGATGTAGCGAATAGGGTTTATGGCGTGAAGCGCGCGATTCATCTCTTCCTTGGCCTTGATCGTGTAGCTCGCCATGAGGCCTGCAAACGCAAAGCCCGCCAGGCAGGCGTAATGGGCCCATGCCGGCGTACGATCCACCATGAACGACGCTACGATCGTCCCAAGCAGCACGCCCAGGAACGAAACCCCCTCCATGCCGCCCATCCCCGTGGAGATGCGCTCCTCGCCGCCGATGTCGCGCACTAGGGCGTACTTGGCCGGCGAGTAGAGCGAGCTTTGGAGTCCCATCAGCAACACCGCGCCGATGACGAGCCATGGTGACTGGAACAGAAAACCTACTATCGCCACAAGCATGATCGGCAGCTCAGCCCACTTCGCGAGGCGTACGATCCGGCTCTTCGCCCATACTGTCGTCATTCGGTCTGCGAGCGGCGAGCAGAGGATGTAGGGCAGCACGAGCGCGCCAGCCGTCACTCCCATCGCGAGCGACTTCATGCGCTCATCGGCGAGCCAGCCAATCACAGTAAAGCTCGCCAGCGTCTTCAGGAAGTTGTCGTTCAGCGTCCCGAAGAAGTTGGTGACGAACAGCGGAACAAACGACTTGCGCTTCATGCGACTCACCTCCACACCGGAATGAACAGCAGATCGACCGCCGTCCCCTTCTCGGGATCTCGTTCATAGCGGAAGAACCGCCAAAGGAAGGAGGTCTTCGCGTATCCGTTCGTCTTGGAGTCGTAGGTGAAGCCGGGGAACACGTCGAGCGCCACGTTCCCGTTCTTCTCCTCCCAGTCCCACAGCCGCCAGAGCACGCGGTGTTGCGAGTAGGTGTCGTTCTTCATCAGGTTCTTCTCTCGCGTGTGGTTGTAGAGCCAGATCAGGAACGACGTTTCTGCCGTCTCGCCGTCGGATTCCTTTTTCCTGTCGATCGCCGAGTATTTGGCCGTACGTTCGTATTCGTACTTGAGCAGCAGACCGTTGCCTCGCTGGATGGAACGCGCCAGCTCGTAGGTGTTCGTGCCCTCGTGACGATAGCCAATATCTCCGTCGACCCTGTCGTACCAGCTGAACAGGAGCAGCCAGTCGGTATCGTCGTGACCCGTCACCGTACTGGCCCTTCTTCTCGTGAAGACGATTGGCTGATCTTGCACGCCCAGTCGGCTCAGCGCGTTGTTTGTCGTGGACTCCGTCCAGATGCGTATGTCGTCTGGCAGGCGTTCGCAGTCCAGCTTGCCGACCTTCTCGGCGAAGTCGCAGTCTGTCTCCTTACCCCACAGAGGGAACACCATGCCGCCGGTCTTCTTGCCCGTCGTATGCTTGGCTATCGGCGTAAAGAACACGTTCGTCGTACCGCCGGAAACCAACCGTCCGCCCAAAGGCGTCATCAGCGATCCGTCGTTGTCCCAGTAGAACAGCGGCGAAAGGAAGCTCCTGTCCGCATTCCACGAATAGAGAGGGAACGCGTATGACGAGCGCAGCTGATCGCCCTTGCTCTCCCATCCGACGAAATTCAGAAGCAGATGCGTCTTGCAGAGGCGATTGGAGTCGTAGCACATGAGCTCGTCGCGATTGTATAGTGGGAATGCCCAGTGCTCCACGTCTTCCTTCTCCTTTTTCACTCCGCCCAAGCCCAGCAGGCAACGCGCGCTGTAGTCGCCGTTCTCCTTCGACTCGCCCCACGAAAGCAGCGGCGGCACGGCCCAGCCGTTCTTCCACCGTCCATAGACCGTCGTCACGAAGGTTCCCCCGCTGTTCCAGTACCAGAGCGGGAAACACCAGTTCGCCTCGCGACCCTTGTCCGAAGACGCGCCGGCCATGCCGAAGAGCACCGAGAGCTGGCTATGCTTGCCCGAGTTGCTGTATATCCATAGCGGAAAGAGCGAGTTGTAGTCCGCGCCGTTCCAATAGATAGGGAAAAGCTTCTGGTAGGCGTGCCGCTCCGAATCCGTCCCCCAGAAGAACGGGAACACGCGGTAGTCGTCCCCTTTCAGGTCGGCCTGGCATATCGGCCACAGGAAGTTGAACTCGTCGAACGCGCCGTCCCTGCCGCCCTGCTTGTATTGCGAGTAGATCGGCCTCAGGGCGAAATGGTCGTCCGAGAACGAGGTCAGCGGCCACAGCACCGAACCGACCGGCTCGCGCCAGTAGGCGACAGGCCACACGTTGACGCGGTCTTCGGGATTCCCCGTATAGGTGACGTCGGTCCCCTCGTAGAAAGGAGTCGACTTCATCTCCTTTGTCGCACACCCGGCAAATAACGCAAGCGCCAGCATGATCATCACGTTTCTCATCGTTGCATTCCTTTCGTGTGTTTCGTGTATTCCGTGGTTTCCCAATTACTTCCTTAGCCTTTCGGCAAGCTCTTCGCCTACCGCCTCGCGGCCGATCGCAACCAGCCGATCCGCATGGCGGAAATCGAGCGTCCACACATCGCCCACCGACGGACGAATCAGCTCGTCTGGCTTGTTCTCGGCGAAAGCACGGCGCGTCATCTCCCGATTGAAGATCGACAGCGTGCCCACCAGCACGTCCACGATGGTGGCCTTCGCCCAAGGCTTGCCCACGACAGTGGAATTGGGCGGGTTGATGTCGACGGCAATCACCTTATCCGCCCCCATCGCACGGCACGCCGCCACCGGCACCGGATCGACGAGCTGCCCGTCGATCAGGACGTGCCCGTCACGTTCAACCGGCCGAAACACGCCTGGAATAGACATCGACGCACGCACTGCCGAAAGCACATCCCCTTCGCGCATCACCACCGCCTCTCCGGTATGGAAGTCTGTCGCCACCGCCGCGAACGGCAACGAGAGCGAGTCGAAATCATGCGCGCCGATCAGCTCGCCCAGCAGTTCCTCTATGCGGCGCCCCCGCATCAGGGCCTTGGCCGACAGCTCGTTCCCGAACACCAGCTTCGGCAGCTTCTTCCAGTCCGGCTCCGCGCACCAGGCGAGAGCCGCGTCCACGCGCCCGGCGGCGATGATCGCCCCAGCGATCGCGCCGATGGACGTTCCGGCGATGCAGTGGACGGGAATCCCCAGCTCCTGCAGCCTCTGCCACACGCCAAGATGCGCGATTCCTCGCGCGCCACCGCCACCCAATGCCAATCCGATCTTTATGCTCATGGTCCTGTTCCTTTCACCTCTTGTTTTCCATTGTGCTCTTTGTGGCTGGATTATCCGCATCCACAAACTCCTCGATCAGCCTGCAAGCGCTTCCTAATCATTTTCTTTCCTCCTCGAACCGCGACTTAAACTTGAGATAAAGGAACGCGCCCGCGATAAGAAGCACGCCTACAGCCGCAAAAACCCCTACACGTCCCGGCGTAGCAAGCGACGCAGTGTCGAAAAGGAGCAACTTCGTAGCCGAGGCGGCAAGCAGTCCAAGCCCCCATAGTCGCATGCTCTTGACTCGCCACAAGATGCCCGTCACGAGAAGCGCGGAGGCGACGGTCGCCCACACGATCGTGACGAATCCGCCTCGCAGGAACGGGAGGAACTCGCGTCCGAAGAAATGGCTCTCGACCGTCAGTACGCAGACCGCCATGCCAGCCGCAATGACGTATGCGCAGGAGCGCAACGGCAGCCATGGCCGCCAAAAGTCATCCCCGCCAATGCGCCACCCCACGAACGCCACCAGCGCTGGAACTGGCCACAGATACTGAATGCGGTCGATCAGGTTGTGCGCATAACCGCCATCGCCATGCCCCACGGCGGTAGCAAAGAGGCCAAAGCTTGTGAATGACATGACGATGGTCGCAATGAGCGCCAGCACGTGAAGGGTACGCTCCCCGCTCCTTGCGCCAAATTCCGCAAGAAGCGCGGCAAACAGGCAGAACAAGAGCGCGACCGTCGCATTGGTCACATGCCACCAGTCAATGCATGCCGTGCCAAGAGCGAACGCCGCGCATGCGCACGAGAACACGATCAGCACCGGCGTGCCGCCCCATGTCCGGCGACGGCTAAGGAATGCAAGCGCAGCAAACGCCGTTGCCCATCCAAGATGATTCAGGGCCCGCACCCCACACCATGCGAAATGGCTTCCTATGATCACGTCCATCTTGCAAAGGCAGAATATGCCCGCAAGCACGACCGGAATCCAGCAGAACGGACGGATCTTCACATTGGTTTCGCGCACCGACACCCGCACCGCGATCGCCAGGGTCAAAGCGACCTCTATCGCATGGAACAGGTACGATGCCGCCACATCGCATTTGGCGCACGAACCGCACTTCACTTGGGAGAAGACGAGAGAGGCTGCGATCGCCGTGAACGCGAAGAGCGTCCAGCCGCGGAAGCACGCCACCGCGCACGCTCCAAGCGAAAGAAGACACAGATAGGCGTGAAGCTGAACATCATGATTCGTGAAGCTGCATATCATCGGCACGAGGAATCCGCCAACAAGAGCGAGGCATGCGATCATCAGGG
>Ga0310690_10012088_pt1 | contig 10627 bp, 6 predicted proteins | sample AusTroGonzalo_MG_2_FD_207661 | JGI IMG/M metagenome (GOLD analysis project Ga0310690, IMG submission 207661) | Bovine rumen microbial communities from tropical cattle in Woodstock, Queensland, Australia - Gonzalo_04 (v2) (version 2) | ecosystem: Host-associated > Mammals > Digestive system >...
GCCGTGACAGCGGCGTCGCTACCTCGACGGACTTCGGGCCAATACAGCGTGTTCCATCATCGGCGATCCATTCACCCTCGGGAATCTCAACCGTGCGGGAAAGGCCGCCCTTCCAGACCTGCGGTGCAACAATCAGATCCTCGCCCATCACGAACTGATCACCGATGCGGCCATAGCCTTTTCCGGGGAATACATAGTCCATTGAACGTAGCATCGGCTCTCCCGTACGCCCGCATTCCGAGGCCAGCGCGACAAATCTCTGCGCAAACCTCTGCCGTAGAGCGACGGTCCGGCGTACGATCTCCTGATGTTCAGGCGACAGCAGGCGCCACGGCGAAGCCGAGAACTGCATCTGTCCGCAGAGCGCATGGACCTGAGCGGAACGAACGAACAGCTCGGGATCGAAACTTGCGCCCGGCAGGAATGAATGCCATTCACCGCCGCCGATCATGTCGGGACAGACAAACGGATGGCCGAGCAGTCCAGCGGCGATCATCGATGGTATCAAGGTCCGAATATCCTTCCAGGTATGATTCTTGTCATGCAGACGTTCGATGATCGGCTGTCCGCCGAGCTTCCACGCATGCCGATATTCGCAAACCGGATACTGGAGCGCGAAAGCGGCAAATCCGTTTGCCTGATCGCCGCCTGGAATTTTTTCGTACGACTTGTAGCCGCTGGTGTAATAGGGAAGCGCGCCACCATCAAGCTTGAACCCGTCCACCCCGTAATCTGCCACAAGCCGGTCGAGTTGTTCTTTAAACCACGCTCGACCTCGCGGATGCGTAAAGTCGAGCAGAGCCGAACGTCCGTTCCACCACTTTACAACAGCAGGGGACTTCCCATCGGCCTCAAGCAGAAGTCCGCCTACGACTTTCAGATGTTCGCTGAAAGGATCTACACCCGTTGTCAGCAGACGGTAAGCCGGAGTGTCCAGTCCGATCCAAGGACAAATCCAAAGAATGACCTTGAAACCAAGGCCGTGCAGTTTCGCGACCATTCCCTTTGGATCCGAGAAACGGCGGCGGTCGAAATCCCAGTCGCCATAGGCCGTCTGCCATGTATCGTCGATCATCAGCACACCAGGCGGAAGGCCGTGATCAAGCATCGACTGCGCATAGGAGAGAACATCGCGCTCATTCTGATTGTAGGTCAGCTCGATCCATGTGTTGTACTGCGGTGCGGCAAAAAACATCGCCTCCGGGCATTTCCCACTCGGAGGAAAGAATCGGCTTGATACCCTGCGAAACGCCGAACGGAGGCCGTTCCCCGCTTTTTCGACGACGATGTCGGCATCGGCCGTCACGCTGATCTGACCGCCGGAAATGACGAATCCCGCCTGCCTGTCGCACCAGATCAACCTACCGCGATTCGACAGCATGAGGGACGCATACTGATTCGCCCATCCGTTGACACGCAAGTCGATGGAAGCCTCTGTATTCTCCGTGAATGGCATTTCAGGACCGAAATAGGTCGCGATGCCATACCACTCCTCGGCGGGAAGCATACGGACAGTTCTCGTCGCAGCGGATGCCACGGTCGCGAGAAGTAGCGCAAAAAGAGAGCAACAGAACTTCATTTTACCTCCAGAACAAACATCTGAAACCGCTTGAGCGCAACAGAGTATCCGTCCGCGTCTTCCGTGTACGACGGGCCAGCAAGCGTCGCCGCGGCCCTCAAGCCCGGCGGCAACCGGAATCGTTTGATGCCGTCGCGCTGAGCGAGAATATAGAAAAGCCCAGATCCAAACCCGGAGATGTCCCCCGTCTCCAAAAGAGGCGAGAAGCCGGCTTCGCGGGCTAGATTGCGGAGAAACGTTTCCGGCACCTGCCCCGGATTGGCGATATGCACTTCCGTGTAATCGTCTGTCCGCCTAACCGATACGGCAGGGATGTCGGATTTGCTGTAACAGGCGAGCGGCTTCCATCCGGACGGAATCCACGCCGGGGGGAACACGATTCCATCCGCATAGTACGGATACCAGGCCGTGAACAGGCCGGAAACGCCGCGCATTAGCGGATCGTCGCACAAACCATCGGAAACAATCCAGCGGCCAGGTTCGGACGACCGGCAAGAGAGCCCAAGATCGGCATCGATCTTCGCCCCGTCAAGCGCATAGACGCCAGGGCGTCCAAACCAGACAAGGACGCGTCCGTCCTTCGCAAAGCGACGCCGAAGCTCCTGATACTGCCCGAAACCCACCGTCGAGAGATCGGTGAAGAGGACAACTTTCGGCAGCCTCGCGTCCTTGTCCGCAAGGATGTCGTCCACAAGATACTGGTCATACGGCACACCGGAATGAGCAAGGGCGATGCGCGGCATTTCGCGCACGGCGTAGGCCAGCATATGGCCGTAGCCCTGGGACCGATGATCCATGAACCGCTCTCCCGACACAACCGCGATTCGCTCGTCGAGGAACGGTATCGGGCGGGCGCGGTCGGCGATGGCGTTGGCGATTTTCCACGTCTCCTGCGCGGCGGCCGTATTGAACCAGCCGCCGTCCATGTCATAGGCATGGTAGGTACCGCCGTGCGTCAGAGCATGGCACACATAGTGCAGGACCTTGTTCCTGAAAGTAGCGGCCGTGTGATTAGTCTTCCAAAGGTCGCTGCCCCAGAAGCCCCAGTTGCCGACGTCGCCCGACCGAAGGTCGAGCTCGGAGACAAACAGTTTCCCGTTTCGGACAAGCGAGCCATTGTAAACCGCAGAGACGACTGGATCGGACGGCTCGCGAACATAGCTCGGGACTACGGCAAAGAAGTCGAAGTCCGGTGATTTCATCAGTTCCTTCGCGCATGTCTGCGCGAAGAGCGCCGATCCTGCCAACCCCGTATTCGGCGAATAACTGCCGACCAGGATCCGTCGCCCCGTCGCCCGCTTGACCGCGTGCACGAATTTTAATCGCATCCTCGCGGCCGCCCGGACATAAAACGCACGCCATTCGCTTTCAGGCGTATCGACATGCTCGCCAAAATCAACGCGGTCGCGGATACGAAACGCAGCCGTCGACGGCACGGGGACCGGTGCCTCGCCATGCTCTTTGCGATAGGCGTCAAAACCTCGCCGGGAAGCGACGGAATAGTCGGCCGACTCTCGACGCGGCAAGGCGGAATTGTCAAAGAGATCAAGCCATTGGCCATCCGTTCCCCCGTTGACATAGACGCCAATGACCGCCTTTGATTCGGGCCATTTCTCGATTTCGGCGAATAGCCGTTCGATTGCGGACGACGCCTCGTCGGAATACAATTCCGATGTGTATGACGGAACGGCAAATGCCTTGCGGGCGGGATCGTCCCTTGGCGTCTCGGTAAAGGCGCATATCCGTCCGTGCGTGAAAAGTCCATAACGACCAGATTCGCACCGGAAGATCTCGTCGGGATGCTCCGCTCCCCATCCCGAACGAGGCCTGACGCTCATCTCCAATAAGACCAAGGCCCCCGGATTGTGGCGAAGCAGCTTGCGCAATCGTTCCCGGATCGGGGCGGCATCAATCGCATCATCGACTTTCCACGCTTCCGAAAGTGAAAAGAAAACCGTGAAGACGTTGAAACCGGCCTCGCCGAATATCTTTGCGGCCCGATAGGGCTGTGGACTGTCCCATGAACAGTTCTTGAAAATCTTCGGCAGCGTCCGCCGGCCGTTGACGAACAACTCCGTACGATCTCCGACGGATCTCAGCTCGGCGACGGCGCGAACGCGTCCTTCCAGAGCCGCATCTAGTTCGGCATCCGAGAGTGCCTTGACCGGAGGAAGAGCCGGGAAATTGCTGCGAATGCGCGGCATTACACCAATTGGTGTTGCGCCAAACCGCTCGTGCGAGATGCGCGCCGGTTCGCCGAAACGTGAAATGGATAGCGCCATACGGGCAGAACCCGGCGGCAACTTTACAGACGATACGCCTTCGAACCCGGCAGTGCTGGTCGGCTTGTCGGCATCATCCAGAATCGCAATCACCTGCCAGCGCTGGACATTCGTATCCTCCGGATCAAACACGCGCTGTTGGATCATCCCGACGTTTCTATCAAGAACTGTCCGCCCGTCCGCGTCAACCACCTTGAGATGCGGCATCAAATACGAACGGCGCGACACGTCTTCCTCACGCCATTCATAGTCGAGGCGATAGGCGCGACCGGGTTCCACAGCACATTCGAAACGGCTCGTTTCCTCTTCCGCCGCGAACGGATATGCCAACTCGCCACCGCTGCACTGGCAAAAAACCAGAGCAAAAGCAACAACAGCAAACCATTTCACCGATTATCCTCCTTGAGAATCACTGGAAGGACACGACGAATCCCCTTGCCCATTTCATCCGAATCTCACCGGCAGCGTTCCGCTTCAGCGTCCACCTCTTTGCCGGAACCGCAAACCGCTCCAAGCCAACGACCGTACCGCTGACACGCGCGACAACCGTACCCTCCTGCGTGCGCGGGAACAAGCTGATGTCACCGAAATCCAGTGTCGCCGTGTCATCGATGACAAGTCCACCGTTGCGCACTTCCAACAGTTCGTCCGGACGGATCACCCATTTCGTCGAGATATGCAGCAACCCATTCGACACGATTCCAGAACCGGAAAGAACGCCGACCTCGGCAGACGCCTCGGGATCATTGAGGTCCAGCACCGCTCCGCTCGCAAGGGACAGATCGGCAAGCCGGGTTCTGGCAACCGAATAGTCAAAATCTTGCTTTGTCATTGTATCACTTGTCAGGAGAGAGCCGTCGCCAGGATCCTCAAGGGCGGCGAAATTCTCGCCGACCTCCGCCGTGCGCCCCTGACGATCAACACCGAAACCAAGCGGATAACCGGTTTCAGGCACACCACCGGCCGCGCTGTTGCCTCCGCAAACAACCCACATCTCGACCTTGTGGGAACCAGGCGTCAACGTCACCGGCCCCCAGACGGCATGCCCTTTCTCGCTAAACTGCGTCATGCTCTCCTCCCCGTCAATCGACAGACGCGCTCCCTGATGGACATGCGAGTAAAAGCTCCACGTCACGTTCTCGCCAGTACGATTCCAGAGATAACCCGTATATTTGACCGCCATGTTGCTGGTCGGCCAGTAAGATGGCCCCGTTCCCGTCATGACATCAAACCCCAATGTCCGCACCCCCTGATCTTCAAATGCCACACCACTGCTGCCAAAATCCTCCCAGAGCATCTTCCAGATATCCACGCCTGTTTCCGAAGCCAGCAAGGTGCTTTTGATCAAACCAGGATTCCCTATCGGCGCCTTCGCCAGTCGAATCACGCCTCCGGCGAGTTCCGTACGACCCGTTACGTTGAACACGCCCTGGACATCCAGCATTCCGTCACCCGTTTTCTTGAGAGACGCCATGACGCCTTTTCCGCCGACAATGCTTCCGTAGCCCTCGATTTCGACAGGCGGGAGGTCGAGTTCCCCGGTTGTCTTGAAGACAAGATCACCCATGCGGATCTTTGCGCCCGCCGAAGACGCCGGCAGAGCCCCGTTGGCGCAGACGACAACACCGCCCGTGCTGGAGGTTGTGGCCCCCTGTCCATTGAAGTACACCTGCCCGCTGAATGTATTGCCGGCATTGACGAGCCAAAGCCAGCCAGCTGTGAAATACAGCGGTCCTGTACCGGAGATTGGCCCCTCGAACAGCATGCGTGTGCCTCCGTTCGCCGAGTAGAGGCACCAGCCACCGACCTGAACCGGTCCATCCCAGCGATAATAGTCATCATTCTGCCAAAAGTTGTATGAATCAGGCCAAACATCGTAATAGGCCCCGTTCTCAAGAACAAGCGTCCACGGAATGACGGCATTCGATTCCTGACGACGAATGCCGGCACCATACTTTACCGTGACGACATTCGCCGCCGTACCGTCCCAGGCCGCGTTGCTGTTGCCTTCAATGTTCAAACGACCGCTCTTCACGACGATATTGCCGGGCAGAGTGACGCGCGTCCGCGCGAGATAAAACGCATATCCGAGCGCACCCATATCAACTGTCAACGTATGGCCATTCATGACGAGCGTGGAATTCTGCACATCATAGCGGGACCCTGTCACCGAACGGGAAACAACGGCGTCGCCCTCGAGAATCAGCTGGCCTTTGTAGAACATGTACTGCTGATACGTCCCGTTATTGACAACCGCACCGCCATATCCCGCCGCGCCCGTGCCGGAGATATGCACCTTCTCGCCCTCATTGTTATAGGCATTGGCCGTCGCGATATCCAAGAGAAGCGTCGCGCCATTGGAGACGCTCGTTTCGCCGGCCGCCGTGCCAAGTGACCCATTCTCCGTGACCGCGAACACGCCCTCCTCGACCCGGATTTCGCCAGCGTAGTCCTTGAGAAGTGCATTAGACCTTAGGATTCCAGATCCCCGCTTGACAAGCGCTTCACTTGCGCCAAGCGCCGTGACGAACGCTGCATCGACAGTCTGCTCGCCATCACTGACTGTTACAATATACGGCGCGCCATACGCCCCTAAGAGAAGTGCCGCCCCGGTAATCACCGAACCGACAATTTTCCTGAAGTGCCGTGTTTTTCCTGTTGACATGGATTTCTGCCTTTCTCTGGTTGTTTGCGTGTAGAAAATTATCCCACATCGCATATAGGAAAGCAACGCCAAAGGCAGACTTCTTTTATACGGAATATACGGAATATGTCATGCGTTCGCGTCAGGGAACGTCTCGCCCACGAGATACTCGCACTTTACGTACGTGTTCGGGAACGGCTTATGAAGGACAAGGTAGTCGTATATGCGCTTGGCGAACTCGTCACCCATCTTGAACGGATCGCATGAGAAGAACGTGATCGGCTTTGGATAAATCGGCCCGAATCCACGATTGGTATAGCAGACAAACTTGACATCCTCGGGTATGCGAACACGGTGCGCCTGGAACGCGTACAGCATGCCGGACGCCAGCCAGTCGTCCATAATGAAGTACAGCGACGGAAACTTGAAGTTCTTCTCCGAAAGCTTGCGCTCCACAAACTCGTAGCCGTCATGCATGACGTTCTCGCACCTGTACGGCACATAGATGTGTACGGGAACAACAGTGCGCCCGACAGAGATGCCCGCTTTCTTCAGCGCCTTTGCCACCATCATCTCATACATGTCGTACCGGCTGCATGACACGACTTCCACACACGAGATTCGGGCGCGGCGGCAATGCCGGACAAACTCGTCGATGGCTTGCTTTGGCGAAACGGCAATTCGCCCGACACAACCGGGAGGCTCGTCGCCCTTGCCGCCGATGATCACAAACGGCACGCCAGAATCGGACAGCCTTTTCATTACCTTCGGAAGTTCATAGAACAGGACGACGAAGTCCGTCGGCCGTGACAGCGCAATGTCCAATCCCGAAAAGTCGATTTCTGCGTTGACGTCATCAAGCACGGCAACCTGCGAGAAGAGAAAGCCATTGTGCGTCAGTACCTCGCGTATCTTCTCGATGCCAAGCGCAATCTGGATGTTAAAGTCGTGGTCGCACATCACACACAATACGTGTCCCCGCCACACAGGACTTTTGGACGGTAGAACAACCGTGCCGCGCCTTGGACGCGCCAGCACAAGCCCCTCGTCCGCCAGTCGGCGATAGGCTGTTCGCACAATGATCTCGCTTATGCCAAGAAACCTGGCCAACACCGGCATCGCCGGCAACACGTCTTCGGCCTTGTAGAATCGCGAATGGATAGCATCGCGCAATCCATTCGTCAACTGGTCCGTAAGGCTGTCACGACTTGCCCTGTCCAGCTTGAACGGACATATTTCAACTGATGTCAAAGGCGATTCGCGCATGTAACTCCCGCATCGCGCACAGGAAATTCGATTATCCAGGGACCGTGCGCCTGCCAGACGGCGCGGACGGCGGCGGCGGTTTCCTCCGCCGTTGCGCCGCACGGCACGTACAGCGGCGTTGACTGGTGCCGAAACCAGGTATCCTGCCGCTTGGCAAACTGGCAGGTGCGATAGAAGATTTCGTCGCGCACGGAACGTCCCGAAACCGGACGAAAAGACGACACGGCCTCATCCGTCCCTCTCAGAGGCGCGCCAAATTCCTTGTAGCCGATTGCGGCGGCGGCCGTGCGCGACCAGATGGGATAGGCGGCGCGCAGGTGCGCCACCTCCTGTTCCAGTCCGGCGGACAGCATCGCGTCGATGCGTCTGCCGATGCGCAGGCGCCGTTCGTCGCGATCCATCTGCAGCACGGGATATGCCGGCGGCGGCTGTTGCCAGGGCGCATCCAGTCCGCGCAGCAGCGCGGTAAAGTACAGTCCCGTGCCGCCCACCACGACGATCGGCCGCGCGGGCGACAGCTTCGCCGCCCACGCGCCCGCCTGCCGCAGCCATTCGCCCGCCGAGAAATCCTCCGCCGGCGTCACCAGATCCACGCCCCCCATGTCAAACTCCGCCCGTTCTTCAGGAGACGGCTTGGCCGTTCCGATGTCCATGCCCCGATAGACGAGCATGGAATCGGCCGACAGGATGGCGGCCCCCAGTTCGCGCGCCAGGATGGCGGCAGCGGCCGACTTGCCCGTGGCCGTAGCCCCGGCGAGCAGATAGGCTTCACGCCCCATCGGCGGCGCGCTCCGTCTTCTGGCCGGAGAAAAGAGCCGCAAGAATCAGCAATCCGGCGGCAATGTTGATATAGACATCCGCCACGTTGAAGCACGGAAAATGGTGGATGCCCCAATGGAAGTCGAACATGTCCACAACATATCCCAGCCACAGCCGATCGACCAGATTGCCGAGAATACCCGCATAGAGCGTCACTTCGGCCACGGCGCCGACCACGCCGGACGGAAAGATCGACCGTCTTTTCCAGATCACGAACGCCATCGCCAAAATGGCAAAGACCGCCAGCGGCCAGACATGTCCCTGGAACATGCCCCACGCGCAACCGCGATTCTCGACGTAGGCCAGGTTGAACAGGCCGTCCAGCACCGTCACGGACGGCGCGCCCTTGAGGTGCGCAATCGCCGCCGCCTTCACGACCTGATCCATCAGGAGCAGGTTCATCACGGCGGCAAACGTGAAGACAAAGCGCTTCATCAGCGAGCCGAGCCGTAGGGCGATTCCATCTCGCTCTGGCATTCCATGCACGTATGGACGAACGGCATGTTCATGAGGCGCGGCTTGCGGATGAGCTGACCGCAAATCTCGCAAATGCCATACGTGCCGTCCTCGATGCGGCGAAGCGCCTCGTCGATCTTATGGACAATGCGATTCTGGGTATCCACCTGGCTGAGGCTCTGAAGCCGCAGAAACGCGTCGCTCCCGTCTTCGTCCTCGCCACCGCGATCGTTGGTCTGCTCCAAGGCAATCGTCTTCAGCGAGGCCGACTGCCCCGTGGCCACCTGGCGCAGCTGCAGCAGCCGCTTCTTGAACTCGGCCAGATCGGACGCGGGAAACTTCATCGTCTCCTTGCCCTTGGCACGGGAAGTGGGCCGGCGCGAAAGACGCACGGCATGCGTCGCCGCCGCATTCTCGGCCTCCTGCTGACGATTGGCCTGCTTCATCATCTCGGCAATCGAATAGGCGAAATTGCGACTGGCCGCCGCGGCGTCTTCCACCGTCGGTTCCGGCGGCGGGACAGGCTTCACCACCGCAGGCGTTGGCTTCTTGGCAGGGGTTGCCGGCTTCTGCGCAGGAGCAGGCTTCTTCGCAGGAGCAGGCTTCTTCGCAGGAGCAGGCTTCTTCGCGGGTGCAGGCTTCTTCGCGGGTGCAGGCTTCTTCGCGGGGGCTGGCTTCTTCGCAGGGGCCGATTTCTTCGCGGGCACGGGTTTCTTGGCGGACGCCGTCGGCTTCTTCGCAGGAGCAGCCTTCTTGGCGGGGACTTTCTTCGGTGTGGTTTTCTTCGTGCTCATGTTAGTCAAGTCCTTTCCAATCGGTTAGGCATCAAGCCCCGCCGGAACCTGAATCCAGACGCGGATATCGTCAGAAAGCGGCGACACGGCGACAACAGTGGCCGTGGACACATTGCCCTCGGCATCGGGAAGTTCAAATTCGTCACCCGCCTTCTTGCCCATGAGGTTCTGGGCCAGGCGCGTCTTGTTGGAGATGATGCCGCGCGACAGGTCATTATCCCATTCGCCGAGCACCGTATAGCTGCGCTCTTCGCCTTCGGCCGTGCGAATGACGACCGTCGTGCCCGGACGCACCTCGTCGGCGGCGATGTCGGCGAAATCGACCGCCTTGACCGCGTTGAGCTCTTCCTGCATGAGCGTCTGCTTCTGCAGCAGGGCGCGCTGTTCGTCCTTGGCGCTCTGGTATTCGAAATTCTCGCGCAGGTCACCGTAGCTGCGCGCCACGTCGATGTCGTGCGCATTCTTCGGAATATCGACCGTGACAAGCTTCTGGTACGCGGCCTTGCGTTCGGCGTAGCTGCGCAGCGAGGTGACGCGTTCGATGACCTTCGGCGCAGCCTTCCGGACCTGGCGGGACGCCAATTCCGGCACGATGCGCATCATGCGCACGACAATCATGTGGTGCGTGGACGGATCCCAGGCGATGGAGGCCTGGAAGCGCTCGAAGAAGAGCGCCTGGTCGGCCCACTTCAGCTGGGCGAAGATGCCCTCCAGCCACTTCTGGTCGGCAAAGAGGCGGCGGATCGTGTTCTGCATCCGCAGCGTCTCGCCGCTCTGGCGACCCTCG
>Ga0310690_10012090_pt1 | contig 10626 bp, 12 predicted proteins | sample AusTroGonzalo_MG_2_FD_207661 | JGI IMG/M metagenome (GOLD analysis project Ga0310690, IMG submission 207661) | Bovine rumen microbial communities from tropical cattle in Woodstock, Queensland, Australia - Gonzalo_04 (v2) (version 2) | ecosystem: Host-associated > Mammals > Digestive system >...
AAAGAACTATGATATATGGAAGAAAATCGAAGAAAATGAAAATGATCCCATGTAACAAAAGTCTGATATAAAAGATCTATATCTATATAAATTCAAAAGGTGGAAGAAACTATGATTATCGTAATTGTAATGTGTATATTGTTTGTATTGTCAACACTGACTGTTTCCAATGGTACAGCAACATGCATTAGGCGAGTAACGCTCAAGGATTTGTATACAGGAACGCTAACGGTAACATTGCAGCGGCAGGTAGGCAGTTCTTGGGTTGATGTAACGTCATGGAGTGGAAGTGTACCAGTCGGCAGTTACAAAAAGGTGGAGGGCACATATTCTCTGTCGATTCATGGTACTTATCGCGTGAAAGCTAATCTGGTATCCGGAAATGAAAACGAGGATACCTTCTCGCGTTTAGTTAGTTACTGAGGTAGACTATGAATTATTGCTGTAGATCACCATGATAATACTTGTCCTGCCGTAGGATCAGAGAACATGGCAGAATAGAAAGTCCCTGTAAAACGAGCTTGGCCGCTGCCATCCCGAAAGGGATGGATGTTCTACAAGGACGGAGTTATTTTAACATGTTCTCCTTTGACTGTAAAGCATGAAATTATTGAAATTGACGCAAAGGGGAATACGCAGATGAAAACCATAGCAGAATCGGAAATGCAGCCGATGGAAATTTTTGTTCGGCGTGTATTGGATAAATACCTCAGCTACACTGCGGAGCAGAAAACCTACGAGCACTGGCTAGCCATGCGAGAGAACAAGGAAGTACGAGAAGCTCTGATTGTTGTCGATATGAAGGTAGCGATGATCCAGAGCTGGTTTGAACTTCTGAATCACGATGAAAAGTTTGTGATAGAGCAGCATTTGATCCAGGAACTGGAATGGCCGCGGGTAGCATTTAGCTTTTCAGAACGGTGGAAAGGTGAATTTACACGAGCAGAGCGGACGTTAGTAACATATCAGGCCGCAGGGTTGAAGAAAATCATCACATTTGCGGGGAACCACCGGGATATGGTAGCTGCTCTGTTTGTTGATATCTGGGAAGAAGTCATGAACGAAGAAGAATAGGTAGCCGAAATACAAATATAATAATGAAGAAGTAGATGAATGAAACAATTAGGCGACCTGGCAACCATTTGGGATGCAGGCCGCCGTTTCTATGTGATGGTTACAAAAGAAAAGCATAGAGCAGGCGATATGATGAGAAATATCCCCACATGAGACAAAGCAGATGTTGTCGCTTGAAATCTTCATGAAATCCGCATGGAATCCTCAATTTTCAATGACCGTACGAAGGCTTAAAATATAAGTGTCCCAAGGGGAATCGGAGATTTCCGGAAGGAACTAGAATGAAGGAAGGTGATTCCATTGGTGTAGTTCTTAGGCATGAAATGAGTCCTGTAGATGAGCTTGGCCGCTACCACTCTGATCAGTGGGTGTTCTGCAAGGTTCTCCTTTCATGCAACAGCGCTTATCGCTTTATAGGTATTACCTCAAAGAAATCATTGGAAGATTTAAAAGAAAAAGTCACAGGCGAAAAGACTGCGCCACAGAATGAAAGGGGATTCTGACAATGAAAAAAAGCATTTCTACGCATATTCTTGCAATAGCTCTTGTCATTATTGTAATAATGGCTGTCACTATTACCGCGTCAGCAACAGCTTTTCCTCGCACTTGTGAAGAAAATGAACATTTCTTAGATAGAGGTCAAACAAGGTGTCCGAATTGTGGGATGTACAATGCATACCTCTTGGGTACTGAATACAGCAGCTCATATGCTAGCTTTATTCCACATGGTAACCATCAGGATGAATGCTTGCGTTATAATGTAACGTATCATTATGTTTGTGCTCAATGTGGAGTGTTCCAACGTCATATTAACGGTATTGTTGATACAGAAACCATTGTTTGTCCCTATGAATAAAAATGAAGGTCCATGAACGAAAGGGTGCTCTAATGGTTAAAATTAGAGCACCCCTTTTAATCAATGATGTACGCCTTATTATTCAAAGTATTGTTTTATTACTTGATCGGACAATTGAAAATACTCCTGTACAAATTGATAAACATACCCGGGCCTTTTGACCATAGTTCCGTTCCTCATTCTGTCAATTCTCTGTTTCCAGTAATCCCAGGCCTCCGCAGGATCAGAAGGCGCGTCCATAATGATTGTTCCGTCGTTGTACGGAGCCCAGCGCTCCAGATGGGCCTTCATCCCCGGTTCAATCCACGCCACACAAAGATCCAGTTCCTGCTGCATGGCTTCCGTGGTCAGCGCCTGATACAGTTTTCCCAGTTTTTTCAGGAATAAGTCCCTGTATTTATCTACTTCAAGAATCTTTCTGAAGATCGTGTTATCTATATTTTTTTGTCCCATTCCCTCCGGTTTCAGATAGCTCTGTATGGAATTGAAATCAGATTGATACAGTCCGTAGTCCAGGTCCTGAACCAAGCATTTCCATTTCCCGCCCGGCACCTTATAGATTCTGCCTGTTCCAATGTCGGAGTTTCCGAAGAACATTTCAACGGCAAGCCAGTCCAGGAAACTGTCAATATCGATTTCCTGTTCCAGATATTCCAGGTCTTCCGAATTCTCCGCCGGATTGCTGTTTTTGATCTTCGTCAGCAGCGTTTTGTATTCAGACGAGTCCCCCTGTATTGCCGAACCACCGATTTGCAGGATTATGATGCTGTCCGCCGTATCATCGGGAATCTGTTCATACCGGCAGATCGTATGAGCATCCATACTCTCCCGGATATTATAGATCCCCCAGTATTCACCATTTAGATATACCTGAACCGGTCTCCATGCCAGCGTCAGCAAATGCATATCGGTGTACTTTTCAATCAGCCGATGCTGCACTCCGTCCGCTACCCGTGTAAACAGACAGTCATTCCCGGAATTCCGGAGAAGGAGCGATGGATAGGATTCAGCTGAACGGTCATCGAAAATCCTGAACTCAAAAGCGCCGTCCAGCGCTTCAATCTGAAAGCTTTTCTGCGGCATATCCAGAGAGAAGGAATCTCCTCCCAGCCGCAGGCTGATCTTATCCCTGAAAAGCACGGCCCCCTGATCACTCTGATAAACCAGTTCTCCTTCAGCGCTGACTCCGTTTTCATAGGATTGCCGATATACTGTGTTTTTATACGGCAGGATACCGGGTGTCTTTTCGACCTGATCGCCTTCGGCCAGGATTCCGGTTTCCTCATTCCAGAGTAAATCAGGATCTATTTCCAGATCAATCCGGTCCAAAGGATATTCAGTATTCTCTGCTTTTTGATCAAAAATCCCGGCAAAAGCCGAATCAAGGGATTCGCCTGGTGAGGCCAGCGATTCTGATGGCTGCGTTGAAACGGTGTCCATCGGCTGGAATAAATCAGAAAGTAACGAAGTGTTATTTATCGCAAGCATACCCACAATCAAGACAAGAACTGAAACAGCAGCCAGCACCATCCTGAAAGAAATTTGCTTTCCGGGATTTGCCGCAGTCTGCCGCCACTGAATGGCAGACTGGTTTCCGTATTTCGGATAAGATATCTCCATAACTTTTTTCTCCCTTACTCTTTGTATGATTTCATTTTCCTGGGAAGGGAGATGATCCAGACCGGTCAAGCAATCAGATACAGCGTCATGAATACGTTTTTCAATATTCGTTTCTGTCATTGCTGTTTTCATCTCCTTCCAGTTTCTTTTTCAGTTTCTGACACGCTTTTTTACATCTTCTGGATACGGCAGAGGGTGTAATATGAAGCGCCTCTGCTGTTTCCTGCAAGTCCAATCCCTGCACATATCGTAGGATAATAACTTCAGCGTCCTTCTGCGGCAGATTCATGATCGCGGCAGTCAGTACCATACGATCTTCGCATGGCGGACTGACAGCGACAGGAAAATCTTCTGGTTGAACAAAACGGTTGACATGACGAACCCAGGGACTGCGAAGATAATCCCGGCATGTGTTTACCGCAATGGAAACAAGCCAGTTCTTCTCTTTCCCAGGCTCCTGCTGACGATTCAAGTGGGTATACGCTTTCAGAAAGGTATCCTGCACTGCGTCCCTGGCCAGATCCACATCATGGAGATACATATAGCACAGGCGAAGGATATCCTTCTCATACAGATGAATCATGTCCGTCAGCCGTTTTTCCTGACCGCTCTCCGGGCCCTGGAGTCGCGTCACAGATCACCACCTCCGTACATATATTATAGACGAATAATGATAGAAAAACTTGATCATTCAAGGAATTATGAAATCGCATGAAATCTGCATAGTTTTCTCAATGTTCAATTTCTGGTTTGCAAAATACAATGATCCTGTACCAATCAGAAAGGAAGTGATTCCCTTGGCCTGATCAAATGGCGTACTGCCCTGGAACGAGTTTGGCCGCTGCCATCCCATTCATGGATGGATGTTCGAACGCAGATACGCCAGAAATATTTTATCTCATACAGTTGAAAGGAGAAACTCTAAAATGAAGAAACTTCTGGCGATTACTCTGCTTATTGGGATGGTGTGTGCTATGTCCGTTGCTTCTGCTGGCGAATCATATTGGACAGTTGGTTATCCGGATCTCTTTTTACGGTCTACGCCTTCAACAGAATACCCTTATCTTGAACGGATGCCTTACGGATCTGAAGTGATTATGATTTCTGATGGCGTTGACTGGGCACTTGTTTACTACAACGGTCAATATGGATACTGTAAGCGAGAATACCTGAATGATTATGATCCGTATTATCTTATGGAGCCGCATCCGGATACGCCTGAAGCGGCTTTCGGCACAAATCTGCTTCAACGTGGAAACAAGAAACCTTCATACAAAGTAAAAAATCTACAGCTATGTCTTGTGGAAGGCGGATATCTTGATGATGAACCAGGTGTTGATGGTTACTTTGGACGAGAAACACGAGAGGCGCTCATCCGGTTTCAGAAAAGTCATGACATAAAGCCCACAGGTAAGGCAGGAGATATTACGAAGGCAGTTCTCTGGGATCTTTACCAGGATGTGTTAATGCTTGATGGCTATGTTCGGTAAAGAGAATCGAGTAGGAGGGGCTGATTAGCCCCCGTCCTCTCACCGCACCATACGTACCGTTCGGTATACGGCGCGTTCAACACAAGCAATTTTATTGGACTCGTACGTTTCGGATAAATCAAAGTATCCGGCCTGTACGAGTCTTTCATTTGAGATGACTCTACCCACGGAAGTGGTGCCCGCCACGAACCAGTAACCTCTTCTGCTTCTTACAGTCCATTCCGCGTATTTCTTTGGAATGCCCAACTTCAGCAAATTACGACACCTCGTCTTTGGCTTCTTCCACTGTTTCCAGATGTACATCCGCAATCGTCTGCGCAACCAGCCATCCCACTCTTTCAGCGTATTCTTCATATCTGCCATTCCGTAGTAGTTCAGCCAACCTTGAATATAGCGCTTGACTTCCATCATTACCTGCCTGACATTGATTCCCCTGTTACGCTTTGTGAGTTCCCGGAGTTTGTCTTTGGCTTTCTTCAGCGACTTCTGGTGAACCCGGATGAATATTCCTTCATTTCCCTTGCCAAATGCGAACCCCAGAAATTTGAATTTCTTGGTCGCGTTGACCTTGGCGATGTGACTTTTATCCCTGTTCACCTTCAGCTTCAGCTTACCTTCCAGGTATCGGATACTGCTCTCCAGCAGTCTTCCGGCTGCCCGTTCACTCTTGCAAAGCAATACGATATCATCGGCGTATCGGATCACCGGCACGCCCCTTCTTTCGTATTCATGGTCAAATTCGTTCAGATAAATGTTGGCGAGTAACGGCGACAGTGGTCCGCCCTGCGGGCTTCCCTCATTCGTCTCCGTAACTACTCCATTTTCCATGACTCCGCTTTTCAGAAATCTTTTAATCAGCTGGATAACCCGCTCATCCTTTACTTCTCGTCTGAGCAGGTTCAGCAGCTTCTCATGGTTCAGCGTGTCGAAGTATTTGGACAAGTCCAGCAGGACTGCCCATTCATATCCCTCATTCGCATACCCCCGGATTCTGTAGATCGCGTCTTGCGCGCTCCGTCCCGGTCGGTAGCCAAAGCTTCCTTCCGTGAACAGCGGTTCATAGATTGGCGTCAGCATTTGCGCAATTGCTTGCTGTATCACCCGGTCTTTGACGCTCGGTATCCCAAGTTTTCGTACTCCCCCCGTCTGGCTTCGGAATCTCCTTCCTTCTGACCGGATCGGGCTTGAATTTTCCGCTTCGGATGCTGTCCGTCAGTTCTTTTCCGTGTTCCTTGAGCCATGGGCGCGCCTCCTCTACGGTCATGCCGTCAACTCCCGGTGCCTCTTTGTTCGCCTTCACACGCTTGTAGGCTCTGTTCAGGTTATCCCTGTCCAGTATCCTTTCAAGTAGTTCCCGCTTTCTGCTTTCCGTTTCTCCTGTTTCCGGTCGGGCAGCGCTCTGCGCTCCTGCATACTCTTTGCATTCCGTGCTATCCCTTTGCAGGCAGCCGCCGTTTCCGGCGTTTTCTGCTTTCTTCACGCTTGTCCTCCTTCTTCCGGTTACTCCGGATTGTGTTGATTCGGCCCTTCCTGCTCTCGCAATACTATGGCCTCTGCTGACTTCTGCATGTTCAGCGCGGCTTTCCTTATATGACCGCGGTTACTTCTTTCGAAGCATCTCACGCAGATCTCCCCGGGTACCACACGTTTCTTTCCCTCCATCTACCTGCCACATCTATCGCACATGATTCCGTGTAGCTATTGGGCTTTGGCTTGATATGCAGTCTTACCCTCATATGCAACCTTTTATGTGGTTTCTGTTCGTCAGGCCAGAGGTTTGCCCGCGGTTAGTCTGTTCTCGCATCCGGCTTCCTTCAGATTCCACCTCGCGGTAGACACCCTTGCCTTCGGCTGTATCCTTCCCACTATCGGGCGGATTCGGGACTTTCACCCGTTAGAAACGTGCGCCGCCGGGCGCACATATCGAAGAATGATGGGGCGTTGCTTCGCCTCATCATTCTTTATGCGTTCCAGGTCTGTGGGTGATTGTGGAGTTGCGTGAAATCTTCTCCAAATCTGCCAGGAATCCTCAATTTTCAAAGACGTTGAGCAGGCTTACAATACAAGTGTCCAAAGGGAATCGGGATTTCCCGGAAGGAAATTGGATGAAGGAAGGTGATTCCATTGGAGTAGTTCATAGGCATGAAAAGAGTCTTGCGGATGAGCTTGGCCGCTGCCACCTTGAACGGTGAATGTTCTGCAAGGATTCTCCTTTCATGTAACAGCGATTAATGCTATAGCTAAATACCCTATAAAAAACCATAAAGCAGCATACAAAAAGACGGCGCAGGCATAACAACGCCGTGTAAATGGAAGGAGTATTTTACTATGAAGATGAATACTTATATGCGAATTCTTACTATTGTCATTGTTATCATGTCTTTGTTCACTTTCACAAGCATAGCAATGGCTGAAACCACTTTTAATGGTCATACTACAACCACGGTCAATATTCGCACTACGCCATCGGTTAATGGTGTATATTTCACAACTTGGGCTGCGTATGCCTATAGGGATGTCCAAACATTTCACAACTTTGGGACTACTGCTAACAGAGAATGGTTGAAAGTTCTATCAACGGATGATTCTCCGATGTATGTGTGCGCAAAATACATCAAGTATACTGGGACAATGAATGCAACCATTACTGGAAGCGGTGTAAACCTTAGAGTAAGCCCTAATACCAGTTCGGAAATCATCAAGACGATGCCACTTAACACGCGTGTTAAAATCCTGGAATCTATTACAAACTGGGTCAGGATTACTTGTAAGTATGGAACCGGGTGGGTATACTATACTTATGTGCAAGCCGACTAATCTCCAAAGTAGGCTGCTTTGCAAAACGCAAAGCAGCCTTTTTTACCCAACAGGTGTTTCGGATTTATAGCCCTGAACACTTCCATCATGAGCATAAATGCAAACTTCATAATGAGATGCTCCATCTTCAACGAAACTTACAAAGATTAGTTTCCATATTGGGGCATCCGGATTGCCGATTTCAAAAGATGCCTGCGGAATGCGCAATTTCAATTCCTGATCAGGAATTCCCTCTTCTTTTGATAAATAAAGAAGTGCAATAGTCCAGGCATCTTGAAAGGGAATACATTTCTCATCTGGGATTCCCGGAATCCAAAGGTATTCACCGATATCATCAAATACGAAAGGGGTTTGTTCAAAACCCTCACTGAGCATTTCTTGATAGCGATCATGTTGCTCCTGTATTGTTTCATGCTCAATACCCAACCGGACAGAAGATCCTTCTGAAGCAAGCAGAGTATCCTCAATAAGATGATTTGTTTCAAGCTTTTCTTCTTCTGTCATATCAATGATATACTCTCCAGGCTGATAATACTTGTCGAAATATTTATCGGCATGAACTACGGAAAAAGCAAAAATCACTATAAGAACAATTATGAGACAGGTTGAAAGAATAGACCGTTTTTTCATCAATTCTACCCTCCTTGATTATTCCTTGCGAGAGAAAAGTATCCCTCATATAATTAGACGATGCGAACCTCCGATTCTTGCATGTTTTCATTTTTTATTCTTCATTCTTTATTCTGTCCCGTTTGGTTTAGCTTGACGCCCGCCAATCCTTCCGATACAATAATCTTGCCCCGCAAGGGGTGGGATGAAGAGCTGACACAGGCTTGGCGGCTGGCTCCATCATTTCCGAAAGGAGGTGATGGCGTTGCCTCTGTCTTTTACCTTCCATGTTGGAAAGTTTTCGGTGACTATTACGATCCGTCATACGCACCGGCAGAGAAGGTCAGAAGATCGCAATGAAAAAAGCGACCGCCACTCGGACCAGGAGTGACGGCATTTTGCGATCTTTTGATCACTTAACCCTAACTTACGTTTGAGGAGCAGCCGTTAAGCGTCGCTCTTCATCTCTTATTATATTGAATCGCGCCTGAATGTCAAGCAGTTACAAAGCCATTTCTGGTTCTTTTCCCCGCCCAGGTTTTGATTTCTGCGATTCTTTGGTCCGTTGCTGTTCCATTGTCGAGTAGACGGTCGGCATTACTGCCACCGCCCCTCACAGAACCGTACGTGCGATTTTGGTTGGTAGACGTGCCCCTTGCGAGGCACGCCCCCAGTAGATCCCGGCGTGCAGCTTTCCTGCACCGGGCTCCCCAAGTGGCGAATCGTCTATCGGATCTCTGTGTATCCAACAGTTTTCTTCCCGGAATTTGTTTCCCTGCATTCCCGATCTCTGAGTATCTGAGCAGGTTTCCTCCGAGAATATTGCCACTCACAGTTCCCTTCCCTCCGAAGGCATTACCCTTCATCATCAGTACTATGGAACTGTCCGACTGCCTGCCACCCTTCCAGTTTCCTGGCACGACTGTACGCTGTACTGCTCGACTCTGTTCAAGCAGAGGCAGCAGGCTCTCTCCAGTTGACTGTACATTCACTGTGTGAAGCATGATTGGCACTAATGCCCCGCGGGAACACTTGTTTCCTCACCCTATCGGCCACAAATATGTTGCCTTCCACCTGCGGATTGTGTCGGCTTCCCGGTCGATGCCGGTTTCGGGGTCGTATTTGCCATGTAACCCTGCTTCCTCGCTGTCTACGCTTAGCAGATATTGTTGCCAATTATCCACCCAAGACTCACTACTGCTGGCTGGTTAGGCCTTCGCAGACTGGATTTCCACCAGTTAGAATATACGTCCTTGTCTGGACGCACCCCGCATACGGCTCTTCAGCAGGTCTTGGGTGGTGTCCAGATGTCTACGCAGATATGCGGGAAAGGAACAGCTTTATTCCACAAACACTTGAACTTATGCCAGTTCCACTTGTGTCGCTGACTCCTTCTTGTCAACATCTTGTACATTGTTGACTTCATGTAGTTCCAGAAAGAAGTAATGGCGTGCAGATTTCCATTGACCCCGTAGTAGTTACAATGTCCTCTGGTCACTGCTGCCTCCCGCTCGAGGATTACTGGCACCGGCAGCTGTCTCATGTCGCTGTAGAGCCATTTCTTAGCTGCCTGTCGTTTCATCTTGAGCTTCTTCTTACTGGTGCGGACGCCCAGTCGATACTTGTCCGTTCTTGTTTTCATATTGAAGAACGTGAAGCCCAGAAAGTCAAAATCATCTTTTGTTCCCCTGAACCTTCCGAACGGTAGTATTCTCGTCTTGTCCGGTGCAACTTCCAGCGAGAACTTTGCCAGTCGTTTTGGTAGTACCCTCATGACCGCCTTGGCGTCATCCTCGTATTGGAACATTACCAGAAAGTCGTCAGCATAGCGCACATAATACGCTTCGCCTCTGAGCCGTGGTTTGATTGCTTTTTCAAACCACAAGTCAAGTACATAGTGCAGGTAGACATTAGCCAGTGTTGGGGAGATTAGACCTCCCTGCGGTGTGCCTCTGTCGCTTTCCACGTACTTGCCGTCTTCCATGATGCCCGCTTTCAGGAATCTTCTGATATAGCGCAGGTATGGCCTGTCCGCTATATCATGTTCCAGAAATGTCATGAGCCAGTCGTGATTGACATTGTCGAAGAAGCCCTTTATATCTGCCTCCAGAACATAATTGACCTTCTTAGTCATCACTGTATGGTTTATTTCCCTTACTG
>Ga0310690_10012092_pt1 | contig 10624 bp, 12 predicted proteins | sample AusTroGonzalo_MG_2_FD_207661 | JGI IMG/M metagenome (GOLD analysis project Ga0310690, IMG submission 207661) | Bovine rumen microbial communities from tropical cattle in Woodstock, Queensland, Australia - Gonzalo_04 (v2) (version 2) | ecosystem: Host-associated > Mammals > Digestive system >...
TGGCCGGCCCCAATCTCACTCCCCCAGTCGAAACAAATAATAGGATGTCCAGGCCCAAAGCCGAAGGGGTTTAAGGGGGCGAGCGGAAAGCCCCCTTAGCTGTCCCGCGATTGGTAAGCCCCTACTGTAAAGTAGATTCCGGCCGAAGGGGGTTTGGGGGGCGATCGGAAAGCCCCCCAATTCCTCAAGAAATAGCAATTGAAAAGGACTCCCGTCAGGGAGTCCTTTATCAATTGCCTTATTACTTGCTCAGCGCTTCCTGCACCGCAACCGCCACCGCAACGGTCATACCGACCATCGGGTTGTTTCCGGCGCCCAGGAAACCCATCATCTCCACGTGCGCGGGCACGCTGGAGCTTCCGGCGAACTGCGCGTCGCTGTGCATCCGTCCCATGGTATCCGTCATGCCGTAGCTGGCAGGGCCGGCAGCCATGTTGTCGGGATGCAGCGTCCGGCCGGTACCGCCGCCGCTGGCCACGGAGAAGTACTTTTTGCCGGCTTCCCAGCGTTCCTTCTTGTAAGTACCCGCAACGGGATGCTGGAACCGCGTGGGGTTCGTGCTGTTGCCGGTAATGGAGATATCCGCGCCTTCGTGCCACATGATGGCAACGCCTTCACGCACGTCGTCCGCGCCATAGCAGTTGACCTTTGCCCGGTCTCCGTTGGAATAGGCAGTCTTCTTCACGACGGTCAATGCATGGTCTTCTTTCACGTCTGCGCTCAGATAATCATACTTCGTCTGCACATAGGTGAAACCGTTGATCCGGCTGATGATCATCGCGGCGTCCTTGCCCAGGCCGTTCAGGATAACCCGCAGGGGCTTTTTCCGTACCTTGTTGGCGTTCAGGGCGATTTTGATCGCGCCTTCCGCTGCGGCGAAACTCTCGTGGCCCGCCAGGAACGCAAAGCACTCGGTCTCCTCGTCCAGCAGCATCGCGCCCAGGTTGCCGTGGCCGATACCGACCTGGCGCTGGTCCGCAACAGAGCCGGGAATGCAGAAGGCCTGCAGCGCGGTGCCGATCCACTTGGCAGCTTCCGCGGCATTCTTCGCGCCTTCCTTGATAGCGATGGCGGCGCCCAGTTCATAGGCCCACTTTACGTTTTCGAAGCAGATAGGCTGTGTGCTCTCCACGATGGAGTAGGCGTCAACACCCTTGCCGTTGGTGAATGCCTTCACCTCTTCGAAGTTTTTGAATCCGTATTTGTCCAGAACAGGCTGCAGCTGAGGCATGCGGCCTTCATAGTTTTCAAACAAAGCCATTCGTGTCGCACCTCCCCTTATTCCTTGCGCGGGTCAATCCACTTGACCGCACCGTCTTCAGCCTTGAACCGGCCGTAGGTACCCAGGTTCTTCTCGTACGCTTCGTTGGGGCTCATGCCCTTCTTGATCGCGTCCATCATCTTGCCCAGGCTCAGGAACTGGTATCCGCACACCTGGTCATCCTTGTCCAGGGCCATCTTCACGACATAACCCTCGGTCATTTCCAGGTAGCGGGTGCCCTTTTCGCGGGTGCCGTACATCGTGCCGACCATGGAGCGCAGGCCTTTGCCCAGGTCTTCCAGTCCGGCGCCGATACGCAGGCCGTCATCAGAGAAGGCGCTCTGCGTCCGGCCGTACACGATCTGCAGGAACAGCTCGCGCATCGCGGTGTTGATGGCATCGCACACCAGGTCGGTGTTCAGCGCTTCCAGGATCGTCTTACCCGGAAGAATTTCACTGGCCATAGCGGCGGAGTGGGTCATGCCGGAGCAGCCGATGGTCTCCACCAGCGCTTCCTCGATGACGCCGTTCTTGACGTTCAGGCTCAGCTTGCAGGTGCCCTGCTGAGGCGCGCACCAGCCGATGCCGTGGGTGTAACCGGAAATGTCCTTGATTTCCTTGGCCTGGATCCATTTTCCCTCTTCGGGAATCGGCGCTGGGCCGTGATTCGGGCCCTTCGCAACACAGACCATTTCTTCCACTTCTTTGGTGTATTGCATGTGACTCGGTTCCTCCTGTCTCAGGTTGTTGTTTAGTGTTGGTAACCGATTTAGTATAGCACATTCACGGTTTTTCGCACAACCGTTTTTTCTTGCTTTTCTTCCCTGTGTCTGAATTTTCGCTAAAGCCCCACATTAATAAGCATTCTACCGAAAGGGGGTGGGGGGACGGTCGGAAAGCCACTCCCATTTCACCGAAGGGGGGTTGGGGGGCGATCGGAAAGCCCCCCAAGTACTAACCTTATGGCAGAAAAAGCCTTCTCTGCCCCTCTCCTCACGTTCGTGTTGAAGTCCCCTGCGCCGCCCTCAAACGTATCGCTGATACACTTGATACTCAGGCACCTCACGCCGCTGCGCTCACACACCCGGGCAATCCCGGCAATTTCCATCTCGCAGATCCCGCAGCCCATGGCTCGCAACCGCAGTTTTTCTTCCCGCTCGTCAATAAATTTATCCCCGCTGGCCGCGGCAACCTTCCGGATACCCGGTACCTTTTCCGTCACTAGCTCAACCAGCCCAGCGTCCAGCGGAATGAACTCGTCCGGGTATTCCTCATACTGTCCCCTTTTCACCGGGTCAACAGCTGTTGTGTCAAGGTCGTAGTGGCAGGCTTTTTCCACCACAAACAAATCCTCCACCTGCAGGTCTTCCTCCAGGGCGCCCGCCACGCCGAAGTTCAGGATCACCTCGCACCTGTATTTCACGATCAGCAGCATTGTGGAAGCCGCCGCATCAATCTCTCCGCATCCGCTTTGCACCGCAAAGACCTCATGCCCTTCCATCTTTGTCTGGTATACGGTTTTCCCCACGGTTTTTTCTTCTGTCACCTTTTCCCCGCTTTGAAGAAAAGCGTCCAGCTCCCGCCTGATCGCAATAATCAACCCGACTTTCATTTCACTAATCCTGTCCTTTTTTATTCATCATTATTATGTTCTGGCCGAAGGCGTGCCCTCGCATCATCTTTCTTTCAAAAAACCGAAGGAGCGCGAGGGCGATCGGAAAGCCCTCCCATCATCTTTCTGCAAAAAAGGGCTGTCATTCGACAGCCCTTATAATCCCGAAGGGGGTGGGAGCGATTGCACTGCGGTCGCCAGTGGCGACAGTGTCGCAGGGCAATCATTGAATAAGAGGAAAGTCCCTTAATTCTTTACTTCTGCATTGCGGCGATCTCCGCAGCGAGATCGTCCTTCCGCTTCTCAATGCCTTCTCCGCGCTCGAACCGGGCAAACTTCACGATATCCAGCTCCGCGCCGGTAGCCTTGGCGATTTCACCCATCAGACCCTTGATGGTCTTGTCGGGATCCTTGACGAAGGGCTGCTCCAGCAGGCATACTTCCTTGTAATACTTCTCGATCCGGCCTTCGACCATGCGCTCGACGATCTTCTCGGGCTTGCCCTCGTTCAGGGCCTGGGCGCGCAGGATCTCTTTCTCCTTCTCCAGCTTGCTGGCATCCACTTCTTCGCGGCGGACAGCTTCGGGCTTGGCTGCGGCAATCTGCAGCGCCAGGTCATGGGCAAAGGTCTTCACTTCGTCGTTGGTCCGTCCGGCTGCGTCCGCAGCCACTTCAACCAGCACGCCAACCTTGCCGCCCAGATGGATATAGGTGCTCACGACGCCCGTAGTCTCATAGCGGCTGAAGCGGCGGATGGAGATCTTCTCTCCGATCGCCACGGTCGCGTCGCTGACCAGGTCGCTGATGGTCTTGCTGCTATCGTCCACGAAAGCCTGAGCCATCAGGGCGTCAACATCGGCCGGGTTCGCCAGGGCCACCTGCTTGGCTACTTTGTTGGCAAAGCCGATAAAGTTATCGGTCTTGGCTACGAAGTCGGTCTCGCAGTTGACTTCGACGATAGCGCCGATCGTTCCGTCTTCGCTGATGTACTGAGCGACAACGCCTTCAGCGGCGATGCGGCTGGCCTTCTTGGCCGCCTGGCTCAGTCCCTTTTCACGCAGCCATTCGATGGCTTTTTCCATATCTCCGTCGCTCTCAACCAGAGCCTTTTTGCAATCCATCATGCCGGCGCTGGTGCGCTCGCGCAGTTCTTTAACCATTGCGGAAGTAATCGCTGCCATATTCAATTCATCCTTTCAACTCATATTAACTGAAAATCATTCCGGAATCTTTTAATTCTGAATTCTGAATTCTGAATTCTGAATTGAACCTGAATTCCTTCTTATTCCGCTTCACCCTGAGCTTCGGCCTCAGCCTTCTCTTCTGCTTCAGCAACCGGAGCTTCTTCCGAAGCTTCTTCCACCTGCTCGCCCTGCTTGCCTTCCAGCACAGCATCGGCCATCTTGCCGGCGATCAGTTTCACGGCGCGGATCGCGTCATCGTTGCCGGGAATCACGTAATCGATCTCGTCAGGGTCGCAGTTGGTATCAACGATACCAACGATCGGGATACCCAGAATGCGGGCTTCGGTCACGGCGATATGTTCTTTGCGGGGATCCACAACGAACAGCGCGCCGGGAAGTTTTTTCATTTCACGGATGCCGCCCAGGTTGGTCTGCAGCTTTTCCCGCTCATGGATCAGCTTAATGACTTCTTTCTTGGGCAGGACATCGAACTGGCCGCTCTGCTCCATCTTGTCGATCTGGTTCAGCCGGTCGATCCGGGTACGGATGGTCTTGAAATTGGTCAGCATACCGCCCAGCCAGCGGTTGTTCACATAGAACATATTGCAGCGTTTGGCTTCGCTCTCGATGCTTTCCTGAGCCTGCTTCTTGGTTCCGACGAACAGAATGCTCTTGCCTTCCATCGCTACGTCACGCACAAAAGCGTAGGCTTCGTCAACCTTGCGCACGGTCTTCTGCAGGTCGATGATGTAGATACCGTTGCGTTCGGTGAAGATGTACTGTGCCATCTTCGGGTTCCACCGGCGGGTCTGGTGACCGAAGTGTACGCCGGCTTCCAGGAGCTGTTTCATGGAAATAACTGCCATAGGGGTTCCCTCCTTGTTTTTTCCACCCCTTTCTCATATGTGACCGGCCACCGCGTACGCAGCACAAGCAGTCGCAGAGAAAAGGTGCGTAATCGGATGGATTTTATCACACCATACTGCCAAAAGCAAGCTTTCTTTTTGCATTTTGCTTTTACCACAGAAGCACTTTGTACCTCTTTGGCAAAATCAGCACATTCAACTCGCACTTGCCTTGCCATCTCCCCTCCCTCCGCCTATAATATGAAATCACCTACTCATCGGAAGGAGACTGCCACCATGTTCCTGTTTTCCGAATCCCAGCCCTTCTTCAAGGCAAACTTCCACTGCCATTCCACGAACTCTGACGGGAAACTGGATCCCCTATCTGTGGTAGAATTCTATAAAAATGCCGGGTACGACATCCTGTCCATCACAGATCATCGGATGGTGACCGATATCTCCTCTCTTCAATCCGTATATGAAAAACCGCTGCTCATCCCCGGTATTGAGATTGACTATAATCTTCCCGGCCAGTGGGTGCATATTCTCGGTCTTGGGATGGAAAACAGAATCGATTCGCTCTGGAACCGCTTCGGAACTCCGCAGGAAGGGATTGACCTGATTAATTCTCTCGGTGGAATTGCCATTCTCGCGCATCCCGCCTGGTCGCTGAACACACCGGCCTTCATGCGTTCCCTCACCGGGTTATCCGGTGTGGAAATCTGGAACTCGGTTTCTACTCTGCCGTTGAACGGCGACCGCGCCGACTCGTCCTCCCTTCTTGACGTCACCTGGGCTTGCGGCGGTCAGCTCCTGCCGGTCTACGCAAATGACGATTCGCATCCGTATAAAAATGAAGCCGGCGTCGCGGCAACAATGGTGCAAAGTCCCGCGCTCTCCGTCCCCTTGATCATGTCGGCGCTGCGTTCCGGTCGCTTCTACAGTACAACCGGTCCGCAGATTCATCAAATCGAAAACCGTAACAATCAGGAAATCCTCGTCACCTGTTCTCCCGCTTCAGCCGTTATCTTCTATTCCGACTGTCCCTGGGCCGCCAGCAGGGCTGTGATGGGAAATGGGATCACAGAGGCGAATTATTTCATCCAGAAAAACGACCATTTTATAAGGGTTGAAGTAAGAGATGAAGCAGGGCGGAAAGCATGGTCAGCACCAATCGGAATGAAAAATTCTCCATAATGTTGCCACTGACCTTTTTCCATGCTATAATCCTTGCGATTCAACGCCCCTGAGGGGAGAAAGGAAGTTATTACCTATGAACAAAGGAGAACTCATCACTGCTGTGGCTGCAAAGGGCCTGGCCAAGAAAGATGCTGAAAAAGTGATCAACGCTGTTTCCGAAGTGATCGGAGATGCGCTGGCAAAGGGTGAAACCGTACAGCTGATCGGCTTCGGAACCTTTGGTGTGAAAGAACGCGCTGCCCGTGAAGGCCGCAATCCGCGGACCGGTGAAAAAGTGAAGATCGCCGCTGCGAAGGTGCCGTATTTCAAGCCCGGCAAAGCGCTGAAAGATACCATCGCGAAATAAGGAGTAACAAATCATGGCAACGAAAAAGAAAGTTACCGAAGAAGTAAAGGAAACTGCGAAGAAGGTTTCCGACAAAGCCGCCGCCGAGAAGATCGAAGTGAAGAAGACCGTTCGCGCTGCCGCCAGGAACACGAAGGCTAAGGTCGCTGAGACTAAGGAAAAGGCTGCTGAAAAGAAAGCCGAGAAGAAGGCGGTGCCCGCGAAGAAGGCTCCTGCGAAGAAGGCTGACAAGCCGGAAGTCAAGGCTGCTCCCGCCGCCAAGGAAGCTGCTGCTCCCGCCGCCAAGCCTGAGAAAAAGCCTGTTGCGAAGAAACCTGCTGCCAAGGCTGAAGCCCGAAAAGTGAATCTCGTGTTCGAGAGCCTGCTGGGCGGCGCTATCACATCGGAAGAAATCATCAAAAAGCTGCCGAAAGAAGCCGTCAGCGCCTATGTCAAGATCGAGGAAAACACGATCTACTGGGTTGGCAAGAATGGTGAAATGGGCAGCGTGGAAATCTGGTAACAGCTGCGAATACTCGAGTATTGTAAACAGGTCCTGCCTTTCATGGCAGGGCCGCTTTTTTGTCCCTTCTCTCCGTGATCACCAATCGAAGGTTTTCCGAAAAAACTATAATCAGGAACTCTTTACTTTTCATCAAAGATAATGATATAATCTTCTTGGCAAAAGCCAGAACAGAAAAACAAAATAATGATTAATGGAGGTAAGTATTATGAAGTGGGTATGTCCTGTATGCGGCTATGTACACGAAGGACCTGAACCGCCGGAAAAGTGCCCGGTATGTAAAGTTCCCGGCTCCAAGTTCATCAAACAGGATGGCGAAATGACCTGGGCTGCCGAGCATGTGATCGGCATTGCCAAGGATGTTCCGGAAGAAATCAAAGCCGGCCTGCGTTCCAACTTTGAGGGCGAGTGCTGTGAAGTCGGCATGTATCTGGCCATGGGCCGCGCTGCCGCCCGTGAAGGCTATCCGGAGATCGCCGAATACTGGAAGACCGCCGCTTTCGAAGAAGCGGAGCACGCCGCGAAGTTCGCCGAACTCCTGGGCGAAGTCGTTTCCCCCAGCACGAAGGAAAATCTCCGCGTCCGCGTGGAGGCTGAGAACGGCGCCACCCAGGGCAAGACCGACCTGGCGAAGAAAGCCAAGGAACTCGGTCTGGACGCTATTCATGACACGGTCCATGAAATGGCAAGGGATGAAGCCAGGCATGGCAAAGCCTTCAAGGGCCTGCTGGAGAGGTACTTCAAGTAATAGGAATTTCAAGGGTTTCAGAGGATTCTCTCTTCGGAGAGAGTCCTTTTTTGATGTCCATTTCAACCTTCACTGTTGTACTTTGGTTGTACCACTCCTCCTTCAAATCAGTGGAAATAAGCCTTTTTCCCCAAAAAGTTGTACCCTTTCGTGGAACCATTCTACCACGCAAAAACGTTGAAAACAATAACATTTGGGGAACATGATCAGCACAAAACTCAAAGAAATCTGATATGATGCGTTTATTTCCGCAGCCGAAAAGATGGGATATAAAGTGAATAAGAAATATGAAGGCAATTCGGCGCTGCTGTTTGTTTCGAAGGAATAAGTTCCGCTCAGATATTTCATGGTTTCAAAAAGAGTGGCTTCACTCTTTTTCTTCTATAAATCTTGCCTTGTGTTCCGCAACCGCCATCGCTGCGAGGCCCGCAAGGACGAGACCGTAGGTAATCCACTTGGGAATCATTTCGTCATGAATCAGGATTTTGCCGTCCAGCGCAAATTCCGCAGCAATAATCAGTCCGCAGACGACAAGACCGACCAGCGCGGCCCAGAAGCGGTGCAGGAAGGGAATATTGCCCTTCTTTCTGATCCCGTACCAGATCAGCACACCCTCGCAGAAAAGGAAGCAGAACAGCTGTTCCGCGCGGACAAACAGCCATTTGATACTTAGGGCCCGCAGGCTCTCGCAGAAGATCTGTGGGAGGCAGAGATAGAACAGCGTGCGCAGGAAGCGGTCCCGGTCATTCTTGTTGCAAAGGCTGAAAACCATCGCGAGCAGGGAGAACAGGCCTTCAAACATAAACACGGCCAGATAGAACTCGGAATAGCTCTCGTCATAGACAAATTCGACCGTAACAGGGAAAAAGATTCCTTCCTCCATCCAGGCGCCGACACCGAGCATGACCTTTTCCATGGCAAGGAAACCCTCGGCAAAACGCACCATCGCCGCCATGAATGCGCCCATAGGAGCAAAGCGGTTCAGCGTTTCCCGGCCGCCGAGCCCGAGAATTTTCGCGCTGAGCCACACTGCCAGCGTCACCCCGGCGACGCCGCCGTAGTAGCTCAGTTCGTCATATTTCAGATCGAACAGCACAGGCCGCGTATTGATCCGGCAGAGAAACCAGACCAGCCGGGCCCCCGCGATGCCGAGCACGATGCCGAGAAACAGCGTCAGCACGCTGAGCGAAGCCGCTTTGACGGTATCCATTACTTTCCGGCTGCTCAAAAAAAACCACAGGATGCACGCCGCAGCGCTGCATCCCATGAAAAGCAGATAACCTGTCAGATTGATTTCCATATTGAACCCCTTTTATTTTGCGCCGGACATATCCCACGCACTGGCGAAATAAATAATATCCGTAATAGGCCGCTCGCTGCCATGCTGGACGTTGTTGAACTTCCGGTTCAGGAAGACCAGGGAAGCGGACAAGCCGCCGTCCAGCGTATAGGCACACTTGACCGGCGCGATGGACATGACCATATCGCGGAACCGGTTCAGTTCCTGCCCCCAGTGGGCACAGGTAACCACCAGGTACTTCAGCTTGTCGATCTGCGCGATGCAGAGGCGGATTTCACCGGCGCCGGGCTTCCCGTAGGTGGGGGAATGGTCCGGATCCATGACGATTTCATCCGGTACGGGTTCCCCGTCGATCACGAGCGCCGGACCGAACTGGAACGCGTTGATCACTTTTTTTCCGTCGATCTGTGTCTTGTCAATGGCCGCCAGGTCCTGATCCGCCGTCAGGATATGAAAATCGCCGTCCTCATCGATGAGCAGCATATCCAGCGATGGCTCCACGGATTCGGAATACACGGTACCCTGGCGCAGAATATAGTTGGTGGATTTGTTGCCGGAGAAGGCGGCGCAGTAGTCGCCGTTCACCGCGAAGACCGCGTTCTTCAGCGCGGCAATCGCTTTGGCGGGTTTGACAGCCTGGGAACGGAAGGGATTGGCTTCATCCGCCGAGGCGGTCCGGATCTGGGAAGGATCCTTGATCTCGATAATCGCGTAATAGGTAGTCACCAGCCAGTCTACATGCATGTCAACCGTATGGCGTTCCACCCGGATGGTGGGGTCCTCATAGACCTCAATATCTTTGCTGTATTTGTACGGGGGCAGCTTATACCCGCCATCCAGGTTGATCGGCAGGGGCTTGAAGACGCCGCCGGATTCTTCCGTGATGTGGATGTCAGCGGCGCCGGCACAGGCGGACGCGGAGATGAAGACCAGCACCAGGGCAGCCAGAAGCGAAATCACTCTCTTCATATCGCGGAAAACCGTCCTTACTTTCAGAATACGGCATCAAAGAGCCGGTTTTGTTATTATATCAATGATGGATTTGCAAGTCAAACATTCCGCCGCCGACAGTTCATGGCAGGAAAAAGCTCTCCGGCGGGAGTTTTTTACTCCCTGTGCTTTACCGCTGCTCCGCGATCTTTTCCAGGCGCACTGCGCATACCTTGTATTCCGGAATCCGGGCGAACTCGTCCAGTGCCGCGTTGGTCAGCATGTTTACCGGGGAATCCGGGAAATGGAACGGCATCCACGTTTCGCCTTGGGAAACTTTGCGTCCCACATGCGCCGTCGCCGTGATCGTACCCCGGCGGCTGCTTACCCGGATCCGCTCGCCTTTGCCGATGCCGAGGCGCTCCGCGTCGCGGAAGTTTACCTCGATAAAGCCTTCGCCCGCCAGCAGGTTCAGCCCCGGCGTGCGGACCGTCATAGCCGCCGCGTTGTACTGGTACAGGATCCGCCCCGTCGTCAGCATGAAGGGATATTCTTCGTCCGGCAGTTCTATGGCCGGTTTATATTCTGCCGCGTACAGCAGCGCTTTGCCCCGCGCGGGTTTACCCACATGCATGATCGGCGTGCCCGGATGATCCTTCTCCGGGCAGGGCCATTGCAGTGTTTCGCCTGCGTCCA